>LAHS01005739.1_pt1 | contig 13355 bp, 13 predicted proteins | sample 329651 | NCBI WGS metagenome assembly LAHS01 (sample SAMN03275699, study PRJNA271635) | activated sludge metagenome | isolation source: sample C-1 Sludge from hydrolytic chamber (first chamber) of Anaerobic... | reverse complement strand
TTGTAGCGGTAGCAATGTCCGACCTTCGAACCAGGGATAGTCCCGTTGCGCGTCATGGTCTGAACCCTCACGAGGGACAAACCTAGCAGCGCGGCGACCTCTGGCCCCTTCAGGCTCAATGGGAGTTCCGCCACCTCTTCGGCCGATAGCCTCTTGGGAGAACTCGCACGTCGCGTCGCCTGCTTCTCGCACTCCATCTCTGCCTCTTTCCGTCTAACCATGCGCGTTATGCGCTCGGTTGTTTGGTTGCTGGGCAGACTGTAGATGATGGCTTGTGCTTGGTTTAGCGCGCAAACAGATAGGTATTATGTGGCCCTTTTGATGGTATACATTGCACCTCGGGCGCTCGAGTTTAACCACTTTGGCTGTGGCGGGATTCCATCTATCCCCTTGAGGTACGGGCCCTAATCTGTCTGATTAGCTCCTCTACGCTTACGGGCTTTGGCTTGAATACATGTCTTGCGAGGTCGATTTTGTCGGGGAATTGCTCCTTCAAAAAAGTGAGTAGCTTCCTTTGGTCTCCGGTTTCCACGTGGGAGCAAATCCACCCGTCGAGTTCGTCGGTGATGAGCTGTAGGTGGAACCCCATTAGATAGTTCGGCGAAACCCCTAGCGATAGGGCGAGTCTTCCCGCCGTGTCTATCGTCGGGTTTCCCCTTCCTTCCTCTATCTTCTTGATTGTTTCGGACCCGACGCCCGATGCCTCGGCAAGCCCCTGTTGGGTTATCCCGAGAATCTCTCGTCTGCGCTTCACGCGAGCGCCGAACGTTGCAGACAATCCCTTATTGCCGTCCCCGATTACGAACGTATCGCAACTACTCGGCGAGTTTGGCGAACCCTTGCGCCCGTTGCCTGCCATGGCCTTGCTCCTTCTCGTCCGTGCCGAGTAGTACAATCGGCTGCAAGTACCCGCCCCGGCTTGCCATGGCCTCGGGGCGGGTTCTTCTGTCTCCGCCCGATTTTACCTGCTGCCCGCTGCCGTTATCCCGGCCTTGTCCGTGACCTCTTCGAACTCGCCAATGCACCCGCGGAACTTCGCGTTGTCCGTCGTGATGGTCGCAGCTTTCAGCTTGTCGGCCAGCGAGAGAAGAACGCCCGACGCGAGACTCATAAGCTCATAGGGGCTAACGTCGCCCTCGTCGCACTCCTCGCCGGGCCTGTAATCGTCCGCGCCTGCCAGCAGCAGCTTACCTAGCGTCCTTATGGCTTCCTCGGCTTCGATGATGGTCCCGTTCACGTCCTGCATCTCGTCCGCCGTTACCTTCTCGCCCATGGTGCTACCCTCTTCCTGTCCCCTTAAAGGGGCGCTCTGAGGCCACCTGCTGCCCTCCACGGTATAAGGTGGCCTCTCCTATGTTTGCGGGCGCTTATTCGCCCGTGGTGCCCGTCTTGTCGAACGGTAGGACCTCGCCGCTTTCCTCGGCCTTCTTCCTGCGATCCTCCTCGCGCTCTGCCTGCGCCCTGTCCATCTGCTCGAATACGCCCCGCTTCACCTTGTCGCTGGTCGAAACGTAGTACTTCGCGAACACGGCGGGCGTGTTGCCCACGATTTGCGAGCCCGTCACGGCGTCCACGCCCTCGCGCACAAGCTCGGTGCAGAACGAATGGCGCAACGCGAGGAAGTTCAACGGCTTACCCTGGTTCCCGAGGGGGAGCACAGAATCGGCGAGGGGGCGTAGCTTGCGCGTGAGAGATTCGGGGTTCTGATAGCTGCCATCGATTCCCCCAAGGACGTAGAGCTGGGGCGAGAACCTGTAGGCGTCCTCAACGGTGAGCCTGCCGTGGTCGCTCATGTTCTGGTTGGCCTTCTCGATATCGGCGCGCTGCCGCGCCTCCTGCGCCTTGAGAATGGGAACGATGCCGTCGCGCATGGGCACCATCCTGGGCGGCTTGTCTCGCTTCGTGCCCTTGACGTAGCTGCCGCCCTCCGCGATGCCGATAGCGTCGCGCACCATGAAAACGCGCGCGTCGAAATCAACGTCGGCCCATTTGAGGGCGCATACCTCCTCGCGCCTCATGCCCGTATAGAGCACCAACAGGGCTGCCGTCTCGGGGATGGTTCCCCGCCCGTTCGTTAGCAGGGAAATGGCGGCGTCGTAGTCCGCCTGCTCCAACGCGTTGGGGGTCTTCTGAACCACCTTGGGCGGCTTGGTCTTGCGCGTGAAGGGCGTCTTGTCGATTTGTCCCTCGTCCACGGCGTCCTGCATGCACGTCTTTAGCAGCACGTGCGCCTTGCGAACGCCAACGGGGGATATGCCCTCGTCAAGCAAGCGTGCCTCCCACTTGCGTATTGCCGTCGTGGTGAGGTCTGCCAGCTCAACGCCCCCGAAAGCCTCGCGTATCTGCCTCACCTGCTGCCTGTAGCCCCGTATCGTCGACTTGTCTACGCTGCCGCTCTTCTCCAACAGCTCAACGCACCACTCAACCCATTCTCCCACGTCCATGGGCTTGTCTTCCTTGGGGCGGGCGGCGTCCTCGGCTATCAGCTGGGCCCTCCACTCGCCCAACGCCTTCTCCGCGTCCCGCTTGCCGCGCTCGGGGGCCTTCGTGGTGGGCGTGAGCACGTCCACCTCCTCCGCCTCGCCCGTACCCTGGTTCGTCTTGTGATACTTCGTGAGGGTCTTGTAGACCTTGCGCCGATGCGCCTGTTCCTTGGTGCCCTCCGCGACCGTTTCCGTGACGGTTACGACGCCTTGCCACTTGTCGCGCCACACCCTCACGTAACCGTTGCTGAACTCTGCCATGGCCCCGCACCTCCGCTATCCGATTCTTCGTTGGTATCCACGTGGTATCCATTTGGTATCCACGTTGGTATCCCAAACCGCCCGAAATCACTATATCATTTCGGGTATGCTGTGGTATGTACGAATACGTTATTAGTGGTGTATAACAGGCGAAACGCGATATTTTGAGGGAGCGTCGTAAATTTAGCGTGTGTTGCTTTTACCTGGGAGTTCCTACGGCCACAACACTGTTAATCAGCGTGTCGCAGGTTCGAATCCTGCCCGGGGAGCCACGAGAGAACAGCAGGTCAGACGGGCAAAAGCGTCTGGCCTGCTTCTTTTTTCGGGGGCTTGGGAACATCCGTGGGAACAGATTGAGAACACGGATTGTCTCCCAATGTCACCCGAGATTTTCTCATCACCCTTCATAAACTACCCGATTGTGTGGGGCGCTCTTCGAAGGGTCTTTCTACACTAATGACTCAACGTCGTAGCGGCCCATGTGTCATCTCGTAGTATGCGGGAGACCGTAGAATGCTGTAGGGGGAGTACGGTTGAGATACAACCAAGATGCCACTTCCTCTTTAGAGGTATTGCGGGTCTGCAGCAAGGTCAGCATAGGGGACGCGCCCATTTCCCTAGAGTTCATCGGGAGAGCCAACATCTGGATCGACAACCTCGATGAGCGTCAGTCCATCCTGCTTGCACGCGACATCATCTGCAAGGCCTTGTTGTCCACGGCACCGGGACAGATCAACGTCATCGGATATGATTCTGACCTCTCTGGCGTCTTCGCTCCATTTGCATCACTCTCCTCCGGGGAGTCCAGGAAGCTTGAGCTTGTGCCGAACGAGGATTCGCTGACGATTCGACTCGGCTATCTCCGCCAGCAGATACAGGCAACTCAGAATGAGATACAGGGACGCACCGAATCGCTCATTGACTTCAGGCGTGATATCGGACGTCCAGTTGAGGGCTACACGCTTGTGGTTCTCTCGCTCGACATGGGCATGATTGACAACGACCTTCGCAACCTCATCGCGTTGCTCATGAAGAGTGGGCCGGCGGCTGGCATTTCATTTCTCTTACTCTCGACCACACTCATCTCCATCTCGACGAAGAACGGACCCGACCTGATGCTCAAGGTCGAGGACCTCGCCCCCAACACGTCAACTCTCTTGATCGAGGGCGGAGAGATCAGCCGTCAGGGTACGGGGGAGAGGACGAGCTACCAGTTCCTATCGGCTACCGAGCTGCTTGATAGGGTTGAAGACCTCGCCACCCGCACGCGCGCCGCCGCGCTGCCGGTGATTCGCTTCGACGAGCTGCATGACCTTTCGCGATGCTGGGAGAGGTCGAGCGCGGACGGCGTCACTTTCGCCCTGGGTAAGTATGGAGTGAACGACGTCGAGGTAACCGTGGGAGACGAGGCTAACCAGCGGCATAACGTCCTTATCACCGGCGCGGTCGGACAGGGCAAGTCAAACCTCATATCCGTGATAGTGCACAGTCTCTGCCTGCGCTACTCGCCTCGCGAGCTTGAGCTCTACCTACTTGACTTCAAGGAAGGTGTCACCTTCAAGGCATTCTCGAACATCGGGCACGAGGAATGGCTGCCCCATGCGATTGCGCTCGGGCTTGACAGCGATGTCAGCTTCGGCCTCTCGATACTGCAGTCCCTGTATCGCGAATACCGTCAGCGAATGCAGGTCCTCAAGGACCACGACGTGCGTAGCGTCAAGGAGCTGCGCACGACCTACCCCGAGGTCGTGATGGCTCGCATCGTCGTCATCATCGACGAGTTTCAGCTCATGTTCGGGGACGACCCGCGCGTGAGCCAAGAGGTGGTCGACCTACTCGAGAAGTCCGTGCGGCTCTTTCGGGCCGTCGGAATTCACTTCATCCTCTCGTCGCAGACGCTTGGAGGCAGCCTGGTCCTCTCGCAGAAGAAAGACGCCGTATTCAGCCAGGTGCCCATACGCATCGCGCTCAAGAACTCCCTTACTGAGTCACATGCCACCTTGGCCAACGACAATCCGGCCGCCGCATTCCTGAGGCCTCGTGAGGCAATCGTCAACCTTGACTATGGGGCAGTCTCCCAGAACCGAAAGACAACCATTGCGTTCGCGGACGAGGAACTCCTTCGACCGCTTCGCAGACTGTGGTGGGAGCGCTGGCGCGAGAAGGGGTCCAGACCCCCGTTTGTCTTCGAGAGCGAGCGCCGGGCGCGCATCGCGTCGGCAGCCACGACCGTCCGCGAGCTCCGAGCGGCGGGGGCGCTTCCCTCGGCCGTCGTCGGCAACCTCATCTCGATTGACGGAGAGAGGCTTGTGATACCCCTGCCGGACGAACCAGGCCGCAACATCGCCATCATCGGGACGCCGGATGTCGGCTGCAACCAGGCGGAGGGGATGATCGAGGCCGCTGCTCTCTCGCTCGCATGTCAGCACCCAAGGGGAGACGCCCGCTTCGTCATCTGCGACTTCGCCAGAGACGAGCTCTACTCGCAGCGACGGCCAGAGTTTGACTGCGCCCTTCGGAGACTCGGCTTCTCGCTTGAGTGTCTCTCGCCCGCCTCGTTCGCAGACGAGCTGAAGGCCTTGTTGGACGACGGTCGCACGGGAGACTCTGTCTATGTTTTCGGTCTCGGATTCGACCGCTGGCATCCTCAGATGGATCCCTATGCGCAGAATCCGCCGCTGCAGGATTTTACCGTTCGTGGTCCGGCAGATGGGATGCACCTCATAGGATGGTGGAGCAAGGCCTCGAGCTTCCGGGAGCAGACCATGGGCTATGGAAGCGCCGACGCGTTTGACGCGAAGCTCTTTCTCCGTCTTGACGAGAGATCTGTCCAGTCGCTCATCGGACCGTTCTCTCACTGGAGACCTCAGGAGAACCGTGCGCTCGCAAGTGACTCGGTCACGTTCTCCGGCGATGTCACATTCCTTCCCTATGCCCCGATGGCAGAGGGTGACGCACCAGCCCTGCTCGAAGCCGCGCGGGGACAGTGATACGGGAACCGAGAGGAGAGACCCATGTCGATGGTTCAGGACTTAATTGCCGCTGTCATGAGCGCCGAGAGGCGGATTGACGACCAATCAGCCCATCTGCGTGGATACCAACAACAGCTTGATCAGATCACGGAACAGGTCCAGGCGGCGCTGGCGGGCAGCTCGAGCGACTACAACCAGCAGATGCTGGCGCAGCTCGCTCAGACCCGGCAGCAGGTTAGCACCACGCTCGGCTTGCTGCAGACCGCCAAGGACAAGCTCGAGCGCGTGCGGATGATCTAATATCCGCGGGCGTGCGCTCGCGGGAAAGGAGGGCTCATGCCTTCGATTGAAGAAGTGTCTCGCGAGGTCGCCACGATAAGGCAGACCTCTGACGAGCTTTCGTACGGAGTCGGAGCGGCAGGTAGCGCCCTCGCTGAGGACGCACGACGCATCGCGGCCATCACGCGCGGAAGCGCGACCGGCTCTGATGCCGCGGCATCGGTGAATGCGGCATCGAGGTCACTCGGTGACGCGGCGACCTCGATGAGAGCGCTTCTCCGGACATGCGATGACTGCATCGCGAACCTGGCGAAGTGAGCATATGCGCGTAACGGACAACCGGCTCGAAACGGAACGCATCTACCTGGCAAACGACCTGTCTGGCATCTCCCTCCGTACGGAAAGAGACGCCGGACAGGTCGAGGCCCTTCTCGCTTCGGTCTACTCGGAGCATCTCTCAGGATCGCAATCCTCTCTGACAGGGACGACCGTGCAGGAGTTCGAGGGAGCGTTGCAGTTCCTCTCTAATGCTCGCGACTCCGTCAACGAGGCGCTTAATCTCGTCCGTCAGATTGACACGACCGTGGAGGTGGAGGAATGACAAGCGTCGAGGACGTCATTCTCTCCCTCTCTGCTCGTGTCGACGAGGTCGATCGGCTGTCCGCCCTCCTTGAGAGTGAGGCTAGGGAGACGTCAGGTGCTATGGATCGTGCTATGTCCTCGTTTCCCAAGAGTCCCGAGGCACAGCGCGCGACCCTCGTTCTTAACCGCGCCCTCAGCCAGATTACCTTTGCGCAGGGTTCCTTGAGGAGGGCTCGGGACAGCATGGGCGACTTCATGGCGCTCCTCAGAAACTAGTTATCGCTTCGGCCGCGCAAACCGTGCGGTCCATCAGGAAAGGAGACTGTCGTATGGGCGGTAAGGTATATGGAATCGACCTCGGGACGACCAACTCTGCCATCGCTGTCGTCGATGGTGACGACGTGAGGATCGTCAAAAACTCGGATGGTGAGGAGACGACCCCATCGGTGATCTTCTTCACCGACGGGGTGAACTCTGCTGGCGAGGACGAGGTGATCGTGGGAATCCAGGCCAAGAATTCGGCTGCCATGGCGCCTGACAACGTCGTGCAGTTCGTCAAACGTGAGATGGGAAGCTCCTATCGATTCATGTCTCCGAGTGGTAAGGGGTACTCCCCAGAAGCGCTTTCCGCCTATATTCTGCGAAAGGTCTGGCAGGGCGTCGAGCAGTACGAAGGGGAAACCACCGAAAGGGATGTTGTCATCACCGTTCCAGCCTACTTCGACGATGCTCGTCGTATCGCGACGCGTCAAGCAGGGAAGATTGCGGGCCTCAATGTGCTTCGCGTGCTGAACGAACCCACGGCGGCGGCAATCGCCTTCGGACTCGAACGTGGCCAGGATGGCCGAGTTCTTGTTTACGACCTGGGCGGCGGGACGTTCGACGTCACGGTTATGAAGCTCGACATTCGGGATGACAACAAGGATTTCGACGTCATCGCTACCGGTGGTGACTCAGAGCTCGGTGGCGTTGACTTTGACAAGGTCATCGTCGGCATCATCCGAGATCAGCTCAAAGCTCAAGGCTGCGAGATTGCGATTGAGGACGATGAGATGAACGCCGACATTCGTGAGAAGGCCGAGAAGGCAAAGATACGGCTCTCCTCGGTCATGGACTCTCGCATTCCGTTTGCGGTCAACGGAAAGACATACCGGGTGGAAATCTCACGCGATGATTTTGAGAAGGGCTCCGAAAGTCTCATGCAGCGCGTGCAGTTCAAGCTCGAAGAGGTTCTCAAAAGCGCGAACCTCGGGTGGAATGATATTGACCACGTGCTTGCGGTAGGTGGCTCATCTCGCATGCCGATGGTCAAGAAGCAGCTCGAGTCGCTTTCTGGCAAGTCGGTCACATTCAAGGTCGACCCTGACACGGCCGTGGCACGCGGCGCCGCGATTTTCGCGAGCACGCTCGTCGACTCCGGGGAGGTCACTGACGGCACCGAGAATGCACATCCCGTGCTCGGAATCGGAGCAGGTCTCAACATTTCCGACGTCACCTCGCAGTCGCTGGGCGTCATTGCCATCGATGGGACTGACGGCAAGACGGAGATCAACACCATCATCATCCCTCACAACTCGAAGATACCGACAAAGCGATCCGAATGCTTCGAAACCATCATGGACAATCAGACTCGGTTGCACATCCGAGTGACCGAGGGCGAGGACACCGAGGTGCGCTATGTCCGGATCATCGGGAGCAGCACTCTCGAGATACCCGCCTATCCCAAGGGTGCCCCCGTCGAGATTACCTACGCCTACGACCCGGATCAGACGATATGCGTCGAGGTCAACGATCTCACGGCTCACAGGAGCCTTGGTATGTTCCAGATCGAGCGCGACGCGAACCTCAGCGACGACCAGGTCGCACTGGCGCAGCGCTCCGTCGGCAACGCGACGATTGACTGATGGGGGAGAGATGGACGAGACGAACGCGGATGAATGCAGGATTCCGTCGCCGTTCGAGCGTGAGGATGCCATGGTAACCTTGGCCGAGCTGACGGAAGAGGTCGCAGGGTTGCGCGAGGAGGTCTCGTCTCTGAGGGACCTCTTCACGCGAAGGCTCTACGACGACAGGCAGAAGGCACGGCTTATCTCCGCTCTCGAGGAGGGCGCGCACTTCTCCTTTGTGGAGCCCTTTCTCTCTGACGTGTTTCTGCTCGTCGACCGGCTCGAACGCGCCGACGGCTGTGACGACGACCTTCTCGAGTCGGTTATTGACGAGCTCATGGACATGGTTAGTCGTAGGGGCGTCGAGAGGATTCGTGTGACGCCGACCTTTGATGCGGCGCGGATGCGTGCGGTGAAGGTGACGTCGTGCGAGGGGCTCGAAGTACCGAGGGTCATGCGCGTCGTGCGGGACGGCTATACGCTGAGCGGCAAGGTTGTCCGGCCGGCCGAGGTCATCGTTGCTCGGCCGACGCCCGACAGCTGTCCCGGCGTCCAGGACGCCGGGGCGCCACCAAGACATGCCCAGGAGAATGCTGAGAGCTAGGAGACACCATGACGAACTATTACGAGGAGCTTGGAATCGACAGGGGCCTGTCGATTGAGGAACTCGGGCGCGAGCTGAGCCATCAGCAGAGCACGTGGATCCGGCGCAAGAACTCCGGCGTCGCGGAGGCGCAGGGGAAGCTCCTCCTCATCGAGGAGGCCCAGGGGGTGTTCAAGGACAAGAAGTCCCGCGCGGCCTACGATAAGGCACTCGACGCTCCGGCCTCGGCCGACGCCTCCACGAACCCCTCCGACGATCGCAAGGCCTCATTCGAGAAGTGGAGGGAACGGGCGCGATCGTTCCTTGCGGACGACAAGTTTGACCTCGCGCGCACCTCGCTCGAGAAGGCCCTCGCTTACGTTGACCCTGACGACGACGAGGGAAACACCTCCTTCTACGCCCTCGCGTCTAACGTGTACGCCAACGTGGGCGACTACCGGCAGTCTCTCGACTATGCGAACAAGGCCATCGTTCTGAGCCCCGAAGACCCCGACGCCCGTCATCAGAAGGCGGTTGCGAGCTACTTCCTGTTCCAGAAGGGATACGAGGACAACCGCAAGGAATATACCCGCCCTGACCCCGCCAAGTGCCAAAAGGCGTACGAGACGGCGGAGAGTTCCGCCCTCGATGCGCTTTCCTCGGCCAGGGCGGCGCAGAGGACGGACCTCCAGGGTCGCGACGCCGGTCTTCTTGCTTGGATTTGGTATTCGTTCAGGAGCCTCTCCTACGCTCGTGCGTACGACGAGAAGGAGACCCTCGCGATGGCAAGCGAGGCCATGCGCAATGGTGATGCGTCAGGTCTGGGCAAGGATGTGATTGATGCCATTAACAAGGAGCGCGCAGCGAGAAGGGAGCAGGAGGAGAGCGCGCGCCGCGCGGAAGAGGAACGAAAGAAAAGAGAGGAAGAAGCGCGCGACCGCAAGCAGAGAATGGATGCAGCGGAAGCCAGGTCTAAGACTTGGAGGAACTGCGCTCGTCTCGCCAAGGGACTCGGCGCTGCAGTATTCTATTTTTCAATATTTATTTTAATTATAAGAATCTTCATAAACATGTCATGGTACCCCGGCGTACTCATCGACATCGGCATTGTCGCTTGGATAGCAGGGGAGACATATCTTAGACCAGGGGTGTCGACGTTCAACCTTAGCTCGATAACCGTGTATACGATATATTATATCATAAACTTTATATACATATCGTACGTTTATATAGATTGTGGCTTGATTGATAGCGTTGAAAGTTTGATTTATAATGTTGGTATTAGGTATGTAATCTTTTTCGTTATCCTGGTGGTCATTAGCCGACTGATTGGAAAGCTTCTCGCGAAGCTTGACGATTCCAAAAACAAAGAAGCTGCGCGTTGAGACTTGACGGGCAGCACTCTCAGGGAGGGCAGCTCGTCTCAATGGGCACTCTGAGCGTGGTACGGGACTGCACACACAAGTACGGCGTACGTGTCGTATCAGCGATTGGCTCCCTTACATGGACGGCTGGCTTTCTGGATGAGAGGTCTTGTGGACAATCAGACGCGGGTGAACATACCGGGGTGCCCCCAAGACATGCACAGAAGAACACGGAAGGTTGGGAGACACCATGACGAACTATTACGTGGAGCTGGGAATCGATAGAGGCTTGTCGCTCGAGGAGCTCGGGCGCGAGCTGAGCCATCAGCAGAGTACGTGGGTAAAGCGCAAGAACTCGGGTGTCGCGGGAGCGCAGGCGAAGCTCACTCTCATCGAGTAGGCGCAGGGGGTGTTCAAAGACGAAGCATCACGCATGGCTTATGACAAGGCTCTCGATGCACCAGCTATGAGCGACAGGGAAGTCTCCATGAGAAAGTGGTACACCGATGCCAGAAAATACGATGCGGCCGAGGAGACGGATTTAGCCAAGGCGGCGATTGATAAAGCGCTGAGCTATATGGACCAAGAAAATGAAGACCCCGATGTTCTTTTTGAGGCTGCTCGAATCTACAGACAATTAGGTCATTTCGATGAGACAACCAATTATATATGCAGGACGATCATCCTTTCCCCCGATTGTGCCGCTGCCTTTCTGGAAAAAGGCATAATCCTCTTCAATCAATGGGGAGAGGATCTAAAAAATGGTAATTATGAACCTGGGTGGGCGAGGCACCTGAACGTACTAAATGAAGGTTTGTAACGTTTTTTGGACGGCTATCAGAAAAGCCCATGAGAGTGGTGACAGCCAGACCGAAGCCTGGGCCTATGGCTTCACGCTGAAGTCAGACGACGCTCCCGCCCCCACGCGGACGGGATATACGTTTGATGGTTGGTATACGGATGCTGCCTGCACGTCTCCGTTTGGTTGGGATCATGCCCTCATGGGGGACGTTACCCTCTATGCCAAGTGGACCGCATCGGACACGCAGTACTTCGTGGTCGTCTGGAAGCAGAATGTGACCGGCACGGGCTACGACTACGAGAAGACGTATACCAAGACCGCTGCGACGGGCTCTCGGGTGAGCGTCGACGACGAGTACAAGGGCGAGAGCTACACGGGCTTCCACTACAGCACCTGTGACGACAGCAAGACCGTGAGCGCCGATGGAACGACCGTGCTGAACGTCTACTACAACCGCGATACTATGAAAATCGTTTTTACCTCTGGTAGATCCTCCAATACTTTCAATGGTCTGTATGGGGAGACGCTTGCTCAAGCAGGATATTCTTGGCCAAGTGATAAAGTTTGGTACCATGGCGACACTCGACTCACATTCCTTGATGCATTTATATTTGTGGGTTTGGACCCTTCTGTTTCTGGTACGACGCAAACTTTGAGCTTAAGCAGTAGGAACGATTCACAAACTGGGGGGCGTGTACGCTTCTATAAGGAAGCGCTCGACGGCTCGTGGACGCTAGACCAAGACATCTCTACGTCTGGTGGTCCTTTCTATTTTACTAACAAGTACACTGGCTTTACTCTCAGCGAGTACAGCGTCGACGGGGGCTATAGCTGGAATACCGCATCGGTAGGAGAAGGGGTAAGCTCCCGCACTGGAGATTATGGCAGCGGATTGATGATTCGCTTCAGCCGCAACACCCCAAGCCTGGACTTGTTTGATAGTATCGGCAATGTGGCCATTGGATCAAAAACTTATAAGTATGAGGCAGCAGTCTCCGACCCAGGTTCCCCTAGCGTTTCACACGCGGGCTATACCTTCTCTGGATGGTATCTCGACCCCGAGTGCACAAGCAAAGTCGCTTTCAGCACGCTCAAGATGCCAGTGAACAACCTTGCTCTGTATGCTGGCTGGACGAAGAACCAGTACACCGTTACGCTCAACGCGAATGGTGGAAGTTTGTCCAGCGGCCAGGATGCGAGCTTCACCGTTAAATACGGTGACACATTCTCTGTTTCTACGCCTACGTGGGAAGGGTACACGTTCATCGGTTGGTACAACGACGATTCCAGCTACAATTTCGCGACTCCGGTTACCTCTGATGTCACGCTGACTGCCCACTGGAAGAAGAACGGCTCATATTCAGTCATCTATTCGACGCCAGGCGCCAACGAGACTACTCTCGAGGACTCGGCTACCTATAGCGATGGCGCAACGGTGGTACTGCCGGCTTCGCTCGACTCGGATCACATTCCTTCTGGAAAGCGACTCTCTGGTTGGACGTACAACGGTGACCCTTACGACCCAGGCGCCACAATCACCCTCGACGCCTCCAAGGCGACTGGCGGAGTGGTCACCATTACTGCCAACTATGTCGATGCCACCATCGGCGTAACGAAGATTCACTTTGATGCAAACGGCGGTTCTGGCTCAGCTGATTACACTGACAAGGACCTCAACGGCAATAAGAGCACGTCTGACAACTCGTTCACCCTGCCGACCGACGGATTCACTCGTGAAGGCTATGTTCTGATTGGCTGGAGCAATAATTCTGGCGACAATACTGTCGACTACATTCTTGGTGGCAGTTACGCGGCGGACGATACGAGCAACACCCTCTTCGCGGTATGGGCAGAAACTCTGAACGTGACTCTGACCGGCGGGACCGCTGAGAAGACATATAACGGCGAAGAGCAGAGCGTCACTGGTTACACCCTTGAGGTGAAAGGCGTGGCTACTGCGGCTTCTGATTCGTCCGATTCCGATACTGTGTCCGCTGGAACGAATACGAGTGCGTACGCAACCGTCGGGCCGACTGCTGCTAAGGCTTCAGGTACTGATGCCGGAACCTATTCTATGGGCCTCAACAAAGACAACCTGCCCGTCGGTGCACCTACTGGCGCAAAGACAGGCACAGCAGGAGGC
>LAHS01003410.1_pt1 | contig 13413 bp, 8 predicted proteins | sample 329651 | NCBI WGS metagenome assembly LAHS01 (sample SAMN03275699, study PRJNA271635) | activated sludge metagenome | isolation source: sample C-1 Sludge from hydrolytic chamber (first chamber) of Anaerobic... | reverse complement strand
GTGTTGGTGCGCCCCTCCTTGTAACGCATCATCTCCTGCCACGGGCTGCGGCTGTAGATGGCTGCTGCATCCTTGGTGATGCGGGCAATGAGCTGTTTGCGTTCGCAGGTAAGGGCGCGGAGCTGGTCAATCTTGTTGGCGATCTTTTTGATATCTCGGTTGTCAATTTTGACGTCGGGCATCATTCGGAACATTGCCTTTGATACCACCACTGTAGTTACGCCATCGGTATTGGCGTATTTATTGAACAGTGCAGCCTGGCCGTAGCTTAGGCTACACAGGGCCATCAGCATGCAGAATATTATCGCTCTTTTCATAGTTTCGTATTTATTAATTCAGGCTCTTGGAGCCATTCTCTTTTCCGTTCATCATTTTGATGCCCTTGTTGACGGCCAGCGAGAACTTGGTCAGTGCCCGTTCGGCCTCTCCTGCCGCGTCGTGTGGATCGGTATAGGTCTCGCCCTGTGCGGCGGTATCAGGCTGTGCGGTGCTCTCACGATGATTGAGGTAAGTGCCGAGGGTTACAAAGGCGAGCAGGCTTGCTGCTATGCCCGTTATCCATCTGAGGCTCATGGTGCGCGCCTGACGCTGGCTCTGCCTCTCTATGGCGTTCCATGTGTCGATGCTGTGGCTCAGCCTCTGCTCCAGGCCGATGGGTTCATGGGGGACGGGTGCTGCCGTGGCCGAGAAGAATTGGCGGTCGCTCTCCCACTCCACGGGTACATCATCTTGGAGAAAATAGTGGCGCAGGGCCTCCTCTTCCTCGGGTGATGTCTCCGCGTTGTAATAGCGGTCGAGCTTCTGTCTGATTTCTTCTGGGGTCATGATATGTGTCGTTGATGCGTTATTTGCGGGTTTCTACGCCTTTCAGGCGTTCTCTTACGGTTTTGCGTGCCCTGCTGAGGGCTACGCGGATATTGATGGCCGAGAGTCCGGTCTGTTTCTCGATCTCCTCGTAGGAGAAGTTGTCGAGGTCGTGCAGACTGATCACCAGGCGTTGCTTGTCGGGCAGTTCGTTGATGGCCTGCTGCACCATCGACAGCTGCTGCTGGTCTTCCAGGTCATTGCTGGCATCACGACTGCTCTGCCATTGATAGTCCTTGGGTTCCTCGTCGTTTTCGTGCAGTCGTTTCTTTCGGTGCTGATCGTAGAAAAGATTGCGCAGCGTGATAACGGCAAAGGCCTCTGCATTGTCGGGCACGGTGAGGTCGTGGCGCTTGGCCCACAGCTTCAGGAGGGTGTCTTGTACGAGGTCTTCAGCTTCCTGCTGATTGCCCGTCAGCCGCCATGCCGCAGCGTAAAGGCGGGCATGACAGGGCAGAAAGGTCTGTTTGAATTGGGAAACATCCATCGTTCCTATGGGTTAGACGTATTCTTGGGAAGTTCGTTACACGGTTTGGGATATAAAACGAAAACTTTCTTTATATTTTTTTAGAGCATCAAGACGAAATCTTCCTTTTATGGCTCACGACATATCGTCATAAAATACGTGGAAGGAGATTTCGTCTTGATGCTGTCTTATCATTGGTTTTTCTGTCTTGCTTCGGCCTTGAGGAGGTCTTCAGGCGAGAAGGGCAGGGCGTTGACACACCTCATGTTCTTCTCCAGCTGTGCCACGCTGCTGGCTCCCACGAGCACGCTCGTGATGCCTTGCTGATTGAGCAGCCATGCCAGCGCCATCTCGGCGAGTGTCTCTCCCCGGCTCTCGGCTATGCCGTTGAGCTGCCTCAGATAGGCGAGGAGCTCGGGAGTGAGGCGGTCTCGCGTGAGAAACTTACCTTTGGCCATGCGTGAGTCATCGGGCACACCCTGCAGATAGCGGTCGGTGAGGAGGCCCTGGGCGAGGGGAGAGAAGCTGATGAGGCCGATGCCGTGATCGTGGCAATACTGCAGCACACCCTCGTCGATGGGCTTTCGGTCGAGCAGGTTGATGCGATTCTGACTGATGAGCAGCGGCACGTCGTGGGCTTTGAGATATTCGTCGGCGCGCTTCAGGGCATCGAGGGGATAGTTTGACACGCCCACATAGAGCGCTTTGCCCTGCTTCACGATATCGACCAGTGCCTGCATGGTCTCCTCCAGCGGTGTGTCGGGGTCGTAACGATGGCTGTAGAACAGGTCCACGTAGTCCAGATGCATGCGCCTAAGGCTCTGATCAAGGCTTGCCATGAGATACTTGCGTGAGCCGAAGTTGCCGTAAGGTCCGGGCCACATGTCGTAACCAGCCTTGGTAGAGATGAAGAGCTCGTCGCGATAGGGGCGGAAGTCGTCGTCGATGAGTCGTCCGAGCGTCTCCTCTGCCGATCCGTACACGGGCCCGTAGTTGTTGGCCAGGTCAAAGTGGGTGATGCCGTGGTCGAAGGCATAGTGCGTGATGGCACGCGCGCGCTCGTAGGGATCCACGCTGCCGAAGTTGTGCCAGAAGCCCAGACTTATCTTGGGCAGCATTACACCTGAATGCCCACAGCGGGCAAAGAGTGAGTCACTCTCGTCGTAGCGGGTGGGAGAGGGCGTATATTCGCCCTTCAGATCCATCTCTCTGATTGTTCGTCCTCGCATAGTAAGAGGGCTCCCCCTGTTCCCTCTGGTAGGAGGGGTGAGGGGAAAGCGTGTTTGAAAAAGATTGTTGTGCTATTAAGTTTTGACACGTATCAGGCTCCCCTCCTGCCGGAGGGGGCAGGAGAGGGCATGAGCCTACTCCTGTTTCTTGTCCTCGCTGATGAGCCTGAGCAGATGCTCCACGGCCTCTTCCTCGGGTATGTTCTTCTCCACGCAGACCTGTCTGCGGTAGAGCGACACCCGCTTCGGCCCTGCACCCACGTAGCCATAGTCGGCATCGGCCATCTCTCCAGGACCGTTTACGATACAGCCCATGATGCCGATCTTCAGTCCTTTCATCTCCTTGGTGGCCTCGCGGATTCGCGCAATGGTGTCGCGCAGGTCGTAGAGTGTGCGCCCGCAGCCCGGACACGAGATATATTCGGTGCGGGTGGTACGCAGACGTGCAGCCTGGAGAATGCCGAAGGAGGTCTCCTCCATATCTTTCAGCGATAGGTTTCCCTCGTTCATCAGCCACACGCCGTCGGTCAGTCCGTCGATCATCAGGGCACCCATGTCGGCCGCTGCCCGCAGCTGAAACTCGTCTTTGTCGTTCTGACGGTACATCTGCGCGAAGACGATGGGGTTTGTTATGCCTGCCGTCATCATCTCGTGAGCCAGTGCGCGCTGTTCACCCAGACGGTTCTGATGGTTGCTGGTGCATACCACCACCACTTCGGGGTGCGCCCTCAGACAAGCCAGATACTCGTCGGCAGGGGTTCCAAACTGCAGCACGAGGAACTTCCGGTCTGCTTTTACGGCTCCGATGAGGGGTAGGGCGACTACTGGGAAGATGGGCGAGAGGTGCTTGAGCTGCTCTGCCTTTGCCGCATCGGTGCTGGCTTCCTGCTGTAGCCGTGCGTAGAGCTGATAGTCTGCGATGTACCGCTGCCCCGTCACGGTCTTCTCGGGCATGCTGCCACCTATATATATATAGTCGGCCTTGAGCTCGCGGTCGGCATCGATGTCCTCGTCTTCGTGGCCTACGGCCGAGGTAATGACTATGGGAACATTCCGCCCACCGATATTCCCCACAGCCTCGGTATGGCGGCGTTCGGGTCTGAGCCAGTCGAAACCGGCATACGGCGTACCTGGAATGACAAGGTGTCCCGCCTTCCGTCCGATGTAATCCACGAGGTGGCGGGCCACGGGAATCTCAGCCTCGGGCTCTTCGGAGAGCGATACACGTATGGTGTCGCCGATGCCGTCGGCCAGCAGTGCCCCGATACCCACGGCACTCTTGATGCGTCCGTCCTCGCCCTCTCCGGCTTCGGTCACGCCCAGATGCAGCGGATAGTGCATGTCTTCCTCGTCCATCCTTTCCACGAGCAGGCGCACCGAGCGCACCATGACGACAGTGTTGCTCGACTTGATGGAGATCACCACGTCGTCGAACTGCTCTTTCTTGCATATACGCAGAAACTCGAGGCAGCTCTCCACAATGCCCTCGGGCGTGTCGCCGTAGCGGTTACGTATGCGGTCGGAGAGCGATCCGTGGTTCACACCGATGCGTATGGCCGTGTGGTTGGCCTTGCAGATGTTGAGGAAGGGCACGAAACGCTCCTCTATCTTCCTGATCTCCTGGGCATATTCCTCGTCGGTGTATTCCAGCTTGATGAACTTTCGCGCCGGATCCACATAGTTTCCGGGGTTCACCCGCACCTTCTCGGCGTACCTGGCGGCCACGTCAGCCACGTTAGGATTGAAGTGAACGTCGGCCACGAGGGGTGTGGAGAAGCCGTCGGCACGCAGCCCGGCGTTGATGTTACGGAGGTTTTCGGCCTCCTTGATGCCCTGCGTGGTGAGTCGCACGAGCTCACCGCCGGCTTTGATGATGCGTTCCGACTGTGCCACGCAGGCCTCGGTATCGTTGGTGTCGGTCGTGGTCATCGACTGTACCCGCACGGGATTGTCGGCCCCCATAGTGAGGGAACCGATGCGTACGGGTGAAGACTCACGACGACGGTAATTGAAAAGATCTATCATTAGCACTTATATTTATACTCCTTCATCTCTGCCAGCTCTGCGTTGGCCTTCTCTATCTTTTTGCCTAAGCCAGCCTTCCAGGCATCGATCTTGGCTGCCATCTCCTCGTCGCCTATGGCTATCATCTCCGCGGCGAGAATGGCGGCATTCTGTGCAGCGTCCACACCCACGGTGGCTGTAGGTATTCCTGGTGGCATCATGATGATGCTGAGCATGGCATCGAGGCCGTCGAGCATGCCCTTGATGGGCACACCGATGACGGGCAGTGGGGTAGAGGCGGCTATAACGCCCGGCAGTGCGGCCGCCATTCCTGCTGCGGCGATGATCACCTTGATGCCGCGGCCCTTGGCATTCTTGGCAAACTGCTCCACGGCGGCGGGGGTACGGTGAGCCGAGAGGGCGTTGACCTCAAACGGAATCTGCTGGTCTTCCAGCCACTTGCAAGCTTTTTCCATAACGGGCAGGTCGCTTGTCGAACCCATGATGATGCTGATTACTGGTTTCATAATAGTATGTGTGAAGTCCCTTTCCGTGTCTTCCCTGAGAGAGAGGATCAATGGGTGGGACGGTATTATTCAGAGTTTATATTGATATTAAATAGCCCTGTCAGAGTTGTGAATCAGTCCTGTCAGAGTTGTGAATCAGTCCTGTCAGAGTCGTAAATCAGTCCTGCCTGAGTTGTGAAGCAGTCCAGGCTCATCAACAGCCGTTATACTGCAAGAACGGTTATATCACCATCCAGAACGCTACGACCATTCCCACGAGGAATCCGGTCACCACCTGCGTCAGGGTGTGCTGGCGCAGGATCATGCGGCTGCTGCCTACCATGCCGGCAATGATGAGGATAACCGAGAACCACCACAGCGGATTGAAGGCAAAGAGCATGGAGAAGGCGAGGAGCGCACCCCCGAAACCCCCGATGGCCGCCGTGTGGGTGGAGATCTTCCACCACACGTTGATGATGGCACACACCACTTGTATCATCAGTGCCGCTACTACGATGTTGGCCATAAACTGCGGAATGTGCATCAGGTTCATCAGATAATAGCACACGAAGTAGCAGAGTATGGCGATGATGTAGGGCACCATGCGGCGCTCTTTCTGTCCGATCTCTATGGTCGTCCACCCCTGATAGCGGCGGTAACCGTGAATGATGAGTGTGGGCAGGAGGATCGTGAAGAAATAGACCATCGTCAGCACCATGGCCTTATATTGCCACGGCATCAGGCTCATGTAGCTAAAGATGAACAGGGCTATCAGCCCCACCAGGGGCAGATAGAACGGTGTGAAGAGCATGCTCATCACCCGTGCTGCCAGTATGATATTTTTTTCGTTCATAATGAGTGGCCCCACCTGACCTCCCCAGTGTGGGGAGGAATGAGCAGAATGATTATAGTGTTTGTTTCTCCAGTGTTAAACCGCCATTTCGGCGGTAAGAATCTCCCCACGGCTTCTCCCTCTCTCCGCAGGGCGGGGAGTGGAGGCGGTAAGACCTTACTTCCTCAGCCTTGCCACGGGTATGCCGAGCTGTTCCCGGTATTTTGCCACCGTGCGGCGCGCTATGGGGAATCCGCGGCGCTTCATCTCTGCCGCGAGGGCATCGTCGCTCAGCGGACTGATGTGGTCCTCCTCGTCGATGAGTTCCTTCAGTGCTATCTTGATCTTCCGCGTTGACATCTCCTCGCCGCTGTCGGTGACGTAGCTGTCGGTGAAGAAGAAGCGCAGGGGGAAGGTGCCCCAGCGGGTCTGGGCATACTTGATGTTGCTCACACGCGAGATGGTCGAGATGTCAAGCCCCGTCTTCTCGGCAATGTCCTTCAGGATCATGGGGCGCAGGTCGGTCTCGTCGCCGTCCTGAAAGAACTTCTTCTGCCAGTCGATGATGGCCTGCATGGTGACCGTCAGCGTGTGGCGGCGCTGCTTCACCGCCTCGATATAGCCCTGCGCCTTCTCCACCTTCTCCTTGGCATAGAGCAGAGCCTCCTTCTCCTGTCGGTTCATGTTCTGTCGGTTCGTCCTGTAGGTATGAACCATGTCGCTGAACATCGGCGACACCTTCAGGTCGGGTATCCTGCCTCGGTTGATGGTGAAAGTCACGTTACCCTCGTCGTCGGTATCGACGATGAAGTCGGGTGTGATCTGCTGTGTGTTGCGCCCCAGCGTCTCTCCGAGGGCAGATCCCGGTTTGGGGTTGAGCTTGCGCAGCTCGTCAAGCACCACCGCCGCCTGCTCGTCGGTGAGCTGCAGCGCCTGTGCTATGCGGTCCCAGTGCTTCTTGGTAAACTCCTCGAAATGGTCGGCAATGACCTCGTGCATCAGTTCGGTGAGCCTACTGTCGGGCTTCCGGTCTATCTGGAGCAGCAGACACTCCTGCAGCGACCGCGCGCCGATGCCGGGAGGATCGAAGCTCTGCAGCCGGTGCAGCACGTCGAGGAGGAAGTGCTCGTCAACATCTACGTTATGATAGACGGCCAGCTCATCGGCCAGGTCGCCGAGGGGCTTGCGCAGCAGTCCGTCGTTGTCGAGCGAACCGATGAGGTATTCCATCACGTCCTGCTGTTCCTCGGTGAGGTCCATCAGTCCCATCTGCTCCTTGAGCTTATCGTAGAAGGAGGTGGTGTCGCCCCATACGGTCTCCTCGTAGTCGGCATCGGGATTGTGCTGCGAGCTGACACGAATGTCGGGCGAGGGCAGTTCGTCGTCGCTGCCCAGGCTCTCCAGGGCGTTGTCGAGAGCCTCTTCGCGTTCCTCCCGCTCGGTACGTTCCTCGAATCGCTCCTCTTCGCTGTCGCCCGTGGTGCCCATGTCGTCGTTTTCGCGGTCAGAGGGGTCCAGGTCATCGTGCCGTTCCTCCAGTGCCGGATTGTCGTCAAGCTCGGTGATGATGTTCTCCTCAAGCTCGGCGAGCGGCATCTCCAGCAGCTTCACCTGCAGCATCTGCTGCTGCGAGAGCCGTTGCTGCTGTACCTGTTGCTGTGTCTGACTTTGTATTAACTTCTGTGGCATATTCTCTGGTAACTCTTCTCTACAGAGTTTTCATTTTTGTCTTCTTCTCTCCGGTGGCGGTTTATATTCTTTTGTTTTATCTGTTTACTTTGGAGACGGAGTTATATTATAAACGAAATGGCCGTGTGTGCCGTCTCTACGCGAGTGAAGTTGTCTCATTCTCACTCATAACTTCTCACTCCTCATTTCTCACTCCTCACTCCTCATTTCTAACTTCTCACTCCTCACTCCTAACTATTTGAAGTATTCTCCCAGCTCCTTGGCAAAGGCCGCGAGCTTTCCTGGCGGCATGTTGCCATACTGCTTCCACACTTTCATGCAGGGATTGAGCAAGGGGTGGATCATGAAATCCTCCCTGCTGAGCTGCGGATCGCAGCATCTGAACACGTCCATCACGTCGGCTATCTCCGCCGGTGTGGAGCGGATGCGTCGTGCCAGGTCGATGATCTCCGGTGTCTCAGGCACCATCGTGGCAGGCACCAGACGGAAATACAGGTCGAGTATCATCACGAGCTTGGCCGGGGTGAGCGGCTCTTTCCCTCCGGAAGCGGGCAGGGGCTTGAACCATCGCTCCCACGACTCGTTCACCTCCACGCCGTCATAGAAGGCATAGTGGGTGCCGAAGCCCTTCATCTGTCGCATGAGCTTCACGGTGCGGGCCAGCCGCGACGGGTGCTCGGCATATCGCTGCCACAGCATTTCCAGGCGCGGCGTGCCGAGCTGCTGCAGCTGAAGCATGCGCTGGTGCAGTTGCCCGGGGGCGATGTGCAGCTCCAGGGCGAGATCTACAAGCCCCTTGCTATAGGTGGCTTTCACCCCCTGCGGACGTTGTAGGTAGAGCTGCATCAGTGGCAACCAGTATTCATCGTGCCATAATGATTTTTTAGCCATAGCGCGTGAGCATTTTATTAGTTACAAAGATACATCAAAATTCTGATATGCACAGGCTTTTCATGTAAATTTTCGATAGAAGCGGCCGAATCCATGTATCTCACGACCATCAGTGTTTTCCGCGTGTTTTCCGCATCTACGTGCCTTATATCATCTTTCAGAAAACGTGGCATGACTGCTGCCTGTGGTCGTCGCCGTACCTTGTTTTAAGCTGCATGTGTACCAGTGGCCGACATGACCTGCGGCTATCTGAGGCCGGCGTTAGACGCGTCTTGATAGAGTAAGAACCCATTGGCGGAATTCATGCGGGCTCATCTGGCAAATCGGATGATGCGAACGATTTACTGCGACATGGCTCGGCTATCCTCTACAGCACACGAAGGGCAAAATGACACTTTGCACAATTTTTGACGAAAACGCTATCATTTTGAAAAAATGAATGGCCTCAGAAATCGCGTTTTTACAAAAACTTTATCCCTCGTGCGTTTCATCGGCCTAAATTTTGAGGTTTTTACTATTCGCTGATAATCAGCATGTTATGCTGTAGTAACCTTGCAAACACTACGATTTCAGCCCAATTTAATCCTCAAAATGCCTGAAAATATCCCTATTTTGGCATGATTCGAGGGCAAAATCAGGCTTATTGGCATTGCGGTTCAGTATGATTTGTATTGCGAATAAGTATTAATCGCGTTGCCATGAGTTATTAACTGCGATGCGATTAAGTATGATTCGCACCGCCACCCCTATTTTTTTGCCTCTCCGTCGCGCTGGAACAGACCTGCTGGTCGATCATTTGTTAAAATCAATTTGTCACGAAAAACGGCGTTTTTCTTACATTTGATTATTTGTGGCCCACCCCCGTCCCCTCCCGAGGGAGGGGTGAAGAAACGCAAAGGAGCGAGGTTCATGTCTTACCTCAGGTATTGGTTCTCCCCTCCCTTGGGAGGGGGTGGGGGTGGGCTATTGTTTTTGAGGGCGGGCAGCCCCCGTCCCTACAGGCTCCTCCCATAGCCTTTCGGCAAAATTGAAAACTTTAGATTTCACTGGCTTCACTGTGCTTCCAATTTATCAATCGGTGCATGATGCGTCTCTTTTTTGATACACCTTCCTGGCCCTTCTTATCCCGAGCAGGCATATGCGACTGGTCGATTGAACTTAAACAACTCGTATTCAAACCATTAGCAGACCGTATTAGAACATAATGACAGGTTTATTTTTTTCAGAATGACATAATTTTTACCAGCCCGAATTGAATGACATAAGAAATCGCGGACGCGATTTGGGAATGACATGCTGATTAGTTCTGCGGGGGTATGGGGGCCGTTCTGTGGGTATATAGGATTGGTCGGTTCCGTGGTTGTATAGGATTGGTCGGTTCCGTGGTTGTATAGGTTTCCATCGGGGTATCTTGATCTGTCATTCTCAAATCGCGGACGCGATTTCTTCTGAATTGAATTGATGCACAAAAAATAAAATATGTCATTCTGAAAAAACGACCTGTCATTATGTTCTAATTACCCAGCCAGACAAAGGGGAGTCTTATCAGACTCCTTCCCTCCGACAGCCCTTTATCCGTAGGTTTCCGCTCCGCTCCAACCCACGGCTATGGAAAGGCTGCCCTCCGGGCAGTGATTACCCACAACAGGCAGTGATTACTCGCATCACACGATCCGTAGGACGAACCGGAAAAGAGTGTCAGAGTGTTATGATGTCTTATAAACCCATCACTCCGTCTATTCTGACTCAGAACGATGATCATCTTACTCGCCTCGCGCGATTGGTAAGATAGGCCCAATGAATTCGTGCCTATTCGTGACATTCGTGGTTCAAATTACTTCCGTATCGGTGTTTCTTGGTGAATCATCAATTCTGCCATCGAACCATAAGAAGAGAAAGACGTCTCTATGTTCTCATTTTCAGTCCGTTGTCGTTATTGGGTCGATGAAAAGGTGAAATAGGGTTAAGGAAACGGGGGTATAGTGTGAAAATTCGTTGTGTACGCGCACAAAACTTTGATTTAGGTCAAGAAAAGTGCGGTTATAGGCAAACGGTGGTTAAAAAAGTTGGGTGGTGGGAGAATTCCTCCTAACTTTGCATTGTCAAAAGGAAATAAGTTCTTCGTGAGAAGGATTCCTCACGACATTATTCAATTAGGTTTAAGGTTAGTAGATTGTTTCATATAGGTTTTTAGTTTTTAGGTTTAAGATTAGGTTTTTAGGTATTTCATTAGGTTGTTAGTTAGTTTAAGGTAGATTTAGATTAGTTTTTAGGTTAGCACAAATCCCCATCTCCAGTTTGGAGAGGTGGGGATTTGTCATGTTCGGGGGGGATGGAGTTGTTAGACCGGTCGGCACCGCCTATACCCCAGCTCTCACACATCAAAGTCAACATATTATGCTGATTGACCTTGCGGATCATACCTGTCAGCACTGCGAATAAGCATGAATGGCAACGCGAAAAGATTTGCCATGATGGGTCATGCAAGGGTATGCGGAAATAATTTTTAGGCTTTCAGCTCTGAAAACAGGGTTCAATTGATTGCGTTTTATTTATTTTTCATTATCTTTGCTCTATGAGATGACCTTTCAGGTCATTCGATATTATCAACTTATACCGCCTTGTGCCTTTCAAAAAAAATATCAACCTAAGACTTATGCAGCTCATGAGATATGTTCTTTCCTGCCTGATGACCTTCCTTACATTCGTTTTTGTCTCCTGTGGCAGACATCAGCCGCAGCGTTATGTCATCGGCGTGTCGCAGTGTTCCGAGGATATCTGGCGCGAGAAGCTCAAGGATGAGCTCCGCGTGAGCACCTATCAGCACGACAATGTGGAGCTGAGGTTCGCCTCGGCACAGGACAACGACCGGCTGCAGATGCAGCAGATCAGGAAGATGGTAGATGAGGGTGTGGATCTGCTCATCGTCTCTCCCAACCAGATACATACCATCTCGGCCGTCATCGACAGCGTTTACGACAGGGGCATACCCGTGATACTCTTCGACCGCAAGACCGACTCGAAGAAATACACCGCCTTTATTGGAGCCGACAACGTGGAGGCTGGCAGAGAGATGGCGCGCTTCGTGGCCGGTCAGCTCGCAGGAAAGGGCGTGGTGGCGGAGATCAGCGGCCTGAAGGGGTCTTCGCCGGCGATCGACCGCAGCAGGGGATTCATGGAGGTGATGGGCAGGCAGCCCGGCATCACCGTGGCCGTCAGGAAGGACGGCGACTGGACCGGGGAGAGCGCGGAGCGCGCCATGGACGATATCCTGCGCGCTGCGCCCCACATCGACTATCTGTTCGGGCAGAACGACCGCATGGCTATGGGCGCACGCAGGGCTGCCGAGAAGATGGGGCGAAAGGAGATACGCTTTGTCGGGATAGACGCCCTGGCGGCCAGGGGCGGAGGGCTGGAGGCCGTGCGCGACGGCAAGCTCGACGCCACCTATATCTATCCCACGCGCGGCGACCTGGTGATGCAGCTCGCCATGAACATACTGGAGCATAAGCCCTACCGGCGCGACAACTATCTGAAGGGTGCCCTCGTGACGCGCTACAATGCCAATGTGCTGCTCATGCAGAACGAGGAGATGGTGAAGCAGCATGCCCGGCTCAACGACCTGCACGGTAAGGTGGACACCTATCTGGCACAGTATAATACGCAGAAGGTCTATATGGTGCTCGCGGGGATCATCATCGTGCTCCTCGCCGGGCTCATCGTGTATGTGTGGCGCAGCACCATCACTCGTAGAAAGCTGGAGGATGAGGCCATGCAGGCCAGGCTGCAGTTCTTTACCAATGTGAGTCACGAGCTGCGCACACCGCTCACGCTCATTGCCGATCCCGTAGATTATATCATCGCTGACCGTAATCTCACGCAGCAGCAGCGCGACATGCTGCAGGTGGTGAGGCGCAATGTCGATGTGCTGTTGAGGCTGGTGAGCGAGCTGCTCGACTTCCGTAAGGTGGAGAATGGCAAGATGCACCTCACGCTGACCGACTTCGACCTGTCGGCCTCTATGCGCCAATGGCTCGACCTCTTCGCCCTGATGGCTGAAAAGAAGCACGTAACACTGACGCTGAAGGCTGACGGACCGGTCATGATGCGGGCAGACCATGACAAGGTGGAACGCATGTGTTACAACCTGCTCAGCAATGCGATGAAATACACTCCAGAGGGCGGCAGCGTCACGTTCTCGGCGGTAACCAGGGGCGACCGTGTCACCCTCAGTGTGGCCGACACGGGCAGGGGCATAGCGGAGAAGGAACTGACGAAGGTGTTCGACCGGTTCTATCAGACCAAGGGATCGTCGGTGGGGACGGGTATCGGGCTTGCCCTCGTCAAGGCCTTCGCCGAGCTGCATCACGGCAGGGCATGGGCAGAGAGCGAAGAGGGCAGGGGAGCCACCTTCCTGATCGACCTGCCGCTGAGGCAGGAGGGCGAGGTGGAACAGGTGGCAGCACCTGCCGAGCGGCTCGCCTCCACGGTGCCGGAGACGGAGGAAGGGCAGAAACCCAACACCGGCAGGCATCTCGACGACCTTGTCTCGGCAGAGGCGAAGGAGCGTCCGGAGGTGCTCATCATCGATGATAACAGCGACATCAGGACCTACCTGCGCACGGTGCTCAACGCCGATTACCATGTGAGCGAGGCCGTTGACGGACAGAGAGGACTCGAGATGGCGCGCCGCATCGTGCCCGACATCGTGATCTGCGACGTGATGATGCCCGTGATGGACGGCCTGGAATTCTGCAACACGCTGAAACAGGACCGTGCCATCAGTCACATTCCCGTCATTCTGCTCACCGCGCGCAACCTCGAGGAGCAGCGTGCGGAGGGCTATGAGCATGGTGCCGATGCCTACATCTCCAAGCCTTTCTCGCTCCGGCTGCTCCGTTCGCGTATCGACAATCTGCTCCGCAGCCGTCG
>LAHS01002412.1_pt1 | contig 13418 bp, 10 predicted proteins | sample 329651 | NCBI WGS metagenome assembly LAHS01 (sample SAMN03275699, study PRJNA271635) | activated sludge metagenome | isolation source: sample C-1 Sludge from hydrolytic chamber (first chamber) of Anaerobic... | reverse complement strand
CGGTGCTGGTGTCCTTGCTGCGGTGCTTGTTCAGGACGAGCGCGATGCCGCTCATGCCGGCGCCGCCGATTCCGATGAAGTGCGCACTTGAGACGTTTGCCTCTGCGAGGGATTCAGACATGGTATTCAACCTCTTCGTGATGAGTCAAAGGTGCGGGACACAGCTCACGGACCCGCCTCGGGGAGACGAGCCTGACCTCTCTACTCTAGCCGATATCGCGGCTATTCCCGTGTCGCCGCGGCACTCTCCACTTGGTCTGCGAGAGCCGAGGCCGCCCGGTCCTGGCCGAGTCCCCTGGCGGCCGCACGCATCAAGGCGCGTCTTTCGGGGTCGTCGACGAGCGAGAGCAGCTGCTCGGAGAAGACGGGGGCGTCGATGTCGGCGTCGGCCACGAGCACCGCCGCGCCGGCGTCCACGAGGTAGTGGGCGTTGGTGGTCTGGTGGTCGGCCGTCGCGAAGGGATATGGGACGAGCAGGCTCGGGACGGCGAGGGCGGCGATCTCGGCGATGGAGGAGGCTCCCGCGCGCGAGACGACGAGGTCCGCCGCCGCAAGCGCCTCGCCCATGTTCGAGATGTAGGGCATGACCTGCCAACGGGCCTTCTCGTCCTCTGAGAGGGCGAGGGAGGACACCACGGCGTCGTAGTCGTCCTTGCCCGTCGAGTGGACGATCCAGAGGCCCTCACGGCCCAGCAGCTCGTCCTTGAGGCCGCAGATGCCCCGGTTGAGGTGCATGGCGCCGAGGCTTCCGCCAAAGACGAGGAGCATTGTCGCGCCCTCGGGAATCCCGAAGGCGGCGCGCCCCGCCGCGTGGTCCGCCGTGACGACGCTCTGACGAACGGGGTTGCCCGTCACGACGATGGCACCGGGATCGCCCACGCGGTCGCTGAAGGCGGGAATGGCCTGGGGCAGCGAGACGCAGACCCTGGCCGCACGCTTCGCCGAGGTCTTGTTGGCGAGTCCGGGCACGGAGTTCTGCTCGTGGAGCACCACGGGGACGCCCTCGGCGTGGCAGGCGCTGATGAGGGGGAGCTCGACGTAGGCGCCGAAGCCGATGGCGACGTCGGGAACGCCCGACTCCCCGAAGCGCGCCAGGATCTGCGAGGTGGCGCTCCTCTCGCGCACGAGCGCCGAGACGAGCGTCCACGGCCTCGAGCGGTCGAAGCCCGTGACGACGATCGGGACGAGCTCGAAGCCCGCCTGGGGCACGAGCGTCCCCTCGAGCTTGGCCGTCTGGCCGTAGAAGGTGACGTGATGTCCGCGGGAGCGGAGCTCCTCGGCGAGCGCAATCGCCGGATTGATGTGACCTGCGGTGCCTCCCGCAGCTATGGCAACCTCGAGAGTCCTCGTCATGAGCCGTTCCTCCTGTCGCTCGAACCCCTGCCGTCCCTCGACCCGCGCAGCCTCTCGGTCGCGCTCGGCCCGAGGTCGATTCTCCTCCTGCCCGACGAGTCCGTGGTCACGCGCCCCACGGGAGGACGGGAGGACGACGGGCGAATCGACTTCGTCGTCGGCCCGCCGTCGTACACGCGGAAGCCCCCGCGCGGAGACGTCCCGTCATCACCCGACCGTCTCGCCGAGCGGGGCGTCGGTGTCCCCACGAGCGAGAAGCCCCCGTCATCGTCCTCGCCGTCCGCCATCCGCCACGAGCGGCGGTTCTCGTCGTGGACGGTCTCGGGAAGCACCGATTGACGCGAGACGGACACCATGAGCCCCACGAGCATGAGGCAGGACATGATCGTCGAGCCGCCGTACGAGACGAACGGAATCGGCTTGCCCGTGAGGGGCATGATGCCGATGACGCCGCATACGTTGACGAGCATCTGGAAGACGATGAGCGAAGTGCAGCCCGCGGCGATGAGACGACCGGTCAGGTCGGGAGCGTACTTGGCGATGCGGAAGCCCGCCCAGGCGAAGATCGCGAAGCCCGCGAGCATGCCGAGCGCACCGACGTAGCCGAGCTCCTCGCCGATGACGGCGAAGATGAAGTCGTTGTGCGCCATGGGCAGGTAGGAGTACTTCTGTCGGGAGAAGCCGAGCCCGACGCCGAAGAGCCCTCCCGAGCCGAAGGCATAGAAGCCCTGTATGAGCTGGTATCCGGAACCGTAGTAGTCGTCCCAGGGATCGAGCATCGTCATGACGCGCTGTCGGGAGTAGGCGTCGCCGAGGGAGAGGTAGAGCGCCGCCAGAACGCCGAGCACGGCGAGGATGATGACGGCGCGCTTGTCGAAGCCGGCGAGGTAGGCCATGATGAGGAGCGTGACGCAGGCGATGATCGTGGAGCCCTTGTCGGGCTGCTTCAGGATGAGTATGAGCGGCAGGCCGACCCCCAGGGCGAGAAGCCCGAGGAAGTGCCTGAGGTCGATGGAGCGCTCGTCGAGGTAGCGCTCCGCGAGGTTCGCCCCCGTGAGGATGATGGTGATCTTGGCGAACTCGGAGGGCTGGAGCGTGAAGCCGGCGAGCGAGATCCACCGTGACGCACCGTAGGCGTCAGACCCCGCGAACGGCGTGAAGATGAGCAGCAGGAGCAGGACGGTGGCCAGCCAGATGTAGCGAAGGAAGTCCTTCGCGAACGCGCGGTAGTCGGCGCGGGCGAGGAAGACGGCGACCGCGAGGCCGACGACGATGGCCTTGAGCTGCCGCTTGACGTAGTAGGCGGGGTCGTTGCCGAGGGCGGACGACGTGAGCGCGGTGACGGACGACGCGGAGTAGATCATGAGCAGCCCGAAGCACACGAGAACGAACGTGACCGCGATGAGAACGAGCCGAGGCTTCATGAAGCGCTCGGGCACGCCGAAGATCTCGCGCTCCCCTCGCCCGCGGCCTTCTCGCCCGCGACGCCCTCGTTGTGTGTCGGCCGTTCTCGTCACGCTAGACCGCCCCTCCGGCTCGCTCGGACACGAGCCGCTTGAAGAGCCTGCCCCGCTCGGCCATGTTGGAGAACTCGTCGAACGACGAGCAGGCGGGAGAGAGCAGGACGGTGTCGCCGGGAAGCGCGCGGGCGCAGGCCGCCTCGAAGGCCTCGGTCATGTGCGGGGCGCGGACGACGACGAGCGACGAGCCTGACGTGGCGATGGCGTCCTCGAGGGCGCGCGCGATGCGCTCCCCCGCCTCGCCGTAGCACACGGCCACGCGGCAGCGGGCGGCCACGGCCGTGGCGAGGGACGAGAGGTCCGTGGCCTTGTCGTGCCCGCCGAGGAGCAGGTCGATGGTGCCGGTCGCGAAGGCGGTAAGCGCCTTCTCGACCGAGTCGGTGTTCGTCGCCTTGGAGTCGTTCACAAAGTGGACGCCGTCGATCTCGCCGCAGGGCTCGATGCGATGCTCGAGCGCCCGGAAGGCCAGGAGGCCACGGCGCACGTCGTCCGCGGGCACGCCGAGCTCGAGCGCCATGGTCGAGGCGGCGAGGGCGTTCTCGACGTTGTGCTCGCCCTTGATGGGAAGCTCGTCCTCGCTCGCCACCACGGTCTCCGCGCCGTCGATGCGCACGACGAGGGAGCCGCCGCGACGGAACGCCGCACAGGGGGTGTCCGGCGCCTCGTGGACGCTCAGACGGCAGACGCGCAGGCCGCGCGCGTCGAGACGGTCGGCGACGGCGCGGCACCAGTCGTCGTCGACGGAGACCACGGCGAGGTCACCGGCGTCGAGGTTCGCGAAGAGCCGCTCCTTGGCAGCCGCGTAGGCCTCGAGCGAGCCGTGCCACTCCACGTGGTCGGGCGTGATGTTGAGCAGGCACGCGACGCGCGGGTGCAGGAGGCGCGTCGTGGCGAGGTGGAAGCTCGAGAGCTCGGCCACGAACCAGGTCGACTCGTCGCGGGACGCGAGCTCGCCGGTGACGATCGTGCCGATGTTGCCCACGGTCTCGGCCTTGAGCCCTCCCGCGCGGAGGAGTTCGGCGGTGAGGGTCGTCGTGGTCGTCTTGCCGTTGGTGCCCGTGATCCCCACCCAGTGCTCGGGGCTCTCGCGGAAGGCGAACTCGGGCTCACCGATCGTCTCGCGCGCATGCGCCTTCGCCGCCGAGAAGAAGCCGGAGAACTCGGAGATGCCCGGAGAGGCCACGACGAGGTCGTAGTCCCCCTCGACGTCCTCGGTCCCGAGGACGCAGCGCACGCCCTCGGCCTCGAGCGCGCGGCTCTCGTCGCCGGCGGACGAGCGAGCGCCGCCGTAGAGGGTGACGGAACGCACCCGTGCCGGCATGAGGGTCGCAAGGTAGCGGCAGACCGCGATCCCCGTCCCACCCATGCCGAGCACGCAGACGTCTCCGAGGTACTGTGTCGATTTGGTCACGAAAGGCCTCCTAGCCGAGCTGGAAGTAGAGGGCGAAGCCGAGCGCGGCGAAGGCCGCGGAGACGATCCAGAAGCGGAAGACGACCTTCGTCTCGGACCAGCCCTTCTTCTCGAAGTGGTGGTGGATGGGCGCCATGAGGAAGACCCTCTTGCCCGTGAACTTGAAGCTCGCGACCTGGATCAGGACCGAGAGGGCCTCGGCGATGAAGAGACCGCCCATGACGAGCGAAGTGACCTCGGTCTTGGTGAGGACGGCGAGCGCGGCGAAGGCGGCGCCGAGGGCGAGCGAGCCCGTGTCGCCCATGAAGATCGAGGCGGGGTACGAGTTGTACCAGAGGAAGCCGACGCAGGCGCCGGCGATGGCGCCGGCGAACACGGCGAGGTTGAGCTCGTCGTAGCTGAATGCGACCATGGCCATCACGAGCATCACGACCATGGTGCAGCCGCCGGCGAGACCGTCGAGGCCGTCGGTGAGGTTGACGGCATTGGAGAGTCCCGCCATGAGGAGGAACACGAAGAAGACGTAGAGCCACGGGATGTGGATGGCGTTCCCGCCGATCATGACCGTGGTGGTGAGCACGCCGAGGTCGACGGAGAGGCCGCCCGGGAAGCGCACCAGGGCGGAGATGCCGCAGAGGTTGACGGCGAGGATGCAGAAGAGCACCGAGATGACAGCGAGGCCGACCATCTTCTGCAGCGGCGTGAGGCCGAGCGAGCGCTTGTGCGCGACCGACTCGATGTCGTCGAGGAGCCCGAGCGAGCCCGTGGCGAGGGTCGCGACCACGGCGAGGATGAGGTCGGTGGTCCACGTGGCGAGAAGGACGCAGGTCACGAGCATGCCCACGAGGATGATGATGCCGCCCATGGTGGGCGTCCCCTGCTTCACGAGGTGGCTCTGCGGGCCGTCCGCGCGCACCTGCTGGCCGATCCCGTCCTTGCGGAGGAGCCGGATGTAGTGCGGCATGAGCACGAGGACCACGATCGCCGAGATGGCGACGGCAAGGAACACCTGGTAGGTTGGGTACTGTGGGTTACCGATCATCAGACGAGCACTTCCCTCACGAATGCGTCGAGTCCTGCGGAACGAGAGGCCTTCACGAGAACGAGGTCACCCTCGGCGAGAACGTCGCGCAGGGTGGCGATGGCGTCCTCGACCGTGGGGAACGAGGTGATGAGGTCGTCGGAGTAGCCCATGGTGCGAGCCGCCTCCGCCATGCCCGAGGCGAGCTCCCCGCCCACGAAGACGAGCATGTCGAGGGGCTTGGCGGCCGCGTAGGCCCCGACGAGGGCGTGGAGACGCCCCTCCTGGGCACCGAGCTCGCCCATCTCGCCGAGCACCGCGATCCTGCGACCGTCGCAGCGCATCTCGGAGAGCACGTCGAGCGCCGCCGCCATCGAGCCGGGGCTCGCGTTGTAGGAGTCGTCGATGACGCGGACGCCCGTGGGCGAGGTGATCACCGAGAGCCGCATGCGCGTGGCGGGCATCGCGGCGATGGCGTCGGCCGCGACGTCGCGGTCCATGCCGAGGAGGTCGATCACGGCCATGGCGAGAAGGAAGTCGCCCACGACCTTGCGACCGGGAATGCTGAGCGTGACGCGCCGAGACCAGCCGTCGGCCATGCTCACGCCGAAGGACGGCCTGCCCTCCTCGTCGACGGACACGTCATCCGCGCGCACATCGTCCGTCTCGCGCATGCCGACGTGGCGCACGCGAACCCCCGCCGGACGCGCGAAGCCGTCCTCGATGAATGACGCGAAGTCGTTGTCGCTCGCGAGCACGAGGCAGGGGGCGAGCGTCCCGTGAGCCACCATGCCCGAGACGATCTCGGCCTTCGCGCGGGCGATGTTCTCGCGGGAGCCGAGAAGGCCGATGTGGCTCGTCCCGACGTTGGTGATGACCGCGAGCGTGGGCCTGCAGGCCGCGGCGAGGCGATCGATCTCGTGCGGGTGGTTCATGCCGAGCTCGCAGACGAGCACCTCGGCGTCCTCGGGCGCCGAGAGCACCGTGAGCGGGAGGCCGATGAGGTTGTTGAGGTTGCCGGTGGTGGCGTGGACGCGGGCGCCGGTGGCGATGCCCGTGCGGAGCATGTCCTTGGTCGTGGTCTTGCCCACCGACCCCGTCACGCCGACGACGGTCCAGGCGGGATGGCGCCGACGCCACTCCCCCGCGAGGCGCAGGAGGAACTTCTCGCAGTCGTCGTCCTCGGCGCGCAGCACGGCACACCCGCTCGCACGCGCGGCGTCGAGCACGTCCGAGGGCACGTCGGCGCTCGCGACGACGGCACCCGCACCGGCCGCCATCGCCCGGGCGAGATAGGCGTTGCCGTCCACCTGCTCGCCTCGGAAGGCGACGAAGACCGAGCCGGACTCGACGGCGCGAGAGTCGATGACGACCTCGCCTCGTATGGTCGAAGCCGACGCGACGAGGGCCTCCGCTCCCGTCGCTTCGCAGATCTCCTGCGTGGTTAGGCAGATCATCCGTCCTCCTAGGTGGTCGAGGTCGCGGGCGGGATGTTCAGGTCGGTCACGGCCTCGGACATGATGGTCGCGAAGAGCGGCGCGGCCGAGTCCTTCGCCAGATAGGCGACGCCGTTGAGGCCGACGTAGACGAGGACCTGGGGGTCGCTCGCGTTCGCGAAGCCGCAGAGCGACGCGGTGTAGTTGTACTCAGCGTAGCCGCCCTCGGACGAGCTCTGCTCGCCCGTGCCGGTCTTGCCCGCTATGTCGTAACCCTCGACTTGTCCGTTCTTGCCCGTTCCCTCTTTCATGACCGTACGCATCATGTCGGTGACCTGGTCGGCCGTGTCCTTCGAGATGGGTCCCGCGGTCGGGTCCCACTCGACCTCCTCGTCGCCCTTCATGGCGAGGAAGTGCGGGGTCACGAGCGACCCGCCGTTGGCGACGGCGGAGAACGCCCGGGCGATCTGGATCATCGGCACCGCGACGCCCTGGCCGAACGCCATCGAACCAGCCGTGGACCCATCGTAGTCCTCGTATGCCTTGACGATCCCCTCGACCTCGCCGGGGTAGTCGATCCCGGTCTTGTGTCCGATGCCGAAGGCGTCGACGCCCTTCGAGAAGGTCTTGGCGCCGATGACCTCCTGCACGAGATAGGCCATGGCGACGTTGGACGACCGCCTGAGCATCTCGCGGATGGTCATGTCCATCGTGTAGTCGCGCGAGTCGTCGTCGGTCACGGTGTCGTCGCCGACCTGGATCGTCTCGGGGATGGGATAGGTCGAGTCGGAGTCGAAGAGGCCCGCCTCGATGCCGGTCGAGGTCGTGATGACCTTGAAGACCGAGCCCGGCTCGTAGGACATCGAGACGAGTTTGAGGGTGAGGCCGTCGGAGTCGACCGTGGAGAGGTCGGAGACGTTGGCGAGGGGCGTCGAGCAGGCGCAGTGAATCTCGCCGGTCTTGGGGTTCATCACGAGGATGGACCCGGACTCCGCCTTGTAGGTCTTCACGGCGTCGACGAGCGCCGTCTCGGCCTTCTCCTGGATGTTGACGTCGATGCCGAGAATGACGTCGGTGCCGTTCACGGCGTCGGTGACCTCGTAGGTCCCGCCCGCGATGGGCGTTCCGCCGAGTCCGGTCTCCATGATCATCTCGCCGTCGGTGCCGGTGAGGATGTCGTCGTACTGGAGCTCGAGTCCCGTGATGCCCTGACCGTCGGTCCCCACCACGCCGAGGATCTGGCCGCAGGTGCCGCCGTAGGGATAGACGCGCTTGGTGTCGTCGAGGTAGTAGACGCCCTCGATGTCCTTGTCGCTGAGCTCGGACTTGAGCCGCTTCACGACGTCGGCATCCACCTGGCGCTGGACGTACACGAAGGTGGTGTCCTTCGTCACGTCGGCGAGGTAGTCGTTGTACTCTCCCCCGAGGATGCTCGCGAGCACGGTGGCGAGGCCCGACGGGTCGTGGACGTTCTGGGGGTTGCAGTAGATCGTGGAGCAGTCGATGCTCATCGCGAGGACGTTGCCGTTGCGGTCGTAGATGGTCCCGCGCTTGGCGTGGAGCGTTGCCACGTTGGTGCGGTTTGACTCGGCGGCGGACGCGAGGTCGGCGCCGTCCACGATCTGGAGGTAGAAGAGCCGTGCCGCAACGACGCCGAAGAGCGCGATGAAGCCGCGACGCGTCACCGTCATCCCGCGGTCGAAGTCCCCCGAGTCCCTGCGGCCGGGGCGTTGCTGCCTCCGACGGCTGCGGGAACGAGAGGCCTCGTCATACGAGGCCTCTGGGACTACCCTCCGCCTGGGGCGGTTATTTCCATCTCTGCTCGTCACGGGGAAGAGTCTACGCCTCGTCCGCGGCCGCGTCCGTCTCCCCAGCTGTCTGCGCAGCTTCACCATCAGTCTGGGAGGCATCCCCGGACTCGGAATCGGCCTGCGCGGAAGACTCGTCGACGGTCGTCGAGGCGCTGCCTGCGGCAGTCGCATCGATGGCGGTGAGGTCAAGGACGTCGTAGCTGTCGGAGAGGACCATGCCGTAGTTCTGGGTGGCGATCCGGTCGATGCGCGACGCGCTCGAGAGGATCGAGTGCTCGACCTGGAGGTCGTCGTTGTACGACTCGGCCTCCTTGATCTGGGAACGCAGCGTGACGTTGCCCTGGAGGAGCGACACCGAGGCGGTGGTGAGGGCGACCCTGCACACGCCGAGGGTGATGAGGGCCATCGAGATCGCCACGGCCACCTTCACGCGAGTGAGGAACTCCGCGGAGACGCCCTTGCGGGCGAGCGCGTCGAGGCCTCCACCAGCGACGACGGAGAACGAGGGACGCTGCGAACGCGTTTCCTCGTGCCTCGTGGCACGCCTCTCGGCGGTCTCCATGTCGAGGGCTTCTGACCCCTGATACCTCATCGTGTGTCCCATCTCGCGGCGGTCTGCCGCGTCATTGCAGGTCTAGTGCGTTGGTGGTGCGTTGGTGGTGCGTTGGTGGTGCGTTGGTGGTGCGTTTGAGCTGCGTTTGTGGTGTGGTTCTGCTGCGTTGGTGCTATGCGAACGGCCTCTCGACCGGTCGTACCTTGTTCCTCGCGTCCGCGGCGTCGAGCTTGACCGCCACGCGCGTGAGCGCGCTTCTCGCCCGGGGGTTCCGAGCGACCTCCTCGTCATTCGCGACGAGGGGCTTGCGCGTCCTGACTTCGACTATCGGCACGTTGCCGCACACGCACACCGGAAGGTCCGGCGGGCAGGTGCAACCCTGTGAGAGCTCCGAGAAGACATGCTTGACGATGCGGTCCTCGAGCGAGTGGTACGAGATGACGCAGATCCTCCCGCCGGGGTTCGCCCAGCGGACGGCCGCGCGCAGACCGGAGTCGAGTGCGTCGAGCTCATGGTTCACCTCGATGCGCAGGGCCTGGAAGGTCTTGCGGGCGGGGTGGCCGCCGTGTCTTCTCGCCGCTGCGGGAATCGCCCGCTTGATGACGTCGACGAGCTGGAAGGTCGTCTCGATGGGCGCCTTCTGGCGGGTGGTCACGACCTCGCGGGCTATGCGGCTCGCGAAGCGCTCGTCGCCATACATGCGCAGGATTCGGATGAGGTCGGTTTCGGTGTAGGTGTTTATGACCTCTGCTGCGGTTTGGGTGTGTTTCTCCGAATCCATTCGCATGTCCAACGGGGCGTCCTCGTTGTACGAGAAGCCCCTCTCCGGAAAATCGAGCTGGGGTGACGAGACGCCGAGGTCGAAGAGGAAGCAGTCGACGCCGGGAACCTGCGCCTCCACGAGAAGGTCGTCCAGGTCGGCGAAGTTCCCCTTGAGGAACCTGTGGGTCGCCTCGGGAACCTCGCGCGAGAAGCGCTCCGAGGCTGCGGCGAGCGCCGCGTCGTCCTGGTCGATCCCGATGGAGAGGCCGTCTGGGGCCACCCTTCTCGCCAGTTCCACCGAGTGCCCGGCCCCTCCGAGGGTACAGTCGCAGACTGTCTCCCCGGGCTGTGGGTCGAGCTCGCGGAGGACCTCGGCGAGCATCACGGGTACGTGCCGATATTCGTCTGTCAAGGCGCTCTCCCCCATGGCTAGTCGACGAAGAACAGCGACTCGAACCTCTCGGCCGCGTCTTCCGGCTTGAACTTCGCGTTCCACCTCTCGGCGTTCCAGATCTCGAAGTGGTCGCCTGCGCCGACGACCATGAGGTCGCCGTCGAGCCCAAGCCGCTCGCGATGGCCACGGGCGGTCTCGTCGATCTTCCCGAGGGCGACGCGGCCGGCTGAGTCGATCTCCACCGTGGTCGTCATCGAGTTGATGTAGAGCAGCGCGTCGTTGTCCTCGCGGTTCCTCGGGTTGAGGCCCAGGTTGTTCTCCCACGTCTCGAACGCCTCGGGGGTAAAGCCATGGAGCGCGTCCTTCCAAGGAACGAGCATCACCGTCTCGCCGAACTGCTTGCGCATGATGACGGGAAGGGTGACGCGAGACTTGGAATCCAGGCTGCGCTGGTACTGGCCAGTGAGCATGTGATCCTCCTCCCGCGCGATGACGACACTCGTCCCCTTTCGGAACGTGAACAAACTATACGCCAAATCCCACACCTGGACACACTAAAAAACACTTGGCGACACGTTTGGTAGCCTCAGCTCCCCCAGCGGCAATCGGAGAGAATACGGAACACAAAATGTTGTGCGGCACGCGTGTTCGCACACCACGTGCGGATGGCGAGAGGAGCCCCGTCGCAGTGACGCGGGCTCCTCATTATGGCGATGATGTGAATGCGCTGCTAGAGATGGCAGCCAGTGAGAATACCCCACTTTACCAGCGGCTTTATCAGACAGCCGTCGAGGGGGCTACCCGCGAACATGGGCGCGGGGGTGTGCCTCGAGGTAGGCCATGCGCACGTGGGTGCGGTCGATGTGGGTGTAGAGCTGGGTGGTCGAGATGTTCGCATGACCGAGGAGCTCCTGCACGATGCGCAGGTCGGCCCCGCCCTCGAGGACGTGGGTCGCGAAGCTGTGTCTCAGGGTGTGGGGATGGAGCCCCGTGATGCCGACCATGCGACCGGAGCGCTCCACGATCGTGTGGACCGACTGGCGGCTGATCCTTCCGCCGTGGGTGTTGAGGAAGACGGCCGGGGTGGGGACGCGTCCCACGAGACCGCTCCGCCACTCGTCGAGGTAGTCCGCCAGGGCCGCCGCCGCGGTCCCCATGATGGGGACGACGCGCTCCTTCGACCCCTTGCCGAAGACGCGGAGCACCTCCTCGTCGAGCAGCACCTGCCGCTGGTCGAGGTCGCAGAGCTCGGAGACGCGCAGCCCGCAGCCGTAAAGCACCTCGAGCATGGTGCGGTCGCGCTGACCGGCGGGGGTATGGGGGAAGGGCTGGTCGAGAAGGGCGGCGGCCTGCTCGCGCGAGATCACGTCGGGCAGGCGGGAGGGCTTGGCGGGCAGGGGCAGGTCGGCCGTGGGATGGACCTCGGTGATCTGCTCGGCCACCATGAAGCGGTGAAAGCCCTTGATCGCCGACACCGCGCGCTCGACCGACGCGGGGGCGAGCCCCACGTCCTCGAGCGCCTCGATGTGGCTGCGAACCTCCTCGCGCGTGACGGCATCGGGAGTCGTGACGCCGTCCTGCGCGAGGAAGGTGAGGTAGCGGTCGAGATCGCGTCCGTATGCCTCGACCGTGTTCGGGGAGCTCCCCCGTTCCACGGAGAGGTAGTCGAGATACTCCCCGCGGGCGCGCGCGAGGTCCACGGACCTACTCCCTCGGCATCACGTCGTGACGGTCGCAGCCCTCTCGGTGGGCGATGGCGGCGCGGACGAACTCGCGGAAGAGCGGCGCGGGATGCGTCGGGCGGCTCTTGAACTCCGGGTGCGCCTGGCTCGCGACGAACCAGGGGTGGACGCTCTCGGGCAGCTCGATCATCTCGACGAGGCGCTCGTCCGGCGAGAGGCCGGAGATCACGAGACCGGCGGCGACGAGCTGCTGGCGGAAGGCGTTGTTGACCTCGTAGCGGTGACGATGGCGCTCGTAGATGAGGTTCTCGCCGTAGGCCTCGGCCGCGAGGGTGTTAGGGACGACCTTGCAGGGGTAGGCGCCGAGACGCATGGTGCCGCCCTTCTCGGTGACGTCCTCCTGGTCGGGCATGAGGTCGATCACGGGATAGGCGCTGTCGGGCTCGAACTCGGTGGACATGGCACCGGGCATCGAGGCGACGTCGCGCGCGAACTCGCAGACGGCCATCTGCAGGCCGAGGCAGACACCGAGGTAGGGAACCTTGGTCTCCCTGGCGAGACGGGCCGAGAGGATCTTGCCCTCGGTGCCGCGCAGGCCGAAGCCGCCGGGTACGAGGATGCCGTCCGTGTCGGCGAGCTCGGTGGAGATGTTGTCCTCGTTGAGCTCCTCGCCGTCGACGAGGCGGATGTCGACGTGGCGGTCGTAGAACACGCCGGAGTGGTGCAGCGCCTCGATAACGGAGAGGTACGCGTCGGGGAGCTGGGTGTACTTGCCGACCACGGCGATCTTGGTGACGACGTCCTTGTCGTGGGCGGCGTGGAGGGCGGTGGTGAAGGCGCTCCAGGCGCTCATGTCCGACTCGCGCGGGTCGAGACCGAGCTTCTCGCAGACCTTGACGTCGAAGCCCTGCTCGGCGAGGTGCATGGGAACGTCGTAGATCGAGGGGCAGTCGGAGTTCTCGAAGACGCAGCTGGGGTCGACGTCGCAGAAGCTCGCGATCTTCGCGCGGATGGGCGCCTCGACCTCGTGGTCGGAGCGGCAGACGATGAAGTCGGGCTGGATGCCCATGGAGCGCAGCTCCTTCACGGAGTGCTGCGTCGGCTTGGTCTTGACCTCGTGGGCGGCGGCGATGTACGGCACGAGGCTCACGTGGATCACGAGCGTGTTGCCCGGGCCCTTCTCCTTGCGGAACTGGCGGATGGCCTCCACGAAGGACTGACCCTCGATGTCGCCGATCGTGCCGCCGAGCTCGGTGATGACCACGTCGGCCCGCGTCTGCTCCTCGATGCGACGGAAGCGCTCCTTGATGGCGTTGGTGACGTGGGGGATCACCTGCACGGTCCCGCCGAGGAAGTCCCCGGCGCGCTCGCGCTGGATGAGGGACTGGTAGATGAGGCCGGTCGTGAAGTTGGACTCGCGCGTGAGGTTCTCGTCGATGAAGCGCTCGTAGTGACCGAGGTCGAGGTCGGTCTCC
>LAHS01001192.1_pt1 | contig 13459 bp, 9 predicted proteins | sample 329651 | NCBI WGS metagenome assembly LAHS01 (sample SAMN03275699, study PRJNA271635) | activated sludge metagenome | isolation source: sample C-1 Sludge from hydrolytic chamber (first chamber) of Anaerobic... | reverse complement strand
CCGCCTGCTATACCTGCAAGCATCATAAGGAATACGACGAGATAGCGGTTCACATTTTCTCCGATAAAGAGGCCTACCCAAGTAGCGCAGAATGCGCCCATAATAAATTGCCCTTCCGCTCCGATGTTCCAAAACTTCATTTTAAAAGCGATTGCTAATCCCAGTGAAGTTATCATTAAAGGCAGAATAATGCGTATCATTCCTATAGTGGAAAGGTCTGTTTTGAAACAACCTTCTATGAGCGCCGCAAAATAATCAAAAGGATTTTTTTTAAAGCACGCAATAAATATGCAGATTGCAAAAAAGGCCGCAACCGCGCTGCATAGATACAATAGGAATGATTTTTGGGGAGAAAGCTCCGAACGGCGAACAAAACTCAAAGGTACTTCGTTTTTATGTTTAATCATCGTCTTCCTCCGTTTCTTTGATTTTTGAATCCTTAGCAATACCGATATGCTTGTCGATTTTTTCTTTCGTCAGGTTCAAAGAGCCGGTCATCATCAGACCCAGTTCTTCCTTTGTGACCTTGTCTGCATGCACAACTCCCATTACCTTTCCGTGGCAAAGAACCATTATTTTGTCGCATAGCGCCATTAATACATCCAGATCCTCGCCGACATAAAGAATACCGACTCCGTTTTTCTTTTGTTTATTAAGTATGTCGTAAATTGCATAACTGCTGTTTATATCAAGTCCCCTTACAGGATAAGCAATGATTATAACGTTAGGTCCTGCCTGAATCTCTCTGCCCACAAGCACTTTCTGAACGTTTCCTCCCGAAAGCTTACGAACGGGAGTTTCAGTACCTGGTGTGACGATACTTAGGTTTTCGATGATTTCATTTGCCTTCGCCCTTGCGGATTTTCTGTTAACAAAGGGATTATACCATTTGCCCTTATAGGTTTTCAACATCATGTTGTCGGTAATAGATAGGGAAGGTGCAAGCCCCATATTGAGCCTGTCTTCAGGGATAAAACTCATAGCTATCCCCTTTTCGATGATCTTTTTTGGGGACAAACCGACTACATTGTCGCCCTTGTGAATAATCTTGCCCGATTGAATTTTTCTAAGCCCTGCGATTGCTTCGCAAAGCTCCTTTTGACCGCAGCCGGATATTCCCGCAACGCCCATAATTTCTCCGCCGCGGATATAAAAGTTTACGTCATCGATTGCGGTTGCACCCTCGTCGTTTTTTATTGTCAGGTTGCGGATTTCAAGTAAAGGACCGTTGTGGTGATTAATCGGTCTTTCGATATTGAGATCTATTTTTTTGCCGACCATAAGATCGGTCAGCTCCTGAATGGTAGTGTCCTTTGTTTCCACGGTGGCGATATATTCGCCCTTTCGCATTATTGTTACTCGGTCGCTAATATCCAAAACTTCGTTAAGTTTATGGGTGATAATAATAATCGCGTGGCCTTCCTCTTTCATTTTCCGCAGGACATTGAAAAGCTTTTCAATCTCCTGAACGGTCAGAACCGCAGTAGGCTCGTCAAGCACGATAATTTTTGCGCCGTAGTAAAGTACCTTTATGATTTCGATAGTCTGCTTTTCGGAAACAGACATTTCGCTTACTTTCTTTTTTGGATAAATATTAAAACCGAATTTGTCCGCAATCTCTTTTATGTAATTATAGCGCGAATGGCTTAAGAAAAAATTGCTGAGATAATGCCATCCGCATTTGAAAACCTCTTTGACTGAGGAAAAAGCCTTTTTAAAATCAGCCTTTTTATCGGGCTCATTTTCCGATTTTGTATAATTTAACTTTTTCAGCTTTTCTTTTAAGCCGTACTTCGGGACGGTTGTTCCCATCCAAATATTGTCTGTGGCAGAAAAGACGTTCACCAGTTTAAAATGTTGATGTACCATACCTATTCCGAGTCTTTTTGAATCCTCCGGAGAATGGATGGACACTTCTTTTCCGTTTATATATATATGACCGCTGTCCGGTTTGTACATACCGGACAAAATATTCATAAGCGTAGTTTTTCCGCTTCCGTTTTCCCCAAGCAGGGCGAGAATTTCGCCCTGCTTAAGGTTTAATCCGACATTGTTGTTGGCAATGACTTTGCCAAAAGATTTGCGGATTTCTTTAAGTTCTACTGCATAATTGTTTGCCACTATATCTACCTTTAGATCTGGCTGACGCCCTTAACGTAATAATCGATGCCTCCGGTAATTTGAGCATCGGTTAATTTGGTTCCAGTAGCGATTGCGATCTCGGTAGGACATGCAACGGGAGTCCAATTATCTGCGGAAGTGGCCTTGAAAGACTTAAAAATATCAACATTGTCGCCAACGCTTACCGCGCCGGTTTCAAGGTTTACATTGAGTTTTTTGCCTTCAAATACGTCGAAAGTTCCGTTTAAGATAAGAGCTTTTGCATTGTTAAGAATCGTCTGAGCCTTATTAATATCGTAGCCGTTATCATCCCAAGCATTCTCATTGAGAGCAGAAATGGTAACGAGACCTTCTTTCATTCCCTTATAGTAGTTGCCAAAATCTGCCCAAGTTCCGTTCATAGCGGCAGTGACAGCGGCGGTATAGTAAACGCTCCAATCCCACATAGTGGAAACGAGGCAAGCTTCATCTGCGCCTTCAACCTTGGACATATCGCTGTTGTAGCCTACCGACCAAACGCCGTTGGTCTGAGCGACGGTGGAGGGACCGGAAGTGTCGCCGTGCTGAGCGATAACATCACAACCGGCGTCAATGAGATCTTTTGCATAATCAGCTTCTTTTTCAATATCGAACCAGGAGCCTACAACTTTAACTTTTACTTCGATATCCGGGTTTACTGCTTGTGCGCCGAGAGCGAAAGCGTTGATTCCTCCGCTAACTTCAGCCATACCGATACCCTGAGCTGCAACATAGCCTAGTTTGCCGGTTTTTGAAGCAAGAGCAGCCATCATACCGGTAAGGAAACGGGACTGATAAATACGTCCGAAATAGTTATTGAAGTTTACTTCGTTGCTCTTGTATCCGGTGCCGTGTGAGAAAATAACATTGGGATACTCGCTAGCAAGCTCTTCTACTGTATTCATATAGTTGAAACTGGTAGCAAATATTATATTGCAGCCAGCTTCAATGCACTCTTCGATAGCTGTTCTGGTTGCTGCGGCATCGGTATCGCTAATATTGATCTTTCTGATAATCTGAGAATCGGAAAGTCCAAGGTTTCTTTGCATTCCCTGGATGCCTAAGTCATGGGTATAAGTATAACCGGAACCCTCTGCCGGGTTGGTAATATGAATAACGCCAACCTTAAAAGTGGGTTCTTCTTCGGTTCCGCCGCATGCGGCGAAAACTAAGCCTAGAGAAAGAACGAGCGCGAGTACTAGTACAAGTGCTAAAAGTCTTTTTGATTTCATTTGTTTCCTCCAATTTTTTGCCTTTCCGGCATTTTATTCTTTATTGCTTACGGAATTCAATTCCGTCAGTTCCCATTTTATCGATTATAGCAAGAGAATAAACGTCGATTCCTTTTGCCCTTAGATCGTCTCCGCCGCCTTGAAAACCTTTTTCTATGGCGATGCCTACGCCGACCAAAGTTGCGCCCGCTTGTTTAACAATATCGATAAGCCCACGGGTTGCTTCTCCGTTTGCCATAAAATCGTCGATTATCAACACACGGTCACTTGGCTTAAGATAGTCCTTGCATACCCTTATTATGGTTTTTATATTGTGAGTAAAAGAAAAAACCTCGGCAGAGTATACGTCATGGCTGAGGTTTGAAGTGTTAGATTTTTTTGCAAATAGCACGGGGCAGTTAAATTTTGAGGCGGTTAAGCAGGAAAGTCCAATTCCCGATGCCTCTACGGTTAGAATTTTAGTTACGTTTTTTCCTTTGAATCTTTTATAAAACTCTCTGCCCATCTTTTCGGCAAACGTCACATCTATCATGTGGTTTAAAAAATTATCTACTTTTAAGATATTCCCTTCAAGTACTTTTCCTTCAGTCAATATCTTTTGTATTAGAAGCCTCATAAAAAAAGTAACTCCCGCGGTGGCTAGGCATCGCAAATTTTGTGTTTTTATTTGGTTTTAAATAAGTGTACACTCATTATATAGTGGTACTTTTTAAAAGTCAAACACAAGAGCTAGTTATTTTTAATATTTTTTTAAATGCAAAACGGATTAACGGAAGCCTTATCAATAACCGACTTAACAAGGATGTCAAGTGACTTTCCTTCTCTATAGTCCGCTTTGGTTATGCAATTAATTCTTCCGTGTATAAGAAGTTCGCGTAAAAAATCGTCGGATGCCTCCGGATCGTAAACGCCCACCGAAGTACCCCCGTTTTGCGATACCACTTTCATACAAGGAATGTCGGTTAAACTGTCGCCTATATAAATCATATTTCTAAAGGATATACGCTTATCCGAATCGTTCATATGTCCGTTAACGCCTTCGTCCAATATATCGAGCATACCTTTGGTTATACGGAATAAATATTGAGTTTTTGAAGTGTAATTGACAACTTGGGCAGGCCACATTGCAACTCCATTTTCGTCGTAAACGTAAGCGCAGGCAAACATTTCGGTAAATTCACCAGCAATCGGGCTTCCTTCCAAAATTTCTTTAAGTCCGCAGGAAATAATATAGTGCTCTAAAATTACTCCCCTTTCACATCCGTAAGCGTTGATGCGTGAAAACCATTCCTTTACTCCGGGATAAAGCCTTATGCCCTTTCCGCACTCTTTTAATAACTCTCTTGTTATCTTAAATTTACCTTCGGATTTTTGAATCATAGCCAGCATATAAGCGGAATTTCTATCCATTTTATGATGCTCGGATAATGCGTTACTATATTTCCAAAATTCTTTAGGTTCAAAGCCTATTTTTTGAATAAATCCTTGAGCCTGCATATCGTCGGGGGAAAGAGTGTTATCAAAATCGTAGCAAACCGCAACGACGGGCTTTGATTCCTTAAGTTTTCTTTCAAACTCCATAATTACTACCTTTAAAAATATTTTTTTGCTAGTCCGCCCTCAGATGTTTCACGGTATTTGTTCGGCATATCCTTGCCAGTTTCATACATTGTCGCAACTACCATATCGAAGGATATTTTTCTTGTGTAAGTCAAAAAATTCGCAAGGGATAAAGCGTTTATCGCGCGCATCGCAGCAACCGCGGTTCTTTCGATACAAGGAATTTGCACAAGTCCGAGTATCGGATCGCAGGTTAAGCCCAGATGATGTTCCATAGCAACTTCAGCGGCATATTCTATTTGGTCGATATCCATATTAAACAGTTCGCAAAGAGCAGCAGCCGCCATTGAGCAAGCGCTTCCTATTTCGGATTGACAACCGCATTCCGCGCCGCTTATCGAGGCGTTTGTCTTGATAATGTTTCCGATAAGACCGGCAGTTGCTAAGGCGCGGACGATTTCGTCGTCTCTAAAGCCTTTTTTATCCTGCATATATTTAAGTACCGCAGGTAAAACGCCTGCCGATCCGCAGGTAGGCGCGGTAACGACTTCGTTACCGGATGCGTTTTGCTCGCTTGTTGCAAAAGCGTAAGCGCAGACAAGGCGGTTTTCCCGTGTTTCGGGACTTTCGTCAATATGTCTTTGATTATATAAAAATTTGGCTTTTCTTTGCAAAGATAAGCCGCCTTCTATAGTACCTGAAGCCTTAATTCCTGATTTAATAGTGCTTTTCATAGTTTGCCAGATTTCCGATAAAAACTCAAGAATTCCTTCGCCCTCGACTTCTGCCGCATAATCGGGAAGGCGAATGTCGTGAGCCTTAACGTAATCGGATATTTCATTAAAACTGTTAAGCTTATATACCTCGGGAGGCTCGTATTCCGATTCTCCTTCAATAGAAATTGCTCCGCCGCCTATACTGTATACACGCCAAGAACCGATAATACCGTTTTCATCGTATGCGCGCATATCCATAGTGTTGGGATGCTTTATATCCATATTGTTTTCGTCAAAAAATACAAGCGTGGGCTTTTTAAGCGTATCCATAAGCACACGGTCGGTCATATGCCCTTTTCCTGTTTTTGCAAGGGAACCGTATAGTGTAACTTCAAAGCGGACTGCAGAAATAAAAGCTTCCGAAAATGCTTTAGCCGCCTTTTCGGGGCCCATAGTATGACTGCTGCTGGGACCTCTTCCTACCTTATATAATTCTTTAAGAGATTTCATAATTTCGTTAATTTTTCTTAGGTTTTTAACAATAAAAAAAGTTTTTATTAACCGCGAATTTTCTTCCTTATTTTTAATTCAAATGAATTATCCTTTATTTCTTTTTTAAAGTCAAGGATAACGCATTGATGTTAATCAATATGGATTATACGTATTCCAAAAAAAGTTCAATTTTATATAAAAAGCTGAAAAAACTAAAGAAATTTTAATTATTTATCCACATCTTGGAAATATCCATCCCTGCGACTTCTTCGCATATTTCGATTTCATCTTGTGTTAAAGAAAGCTTTTCGTTTGTTTCTTTTTTGCGGCTTATTAAATTTTTAATTACCGTATGTCTTTTTTCGTCCAATTTATAAGTTCTTGAGATAATAATCATTACAAGCGAACATATTATCGGTATAACGCAAAACATAAGTTTAACCGCTATCATTGACTGCGTGGTAATAATTTGACCCTGCGCAAGCGAAGCGTTATTTGTGCTTAAACCGAATATTCCGAGTATTGCACCGAACAACGTAAGCGCCAAACCGGAAACGATTTTTTTAGCCATTGTTGTAAGTCCTGCATTTTGACCTTCTCTTCTTTTTCCGTAAACAAGTTCGTCAACGTCCGCAAGATCGGGAAGAAGAGTCATGGGAACAAATCCCAAACAAGACGTGCCCGCGCCCAAAAACGCCATCGCAATTAAAAATACCCAAATCGGCGTGGAAGGAGTTACAAAAAGGATAATCAAGCAGGAAATAACGATAAGCGGAACGTCGATTAAATAAGGACGGTGTTTATTATATTTTTTCATAAGAATTACGTTTATCGGGAAAAACGCAATTTCAACTCCGCCTTTAAGGTTGATTACTAAAAACGTAAGGCTGAAAATCCAGAAATAATCCTGCACGTTACCGTAAACGAGATATACAAAAACCATCAAAGAAGACAGTATCGCGCTGCTGACAAAGGCGCCCAAAAGGTTTAGCGCGAAATATTTTTTATAGGTTTTACTTGATAAAATCTGCTTATAATGATGAAAAATAATTTTCAAAGTTAATTTTTCGCTGTTGTCCCCTGCGTAATTTTCTTTAGTTCCAAAAAAGGTAAATATGAGAGGAAGAGAAAAAAAAGCGCCGAGCACCAAGCCCAACATCATAAAATTATTCGTATTATCAGCTGACAGCGTCGCTGTGGGTACAAGCCATTCGTAAATATATGTAGAAACTACGCAGCTAACGCCCGAAAAAATCATTCTCAAAGAAGAAAAATCCGTTCTTTCACGGTAACTGTCAACCATTCTCGGCAGTAACGCTTCGTAAGGGACCATAAATATCGTAAAAGCGGTAGAAAAGAAAATGTAAGCGAAAGCAAAATATATAAACTTCGCCGTCTGTCCTTCGATTCCGAAACCGTACCAAAGCATGAAATACGAAAGAAAAACAGGCAAAATGGCAAGTAAAAAATATGGTCTGCAAGCCCCAAGCTTAGTTTTTGTTCGGTCAACTACTACGCCCATTACTGGGTCGGTTATTCCGTCCCACACTTTTCCTACTCCGGTAACAAGTCCCGCAAGCAGAGGATTAAGCCCGACAACGTACAATAAAAAGGTAAGATAATACGCAGATATAACTTGTCCGACGCCTCCACCCAACATATCGCCCGATGCGTAGGCAAGCATAGCCGCAATTTTTTTATTTTTAGCCTTTTTTACTTCGTTCATCTTCCGTTTATTAATTGATTATAAAGCTCTTTATTATATTCCACTTCGTCTTCGGGTTGAATTTCCGCATCGCTTCTATACAGCCACAAATAGCATTTATCAATCCCCGACAACGCTTTTCTAAGCGTAGGATCGTCAAGGTCAAATAAATCGAATTTATTTAGGTAATTTTTATCTTCGATTGAAACTTCCGAGGTTGTGGGACACAATCCTCCTGCGGATATGATACCCAAATGCAAATACATCGTACCGTCAGCGGCTCTTACTCTCACGTTATCGTACATGCTTTTATTAAGCTGAGTTTTCAAACTGCTCTTGATTAAAGACTGCAAAGCGGAATTTAACTGTTCGTTTCCGGGGATTAGTTCTCTGTCAATCATTTTGGCATCTACGATATCCTGCCAGTTATAAATATCCAAAAATCCCGTAGACGTAACAGAAGATTGTTTAGTAAGCGGTCCGTTTGCCCTGTCGTTTTTTTCAAAGCTTTCGGTGGTTAGACCTACTGCAGGCGCGACTATATTTGACATAACGACGTTGTTTAGTTTTAAATTGCTGTAATTATACGGATCAAGGGCATCTTCAATATAATTGCTTAGTATTCTTATGCCAAAGTTACTGCAATTTCTTAAAACGGAGCCTTCAATATTTATATCGCATTTGTTTAAATCCAAAAGAAAGTAAGCGTTTTCGATAATACAGTAGTTGATTTCCACGTCCGAAAGCCTTTCGCTTTTTGCATCTCCGACTACTACTCCGTAGCCTCTGAGACCGTTAGAAATTTCTATCCTTTCCGCAAAATCGGAAATTATTCTGACGTTTTGAAGTTTAACTCCGCTTTTTAATATGTGTAATATTATAGTATCCGATTTTTTATTCCATTTAGATGCATCTAGGATAAATCCGTTTCCGAAAAAGTTTTGGTAAAGTTCTATCGTTTGATTTACTTCGATATTGCTTTGAAGATAAAAATCGCTTCCTACTTCCCTTTCCAGTTCGTCAACGATTACGTAGTTTATTCCTCTTTGACTTATAACGTTTACGCCTTTATTTACTGTTATATTGAAGCTTGCGACAACGGGTACTACATCGTAGTACGGATTTTTTGCTTTAACGGTTACTTTAATGACCGTCTTTTTTTCAATATTCCTAACGTTAAGTAAAGAGCTTCCATTTTCAAAATACGCCTTTTCGCTGTCCGTATAATATTCAAAATTATCCGAAGATAAATTTGCGGGATAAAGCACCTTTACATCATAGCTAAAGGGAACTCTTTCATTTTCTTCATTTATCGTTTCGTCGCCGAATAAGCGTATGTTTTCGATACCGCCTTTTTGGATATCAACAGTATTTAATACTATCGTCCTTACAGGCTCGACTATTTTTATTTCGATATCTGCGTTACTGCTTCCCGCGGTTGCGCTAAATACCACTTGCCCGCTTTTTTTTGCGGTTATTTTGCCGCTTCCATCAATCTCCCCTCTGCTTTCGTCGCTAGATCTCCACGCTACACTAGGTGTTTCGTCTGCCCTTTCGAAAGCTTTGTAGCTAGCCTTAAGATATAAAGGTAATCCTCCGACTTTTAAGCTGAAATTACTGTAAAGCATATCGGGAATATAAATTTCGGAAGAAAGACAAGGAATTAAATTAATTATCCCTTGGTCGGTATTTATACTAGCGTTTCCGGTAACAATTCTATCTCCGCTAAAGCCGGTAAATCCTGCCTCTATTAGGTCAAAAGATGCGGAAGAATAATAAACGGTTCTGTCAAATCTTCCGCTTATTACGTTTACATTCAACTTGGTTTCCAAACTGTCGTTTACTCGTAACGTTATTTCCGTTTTACCGATGCCTTTTGCGGTGAGAATTCCGTTAGCGTCAACAACCGCTACGCTTTCGTTTAAACTGCTATAGCTGACAGCGTTTATTTTTGCGGTAGCGGGAGAAAATACGGGAGTAACAAATCTTCTTTCTCCAAGAATAATGTCCGAGCTATCCGATAAGGTAAGCTTGTTATCCGAAATTTCGGTCAAAGCAAGCGATACGCTTTTAAGTTCATAGCCTACCACGATTAAATCAACGTATGCGGTTTTGGCTTCGCTGTTAGAAGTGATTTTAAGCCTGCATCTTCCAAAATTATGTAAAGTCACTTTTCCGTTTGTGTCAACCGTAGCGACTGTTAAGTCTTCTCCGCCCTCGGCCTCACTATCTATTATTTCCCAAGTAAAACCGCTGTTTTTTGCGTTTAGAGGATACGTTGCGCCTTTAAACTCCAGTTCAAGCTTATCAAGGTCAACTTCCATTGCTGTACCGCTTACCGGATTTTCATTCAAAACGATATCCACGCCCTCGACTGCGATATACGCTTGCACTGATATAACGTCAATAGCTATAAGAACGCTGAAAACGATTATCAAAGGTAAAAGGAGGAGCATACAAACCATTATTTTTTTCATACTTACCTCCTATATTTTATTGTAACGCTTGTTAAGACCGGAAAAAAGCGTAGAAATCGATATGATAGCGCAAAGAAGCGAAATACCTATAAGCCAAGCGTATACGGTATTTATGCCGTTTACGAGAGGAAAACCGTTAACGAAAATGGGAGTAAACGCAAGTATCATAGACGCAAGACCGAAAAGCACAGCTATAAGATATCCCAAGATTATAGTATTTGATACGTTTTTATTGGCGTTTGTAAGTTCGCCGTCGTTGTTGACGTCAAAACTAGGAGATTTCAAATCGGCTGAAATTGCGATAGACGTAAGTGTTACGATAATCAACTCCGCTATAACAAAAATACAGAAAATATCAAATATTCCGATGTAATTGCCGTATTTTGCTCCTCCAAAAAAGATTCCTACAACGGCGCAGCTTAAGAGTACCGAAAGAGTCGCAACGATAAAATAAAGCGAAAATTTAACTAAAATTTGATAAGTGTAACTAACGGGTATAATTTTTGTCAAATAAAAAGTCTTGCCCGTTCTGCTGACGGTAGTAGACGCAAACGCAACGATTAAAGTTACGAAAATCAATATAACCAAAAGCGAAAGCCCCGGAATTATCCTTCCGCCGACGCTTTTATCGCCTATTGCGCAGGCAAGGTCGTTGCAAAGGTATACCATAACAGGAGCCGCAACCGCCATTGCAAGATATTGGAAAGAATAGTTTGTGCTTCTGAAAATTAAAAGATATTCGGTTTTTAAAATGGATTTATAAACAGGCAAAAATTTATCCTTCGTTTTATGCTCGTAAGCGGTACGTTGATTTTCAAGACTGTCCAAAACCGTTTGATAATAATGTCTTTTTGCAACTAAAAGCCCGAGCGCTCCAAAAGCCGCCGTCATACCGGTAATAGCAAAAATTGATAAAATAACCTTTCTTCCGATAAGTAAATTTACATAAAAATTCGCAGGGACAAAGGAAGGAGCCCAGCTTTTAAAGGTATTTATTATTTCATTATCCAATATGGTTGCATTTTTCGTAACTGAATACTCCATTACTCTTTTTAATAACAAAATATAAATCATAAAGGCGGCAATAAGACTTAAAATCATCAAAATCAAAATAAAGAAAAATTTATTTCTAGCCGCGTTTACGATTTTCATTACGGGTATCGCAATCAGCTCTGCGATAAAGAAAGGCAGCGCGGATAATATTACGCTTATAAACAAACCGAAGAAAACAAAGCCTGCGGATAGGAAAAACGCCGCCGCATAAAAAATATAAAACGGCATCGTGATAAATACGGAAGTTAAAAGCGTTTTTATAAAAACTATGACCGATTTAGAATAAAACATCTGCGTTCCGTCAACCGGAAAGCGAAGAATCAATGCATTGTCGCAATCGAAGTAAAGATTTTTTATAAAAGAACCCGTACAGGTAAAAATTTGAATAAAAATAGATACGGAAGTAGCCAAAACCAAAAACTCATAAGGCATGGCTCCTCTTCCCAAAACGAACATATTTGTTATAAAATAAGCGCCTGCAACGTAAACTGCATAAATAATCAGCGAAAAAATCGAGGAAAGAATAAAAATTCCCCAAGCTTTTTTACCGGCACCTTTACCGACACCGAGACGACTTCTCAGGCCGATACGTAAAAGTGTCAATACGCTATGCATGTTTTTCTCCTAAGTTTAAAGGCTTGGTAGGTTCGATAATATGAGTGTTGGTCAGTCCTGCGGCTTGGAAAAAGATACCTTCCAATTTTTCTTGATTTTCTTCGTTTCCGCAAAGCTCGAGAATATCAATTAATTTACCGTCGTTGATAATACCTACCCTGTGGCAAAGTTTTTTTACAATATCTAAGTTATGCGAGCTGAAAAACACGGTATTGCCCTGACGTGCGTGCTCCTGCATATAAAAAATAATGTCAGCCATCGATTGAGGATCAAGTCCCATCATAGGCTCGTCAAGAACCCAAAGTTCGGGATTATGTATTAAGGCCGCGATAATGCAAATCTTTTGCTTCATACCGTGAGAATACGATTTAATTTGTCTGTCTACCGCAAAACCAAGATTAAAAAGCTCCAAAAATTTATTTAGCCTTATAGAACGGTCGTCTTTTGATACTCTGTATAAGTCAGCGATATAGTTGACGTACTCTCTGCCCGTTAGTTTATCTATGACCGAATGATCGTCGGGAACGTATCCCAAATGCATTTTTGCGGAAATTGGCTGTTTTTGAACGTCAAACCCGCATATTTTTATAACGCCTGAATCGTAAGGCTGAATGCCCGTAAGACATTTAATCGTAGTAGATTTTCCTGCTCCGTTTTTGCCTAAAAAACCGAAAATTTCTCCCTCATTAAGTTTTAAACTTAAATCGTAAACAGAATGTTTTTCACTGTTTTTATAGGTTTTTGTAAGATGTTGTATTTCTAACATAAAAATTATGTATCACTCCATAAATTAATTTTTCCATATTCTCGCTTAAAAAAGCTAAAAATATTACTTAAATTTATTGCTATTTTAGCATAAGATTTTTGATTTAGCAAGCAAATTACTATGATTCAAACCTTTGTTAACTTATGTTAAATTTAATCATTATATAATGTATTACCTTGAAATAAAGTAAAATTCGGTTATAATAACAATAGGTTCTAGGCAACCCGACCAAGCGCAAAATCTTTCACGGAAGATTTTGGTCGGGACTGATTATTACCGAACAAATTTTTTACAAAAACTTGTTCGGAATTAAGGGAACACAGCAATCGTAAACTTTGTGCCGTTTCCCCCTCTTTTTATCCCAAAAAATATTGGAAATGGGGATTCCCTAAAAAGTTGAACGAGTTTTTTGGGACTAAAAATTCACCCTCTTCTTACTTATAATTTCGCTCACCGCTCGATTATAAGTATGGGGCAAAAGTCAGGCACTTGTCCTTACTTTTGCATATTTCTATCAGTTTAATTCTCGCAAGCGCACTCCCGTCATTGCGAGGAACGTAGTGACGTGGCAATCCAGAGCCTACAGCGCAATACCCTCGTCATTGCGAGCGAATCAACGGGGTCCCCAAAAAAATCAGTATGAGTTTTTTGGGGTGATACGCGGCAATCCAGACTACCAAAGCCCGCCCTCGTCATTGCGAGGA
>LAHS01002232.1_pt1 | contig 13488 bp, 10 predicted proteins | sample 329651 | NCBI WGS metagenome assembly LAHS01 (sample SAMN03275699, study PRJNA271635) | activated sludge metagenome | isolation source: sample C-1 Sludge from hydrolytic chamber (first chamber) of Anaerobic... | reverse complement strand
GAAAATAAAAAATGATGCAAATCTGCATCAATCTTTGATACAACATTAGCACCATCAAATGTTATTTTTTGTAGTCCCACTTTAGTATTCTCCTCCATCTAAATCTGTTGTTCCACTTGCAGTAATAGAAATATTACCAGCCATTGAGTTTACGCTTTTATTTAATAATTGAATCTTTTCTGTTAGTTTAATTCGATACTCTCCTAAAGTAATTGTTGATTGATTAAATGAGTCTTTAAACTTAATACCAGTTACAACTGAATCATAAATTTTGTTTGCTGTAATGAACTCAATAAAATCTCCTAGATATAAATTATTAAACGGATTAATGATTAAGTTATCAGTTTTTAGATTAAATGTAATATTATGATCTAACTGTGAACTTAACATTTCACTACGTGCTTTTTGAGCAAGCGTAGGAAAGTCCGAATCGGTATAGGTAAAGCTTTTTAAAGTTAATCCTCTGTAGCGAAGGGTGCTTTCGCTATCTTGAGTGATTTCTCCTTTAGTTAGAAGGTAAAAAGAGACTTTTTCTTTATAAGTTATGTTATCACTTTTTGGATAATATATTACCTTGTTCACGAACCGATTTGAACTATCATTTATCACTAAATCTGTAATTGCTGAAATATTGCTTTTAAGTTTGATTCCGCTAGACACTTCTACTATCTTAACTTTAATTCCTATGATTCGTCCTCTTAAGAAAACGACCTCACTAATAATACTTACTCCATATGTTTTTGAAATTAGTTCTATCACGTCTGTTATTGACATTAGCTTATCTTTATCAAATGTAAGCATTACGGTTTTGGTAGTTAACTTTTCAATTTGTAAATATGGTAGCACTTGTAGTTTATCATTATTAAGAATAAAAGTATCTGTTATTATTTTTTCAATGAAATTTGCAACATCTCCAGAGTAACTAGTCAACGGTACTTCAACATTAAATATCTCCTTAAAATCAAGAGTCTTAACTGTAGTAGTATAACTATTGGTTAATTCTATTGTTTCAATTAAACCAATATAAAAGAAACTTTTCTCTTTTAAAGCCACAATATCACCAACATCAGTATTGATATTTGTTTTATTAACAACAAACAAGAAAACGACTTTTTTAAATGTTAATTTTAAAATTTGTCACTTAGATTTTTTGAACTATTTTAATCATTATATCGTCATATGGTAGGTGATATACTTTATATATAAAAGCATTTTGGAGGGGAAAATGAAGAAAATATTATTGTTAATCTTATGTATGTGTATACTTTCATCTTGTAAGAAAGCGGAAAATGTATTGCCTGAAAACGATCCTTTACCTATACCCAAGGCTGAGGATAAATATGAATTAATTGCTCTTGCCTCCGACAAACAGGGAATTGATAAAACTTCTGTTTTTCAGTTAACTTCAAAGGAGGAAATTAACAATAACTTTATAAAGGATAATCTTGAGATAATTCCTGCTCAAGAATACAAAATAGAAAAATTGTCAGCAACAGTACATAATATTATTCCGTCTGATGAATTAGAAAATGACAAGATATATCAAATTAAGATAAATGATGAGGATTATAATTATTCATGGGCATTTCAAACAAGGAAAAAACTTGATGTGGAAAGTACCATACCTTCCAATAACAGCGGCTATGTACCATCAAATTCCGGAATTGAAATGTACTTTACTTTAAGTGATTTAGGCGAAATTGATGATTACTTTGAAATTAAACCCCATGTTGAAGGAAAATTTATCTACAAGAATAATACAGTTATTTTTGTACCGGATAAATTAGAAGAAAACATCAATTATACAATTACAATAAAAAAAGGATACGGTCTAAAGGGCAGTCAGCAAAAGTTAGAAGAAGACTATTCTTTCACTTTTAACACAAAAATAGAAAAGCATGCGAAAGTTTATTTCGACAAACCTTTGACAAATATTTATGAAAGCAATGTGAAAATAATTGAAGCATATATAAATGATGAAAATTTAGAATTTGACATAAATATTTATCAGTATTCAAATGCAGACTATTTTGCTGAAAATATCAAGGATTTTGCAGACACAGGAAAATTTTTTGAAGAAAATGTTAATAATATTGAAGGATTAACCTTGCTAAATACTATAAATCAAAAACCCGACATTGTTTATAAATACAATAGTCCAAAAGGATTGTTCGAACTGCCGGATCTTCCGAAAGGATATTATTTATTGGAATTTTCAACGGATGGCGAAAAAAATTATCACTTCCTGCAAATTAATGACATGCTTATTTACTATGCTTTGTTTATTAATCAAATTGTTGTTATTGCATCAGATGCATCCGGCAACAAGGGCATTGAGGATGCAGGCGTTGTACTAAACGGGGAACATTTGGGTTTTACCGATAGTAACGGAATACTTATTATTGAGAGAGATACGTCTGTCTACGAAAACAAAGCAATTTCTTTAAGGGTTGAGGCAAAAGGTTTTTATGATTTTGTATATGCAGACAGCTTTTACTTTTATAATTCTTATTTCATGGGGCAATATGAAGCTTATAAATATTTAAGGTATATCGATACGGACAGACCCGTGTACCTTCCTACGGATAAAATTAATGTATGGGGATTTGCAAGACATAGGGATGATAAATCTGTTAATAAAGTAAGAATTGAATTGGTTGAAGCTAATACTGGTTTGGTGCTTGAGGAAAAGATGGTTGACCTGACAAATATAGGTACCTACCAAACTGATTTTGAAATCAAAAATATTACTTCGGAATACCTTCAAATAAGTGTGTATGACAATGATTTAAAAATATCCACAAAATATATATCCATCGGCGAATATACAAAGCCTCTTTACACGGTAAGCGGTAAATTTGACGAAAAATTTGTTTACAGCGGCGAAAATATAAATTACAAAGTAAATGCCAATTTCTTTGACGGCTATCCCCTGCCCGGATTGGAGCTTAAATTCGGAACATTTGCGCATAACTACAGCGGGGATTTAAATTACGGCGGCATGGATACAACTGTCAAATTAGACGAAAAGGGAGAAACCGTAATAAATTTAAATACGAATTTAACAAGTGACAGCTGGAGACCTGTTTCTATAAGAACAAGCCTCTGGAATGCCGAGGCAGAGGACAAAGCTGTTGGTGTTACTGATACATTCGAAGTATTCCCTAACCGTGAAATGCTTGAAATCCAGCAAAATGATATGGAGCATCCCGAAAATATTCAGATTTTGCTTCATGAATTAGACATTACCAATTATGACAATCAATATTTCGGAGGATATGAAAAATTAAGAGGAACTCCCTTAAGCGGCTCTGTATTAGTAAGTGTGACAGAAAGCTATTATGAAAAAGTCAAAAAAGGGGAGCATTATGATTTTATAAATAAGGTAAATGTTATTGATTATACATATAATTACATTGAAAATGTTGTGTTCAATGAACTTACAGAAATAACCGACGGATACGGCAGCATTCAAGTTCCGAATTTTAATCCCCAAAGAACTTACAAGGTTGCGGCAGAATATATGAGTGAAAAGGGTCCTGTAAGAGAGTGGTCACATATAGGAACCTATTCCCGTTATTATGAAAGACTGTACTACTCTTTAGTAAAAGATGATGGTAAAGAAAATTACAGATTAAATGACAATATAAGTTTAAAGCTTACATATAACGAAGAAAAAGTTGAAAGCACCGATAATGATAAGCTAATACTATTAATTATGAATAATGGGCTTCTTGACTATAAAATTACTGACAATACAAATCTTAGCTTTGAGTATAAAGAAGAATTCATACCAAATATAATGATTAACAGTATATATTACAAAAATGGGTATATGTATCCCGTAGAATTCTTAGGCTCCTTATACTATGATACCACAGAAAAACAAATACACTTTGATGTTACAACAGATAAGGAAGAATACAGACCCGGCGAAGAAGTAGTATTAAATATTAAAACAAAGGATGAAAATAATAAACCAATCACTGCAGATGTAAATATATCCGTTGTAGATGAGGCATATTTTGCATTGTTTGAAAAGAGAGTCGATACTTTAAATTCTTTGTATGGAGTCGGCTGGAGCACGGGACTTAATGCCTTTTATCTGTCAAATATTGATTTAAGCATGGACTCGGGAGGTGGTGCCGAAAGAGGCGGAGGTGGAGATAATTACACTAATTTCAGGGATGAATTCAAAGATACAAATGTGTTTAAAACTATTACCACAGATAAAAATGGCAACGGAGAATTAAAGTTTAAATTAGCGGACAATTTAACATCCTGGAGAATAACATATCAAGGAATTTCAGATAAAAAGTTTGCAGGAAGCGGCACAAAGAATATTACCGTAAGTTTGCCGTTTTTTGTAGATTTAATCATGAGCAAGGAATATCTCAAGGATGATAAAATATCTGCCTCATTAAGGGTATTCGGAACAGAGGCAAAAGAATCCGAAGAAGTTAATTATGAAATTAAAATAAAAAATAAGGAAACAGGCAAAGAGCTTAAATATGAACAAACAGGTATTATAGGAGACTACACGAATATTTCATTTGACAAATTAAATGAAGGCTCCTATGAAATATATGTTTATGCTGCTTATAATGATTTTGAAGACGGTATAAAGGAAGAATTCAATGTAGTCGACTCATTCGTATATTTTAACAATACAACAAATTATGAACTGTCGGAAGATATAGTATTGGATAAAGTTTATTCAAATCCGGTAATTACATTGTATAATGAAAGCCGCTCCGACTTTTACAACAGTTTAGAAAATATTTTAGCCAACTACGGAAAAAGGATTGACCAAACAGTATGCTCCATGATAGCATCCAAATATATCAATGATTATTTTGAAACAGATATGTATTTTAATGAGGACGAACTAATTAATGAAATCAACAAATATGAAATCGATACAGCCGGCGGATACAGTCTTTTCACATATTCGGCAGCTGATGCGGAAATAACCGCCAAGCTTATGAACATTGTAGACGATGAATATTTAAGGCTTAAGTCGAAAACTTACTTTAAAAACATATTGAATAATCCCGATTACAGCTCTGAAATTCCGGCAGCTCTTTGGGGCTTAAGCAGCTTTAAAGAGCCTGTATTGTTGACAATTTATGATTTATTGGATAACAGTGCATTGGAAATTAGAGATAAAATTTATCTTTCCTTAGCTTTGGCTGAATTGGGAGACCTTAATACGGCTAAAAAGTATTATAAAGAACTTGCCGAGAGTTTTCAAGAATCCGGAGATTATTTATATTTTGAAAGCGGAGCCGATGAAAGCTATAAATATGCTGAAGACTATGAATTAACAGCACTTTTATCAATGTTGGGCTGTAAGGTCCAGGATTATAAAACAAGCGACAAATTGTTTAAATATATTTATAATAATCCTTCTAAGTTCACCCTTTCAAACTTCGAGCAGCTAATATATATCATGAACAGAGATATTATGAAATTAGATGAAATCAAGGATTTATTCGGTGAAGTTACTTTTAATTCGGAAGGTAAAGATAAAACATACAAATTAAAATTATTTGACAGAGAAAGCTTTTCTGTTCCAAAAGAGAAAATCCAAGAAATTAAATTTAAAAATATAAAAGGCAGCATTGCCTGCATGGTTGATGCATTGGGGAACAAGGATGATTTGGAAAAGAATAAGACGGATGATTTTTCTATAAATATAAGCTATAACCTTAAAGATTCCGCACAAAATCAAATGTCATACAATCATTCAGACTTAGTTAAAGTAACAATAATGCCTTCCTTCAGCAACAATGTAATAGCAGGCAATTATGAAATAACATATGTGGTTCCTGCAGGTTTCAGGTTTATTGATCTTGACCCTAAAAATCCGTTTTGGGTTGATGAAAACGGTCAGAAGCTAAGGTTTTTCTTCCATTATGACAGACAAAACTTCGCTGCAATTCCAGTAGAATTTTACATTCAAGCAGCGCAGATAGGTGAATATACAGTGGATTATGCGGTTATAAAAGAAAACTTGGATACTAAATTAAATTACATTGACAAAGAAATTTTAACAGTGAAATAAAAAAATCTAAGGGACATTCCTTTTACCCGATGTCAATATAATATTTTTACAATCATAAAATAATGTTGTTATTTATAATGATTTCATATAGAATCATTATAATAAATGATTCGGAGGAATTTATGGACAACTATATTAAAAAGACTCTAAAATTATTATTTGGTCTTTTTTTATACGCCTTGGGTTTAATTTTATGTATTCATGCAGATATAGGACTTGCACCTTGGGATGCATTTGGAATAGGAGTAAGCAATGTGACGGGAATTTCCTATGGAAATGTATCAATAATTACAGGTATTATAATTTTAATAGTATTGGTTTTGCTTTTTAAAGAAAAAATCGGATTTGCAACAATTTTAAATACTATATTAATAGGAGTTTTTGCTGATTTAATTGTAAGTTTAAATATTATTCCATATATGACGAACTTTTTTACCGGCTTATTAATGCTTGTTACAGGGCAGATTGTAATATGTTATGCAACCTACCTTTATATAAGTGTGGGTCTTTGTTCAGGCCCCAGAGATACTTTGATGGTTGCTTTAGGAAAGAAATTCCCGAATGTGCCTATAGGTATAGTTAGGGGTTTTATTGAAGGTAATGTTTTGTTAATCGGCTGGCTTTTAGGTGCAAAGGTAGGTATAGGCACGGTTATTTATGTGTTCGGCATAGGCTTTGTACTTCAGACTACATTTAAATTGCTTAAATTTGATGTAAAATCAGTTGTACATGAAAGTGTATTCGACACTGTAAATATATTTAAAAAAATGTACGCAAAATCTTAAGAGAGGTAAATATGTGCGGTAGATATTACATTGATATTGATAACGAAGAAATCAAAAGGATTATTGATGAAGCTCAAAGGAATATTTACGAAAACTACAAAACAGGTGAAATTTTCCCGACAAACATTGCTCCCATCTATATAGAGGATAATAATAAAATGAAGACTGCCTTAGCAAAATGGGGTTTCCCAAAATGGGATGGCAAGGGTGTAATAATTAATACAAGAGCCGAATCAATAAATGATAAGGAAATGTTTAAAAGATTGATTTCATGCAAAAGGTGTATTGTACCCGCTTCTTACTATTTTGAATGGAAGCAGGGGGAATATGGTAAAGACAAATATAAAATAAGTAATCCAAATTCCAATGTTTACATGGCTGGGTTGTGTAATGTGGTTACAAATAAAGAAAACAAGCAATTAAGCTTGTTTGAAACTACTGATATTTTCTATACCGTAATAACCCGCAATGCAAATAAATCGGTATCACACATTCACAGCAGAATGCCCTTGGTTTTTAACAATGAGGAAATGCACGAATGGATAAATGGACAAAGTATTGATGAATTAATGAAAACTGATCATAATCTTTTTGGTAAAATCACTGAGTAATAGAGCTAAGCTTTGATTTAACCTCTAATAAGTCCTTCCAAGCATCTTTTTTTGCTGCTTCATTTCTCAAAAGATAAGAAGGATGAAAAGTGGGCATGAAATAAATATTTCCCTTTTTTACAAATATTCCTCGTTGCTTACTTATGGTTAAATTAGTATCTATAAGGTTTTTTGCCGCTACAGCCCCCAAGCATACAATGATTTTAGGATTAATCAATTTAACCTGCCACCTTAAATAGTCAAGGCATTCATTACATTCGTCCTCCATAGGATTTCTGTTTTCAGGAGGTCTGCATTTCACGACATTTGCTATGTACACATCACTGCGCTTATAGTTAATGGCTTCAATCATTTTATCAAGCAATTGTCCTGCTTTTCCTACAAATGGTCTTCCCTGCACATCCTCGTAATAGCCCGGGCCTTCCCCGACAAACATAATGTCAGCATCTTCATTACCCTCTCCAAAAACTACATTTGTGCGGGTTTCGGACAATCTGCATTTTCTGCATTTAAAACAAAACTTACGCAACTCATCCATTGTATACATATTGCACCTCTACAAGCTTAAATCAATGTGGCAGTAGCCATTCGGATTTTTCTTAAGATATTTTTGATGGTATTCTTCTGCCTTATAAAAATTTTTAAGCTTTTCAACCTCCGTAACTATAGGCTTCCTGTATTTTTTCTGTTCATTTTCAAGAGAATTCCTGATAATGTCTAAATCATTTTCGTCCTTATAATATATTCCTGTTCTATATTGAGTACCAATATCTCCTCCCTGTCTGTTTAACAAGGTTGGATCAATTACCTTCCAAAAATCCTCTAAAATTTTATTTAAAGTTATTTTACTTTCATCATATTTAATAAAAACAGTTTCCGCATAACCTGTTTTGTTGGTGCATACTTGTTCATATGCGGGATTTTCCGTATTGCCGTTTGCGTAGCCTGCAATAGTTTCAATCACGCCATTTCTTAAATCAAAAAATGCCTGCAATCCCCAGAAGCACCCGCCTGCCAAATAAACTTCCTTCATTTTAACAACTCTCCTATTTATAATATATCAATATTATATACTTAATTTAGAGAAAACAAAATAATTATTATCAAGCATAAAATATTTGGCAATACCTTGCAATTTTTTGTTCTAAATTATCCAGGCTAATAATTCTTACCTCTCTGATTGTTTCTTTTCCTTTAATATATAATAGTATTACGGGAACGGTAAATACATTAAAGCTTGCAGATATATTTAAGCTCTTATCAGCTTCAACCTTTACAGCTTTAATATTAGGATATCCTTTAATCATATTTTCAACTTTAGGCATCATTGTCCCGCATACACCGCATGCTTCACTTGTAAAATAAATCATCAGCATATCATTGTTTTCTATAAGCTCCGCCAATTTTTCATAAGATGTTATAATTTCCATATCAACCTCATTTATAGTATTTATTAACATTTTACCATAATTTCATTAAATTAATCAATTTTTTGTAAATAAAAAAAATACTTGCATACTATATTATTATATGCTAATATTCTAATATAGTAATATATAGGTGTAAGGAGATAAGTATGATAGATTTTAGTGATAAAGAAAAAACAAAAGCATTATTATCGGAAAAGGCAGAACTGTTTAAATCAATAGCCCATCCCGTAAGACTCTGTATTTTGGCAATGCTGATTAAAGAAAAACAAAGCAATGTTACTGATATCCAATGCTGCTTAGATGTTCCGCAGCCTACGGTATCTCAGCATCTTTCTAAGCTTAAATCAGCAGGGATACTTTCGTCGGAAAGAAACGGTACGGAAATTATTTATAAGATTATAAATGAAGAAGTAAAAAATATAATAATTCAAATTTTGGATAATTAATAAGGAGGACATATGAGTAAGAAAATTTTAATAATCGGCGGCGTAGCGGGAGGCGCAACCGCTGCAGCAAGACTGCGAAGACTTGATGAAAATTCGGAAATTGTAATGTTTGAAAGAGGTCCTTATATATCTTATGCAAACTGTGGACTTCCATACCATATAGGCAATGTAATAAAGGAAAGGTCATTCTTATTGTTGCTAACTCCGGAAGCAATGTCAAGCAAGTATAATATAGATGTTCGCATTGAGTCGGAAGTTATTTCAATTAACAAAGAAAACAAAACCGTAGATGTTAAAAAATTAAAAACAGGCGAAACTTATACTGAGAGTTATGATACCTTGATTATATCTACCGGTTCATCGCCTTTAAAACCGCCTATCGAAGGAATCAATTCACCGGGAATCTTTACCTTATGGACTGTTCCCGATACTGATGAAATTAAAAGATTCATAAATGAAAGAAAACCGAAAAATGCAGTTGTAATAGGCGGGGGATTTATAGGCCTTGAGGTTGCCGAAAATCTTGCGTCTGCAGGAATAAATGTTGCCGTAGCTGAAGCAATGGACCAGGTTATGGCTCCGGTAGATTATGAAATGGCTCAGTTAGTGCAGGAAAATATGGTATCAAACAATGTCAATTTAATCTTAGGTGACGGCGTTTCGAAGTTCAGCAATGAAAAAGACAGTGTATTAATAACTTTATCAAGCGGCAGAACACTATCAGCCGACATGGTTATACTATCCATCGGTGTTCGCCCAAACGGTCAGTTAGCAAAAGATTCAGGTCTTGAAATTAACCAAAGAGGCGGAATAATTACAGATAAATACTTAAAAACATCAGATCCGAATATATATGCAATCGGAGATGTTATTGAAGTTGAGGAATATATAAACAAGGGTAAGGCAATGATAGCACTTGCAGGTCCCGCCAACAAACAGGGAAGAATATGCGCTGACAATATCTATGGTGCACAGGAAGAATATAAAGGTACTCAGGGAACATCAATAGCTAAGGTTTTTGATTTAACCGTTGCTTCTACAGGCGCAAACGAAAAAACCCTTGTCAGAATGGGAATGATCGAAGGTAAAGACTACTATACCGCAACAATCTCACAAAAATCACATGCGGGTTATTATCCGGAGTCTTCTGAAATGATATTGAAGCTTATATTTTCAACTGACGGTCAAAAGATTTACGGAGCTCAAATTGTAGGAGAAGATGGTGTTGATAAACGAATAGATACAATTGCAACAGCAATTCGTTTAGGCGGCAGTATTTATGATTTAAAGGAATTGGAGCTTGCTTATGCACCACCTTATTCTTCCGCCAAAGACCCGGTTAATATGTTAGGCTTTGTTGCTGAAAATATTATACAGAATAAAGTAAAATTCAGCAAATGGAATGATTTAGACCCTTCAAAGCCAAGTGCATACACACTGCTTGATATTCGGGAGGAAATGGAACACATGGTATTTGATATACCTGGAACAGTAAACATTCCTCTGGGTGAGCTTCGAAGCAGAATGTCAGAATTAAACAAGGATGATAATATAATTGTACTTTGTGCTATAGGAGTACGTTCTTACAATGCAGCAAGGGCTTTAATGGAGAATGGCTTTAAAAATGTTCAGGTTTATCCGGCAGGAACAAATTTCTACAAATCGGTTTATTATAAACATTTTAATGATGATGCGCATAATTCAAATGAACCGGCTGATACAATAAATACAAATAATTTAGGCACTGACGCAACAGAGGAAATAAAAGCATCCATTCAGGTAGACTGCAGCGGACTGCAGTGTCCGGGTCCCATTATGAAGGTCTATGAAACAATAAAAAATGTAAATGACGGAGATATAATTCAAGTATCTGCAACCGATTCCGGATTTGCAAAAGATATTGAAGCGTGGAGCAGAAGAACAGGAAATACCCTTATAAAAGTTGAAAAGAAAGGCAAAAACAATATTGTATATTTGCAGAAGGGAACTTCCGTCAAGCAATCTGAAGCAGTACTGACAAGCAAAAATACGGCTTTCCCGCCTGCAAATGACGGAAAAACTATTATTGTATTCAGCGGCGATATGGATAAGGTATTAGCATCCTTTGTTATTGCAAACGGTGCTGCTGCCATGGGAAGACCTGTTACTATGTTTTTTACATTTTGGGGACTCAATGTTTTGAGAAAAACCGAACCTCAAAGCGTTAAAAAACCATTCATTGATGCAATGTTCGGCAAAATGATGCCTCAGGGAGTAAGTAAGCTTAAGCTTTCAAAAATGAACATGGGAGGCATGGGAACTTTAATGATGCGCAAAGTAATGAAGGACAAAAATATTGATTCATTAGAGGACTTAATTAAAAAGGCAATGGCTAATGGTGTAAAAATGATTGCTTGCACCATGTCCATGGATGTAATGGGTATTACAAAGGAAGAATTAATAGATGGAATCGAGTATGCAGGTGTAGGAACATATTTAGGCGATGCCGAAGAATCAAACGTAAATTTGTTTATCTAAAGTTTAAAGGATTTGAGTTTTAAGCTCAAATCCTTTCTTTATCTGCTTATATTATTACACTTCATCGTCCTCTGCTTCCTTCCAAAAGCACCTGAACATCAAAAGCCGTGGTTTGAGGCGGTATACTCATAGTCTGGAAATTTGCATGTTCAACCACAACAAAATCTCCCGGTCTGATATCTCTTAACCTGATTCTCCTTCCTCTCCTGTCCCTGATAACAGTTGCATCAGTTATTACAAAACGCATTTGACTGTAAATATCATTAGGTCTTCCCGTCAAAAGAAATCCATTATTTGTATCTACGTCTATTACTCTGCCTTCGGTAATATTTGTATCCATTTGATTAATTACAGTAATTCTAAAAGCTCTTGCCTGAGGAGGTATACTTCTGGTCATACTCGCGGAAAATTCAGCATCAACCCTCATGCCTTCCCTTAAATCTCTTAATGTTAAATTCTGTCCAAATTGATCTCTTATTATAGTATCTCTGCCGACTATCAATTTAACCAATTCCATATGAATCATGCCGTAATCTCCCATAACGCCGTATGAAATGGTAACATATCCTGTTCCTGTCCTAAAGTCTGATGATATTTCTTCAATAATGGCATTTTCAGCATGTATAACATTTCTTGAACCTCTGAATCTTTGATAATTTAACAAATCATCCATATTGCACCTCACTAATATAACGTATAACAATATATTCAATATTTTTAGCAATGTGCTAAAATAGGTTGACGAACTAAACCAATCATTTATTATGTACCGCTTATATAAAAAGGTTGCCTCTTATGAGGCAACTATTTTTTAATGGAACAGCCATTGTCTTTGCTGCATCCGGAGCATCCGGAGCAGCAACTGCCGCTTTTCTTTTGTTTTTTCATTATTTTGACTATACCTGCAACAATTGCGGCAATAATCAAAAGAATAACGCCATCTGCAAGGTTCATTTAACCCTCCTAAATAAACAAGCTTCCGATTTGATAAACAAGCATACCTGCTATAAATGCGGTAACCGTCTGGTATAATGCAGCCAAAGCAGCATACTTCAGTGAGCCCAATTCTCTTTTTGTTGCTGCAAAGGCAGCAATGCAAGGCATGTACAATAAAACAAATGTTAAAAATGCAAATGCGCTTAAAGGAGAAAACATTGTAAACATGACTTCTGAAAGCTGAGAATCTGTAACGGCTCCGGTTAATACGCTCAATGTGCTTACAACGGCCTCCTTGGCTGTTAATCCGGTTATGAGTGCCGTCGAAGCTCTCCAGTCGTTAAATCCCAATGGTATAAAAATCGGCGCAATCAGGGAGCCTAAGTAAGCCAAAATACTGTTTGAGCTGTCTTCAACCATGTCAAATGACCAGTTAAAGCTTTGCAAGAACCATATGATTATTGTACCTAAGAAGATTACCGTAAAAGCTCTTTGTATAAAATCCTTGCCCTTTTCCCACATATGAATCAAAACACTTCTTCTTGAAGGTATTCTGTAGGCAGGCAGTTCCATTACAAAGGGAACCGGTTCTCCCTTAAATATTGTGTTTTTTAATAATAAACCAGATATTACCGCCGCTATAATACCCATAATATATAGTCCTATCATTACGGTTGCAGCATTATCGGGAAAGAA
>LAHS01002938.1_pt1 | contig 13492 bp, 11 predicted proteins | sample 329651 | NCBI WGS metagenome assembly LAHS01 (sample SAMN03275699, study PRJNA271635) | activated sludge metagenome | isolation source: sample C-1 Sludge from hydrolytic chamber (first chamber) of Anaerobic... | reverse complement strand
CTGGTGGTGACTATGTTGCTTTGCTCGGCTTTGAGAACGGCACAGAAATGATTCTTGAGGGCGACGAGGATCTATATAATCGCTCGTTTAAGTATCAGGTTTTCCTCCGCGAGAGCTGTTATGCGTGTCCCTTCGCCTCTGCTGAACGTGCGGGAGACATTACCCTCGGTGATTTCTGGGGCTATCCGTTTGATAATGACTTCAAGGTAGGGTCGACTTCGCTGGTGCTTTGTAACACCGAGAAGGGGGAGCGAGCTGCGTCGCGATTGACAGAAACTGGGAGAGTACGTCAAGCCGATATCGCCCTCGCAATCGCAGGCAACGTTCCGCTTAGGCATCCCGTTGGGCGCCCCCGCGTCAGATCCATCTCCTATCGCCTACTTGATACTCTCGGGTTTGCTCGGGCGACCCGCATCTGCTGCTGGAAGCACACGGTAAAACGGCTATTGAAAGGCAAAGGTGTCTAGTCCCCCATGGCAAAGATAGGCATCATCACTTATCATTTCGCGCGAAACTATGGTGCAGTACTACAGTGCTATGCACTCCAGAGGTACCTCACCTCCGTTGGCTGTGAGGTTGAGGTGCTAGATTATGAAACCGTGCAGCAGGAGCGCAATAACTCGCTGCACCATAAGAGGGACAATCTGCTAAAAAATGCTGCCATGAATATCGCACTACTACCGTTCGAACGCCAGCGGCGTATCAAGGAACGTAAGTTCGCGGATTTCGAGCGTGGCGAACTACCCCTCAGCCCAAGACTGAGGGACAGTGACGAACTTGAGCGCTATGTTAATAGTGCTAGTTTCGATGTTCTTATCTCGGGCAGTGACCAAGTACTGAACCCCAAGATCAAGGACTTCGATGAGGGATTCCTTCTCCCCTTTGAGACGCGCGCAGTGAAAGCGAGCTTCGCAGCAAGTCTTGGCTCTGCTACGGCGGGAGACCTTGCCCCGTACAAGGACGAGCTTAGGGGATTTAACATACTCTGCGTGCGCGAGCGCTCAGATCAAGCCGTTGTAGCCGAACTGTTTGGCTCGGAGCCGATTCTGGCAGACGATCCGGTGTTCCTGCTCTGCGACCGGGACTGGAATGAGGTCATCCAACGCGGGAATCACATGTGTGGTCCTTCAAAGGGCTACGTTCTCGGCTATTTCCTCAACAAAGAAGCTTCTCCTGCATACATCAAGTTATCCCGCTTTGTTGCAGCTTCTCTGGGACTTCCACTCGTCATCCTCAACGTGAGGTTTGGACTCGCATCCTACGAGCGCGAGATGGTGACCGACGCCGGACCGCTCGACTTCCTTTCGCTCCTCTCCGGTGCTTCGTTCGTCTGCACCGACTCGTTTCACGGTACTGCCTTTTCTCTCATCTACGGTAAGCCGTTCGTGTCTTTCGAGCCAAGTATGGAGTCCTCCGACTGGCGAAAACGCGACCTTCTCGCCAAAGTCGAAGAGGCATCTCGAAGCGTAGCGATTGATGACCCCTACATTGAGACAGAGGTCTCGCGCGTCTCCAGGATGCCTGCTCCAAAGGCTGCGGTGGCGCTAAAGACAATTAGAGGGAACCAAATGGCCTTCCTCGATGAGCTGATTGCGGGTAGGGAATGATTGCGCTCAAGGAGCGAAAGCTACTTGCGAATACGGGGTGGCTTCTCGTTCTCCAGGCAATCAACATTGTGCTGCCGTTTATCACGGTGCCATACGTCACCAGGGTATTCGGCGTCGAGCTTTACGGTGTGTTCACGCTTGCTCTCAACTGGGTTACCTACTTCCAGCTCGTTATTGAGTACGGTTTCAACCTAAGCGCTACAAAAAAAGTTGTGGAGGCGGATGGCACAGATGCCTACTGTCGACTTGTGTCATCGGTCGTGTCAGCACGCCTCGTGCTGCTTGCCGCCTGCTTCTGCGTCATGCTTGGGCTATACGCTTTTTCGGCTGTGGATGCTATGCAGCTCGGCTGTATGCTCGTGCTCTTCTCAATGCTCCTGGGAATTGCCATCCAGCTCAACTGGCTCTTTCAGGGTCTTCAGGATATGAAAGTAATCACCATAGCTACGGCCATCTCGCGCGGCTTCTCGGTGGTGCTAATTTTTCTGCTCATTAATAACCCGAGCCAGCTCGTGCTTTACTCATTCTTCTATTCGATTACCTTTTTGGCCTCGGGGCTTATCACACACTGGTTCGCGTTGAGACGCTACGGAATCCGCATGGTGAAAACGAGTTCGCATGAGATCTGGGAGGAACTCAAGGACGGCATGCCAATATTCCTGTCCTCAGCGGCAGGCAAGATTATTGGCAGCGTAGGTATTACCGTTTTGGGTGCGTTCTCAACGAGCGCAGTCGTGGGCTCCTATGGAGCGATTCTTAAGATGCCGCAGATGGCGAGTATGATGTTCACACCTATCGGCCAAGCACTCTATCCGCGAGTGAATGAGGAGCGTATGAGATCGCGTCGCGCTGCCGCCCGTCTTGTATTTAAGATGGCAGTGCCCACAGTCGCGCTCTTTGCCATTGGCCTCGCGGCTATGGTGCTGTTGAGAGTGCCGCTCATACGTCTGCTGTTTGGAGATGAGTATCTCACCTGTGCGGATGCACTTATCCCACTGGCGGTATGGGTGCTTTTCGGCATTGTGAACAACTACCTCGGGGTACAGCTGCTCATCCCCTTCGGTCATCAGAGACTCTACAGTGCACTTATGGTCGCTGACTCGCTGTTCGCGTTAGCTTCAAATGTGGTGCTGGGTGCGGCATGGGGCGCAATGGGCGTGGCTACAGCAATAGCTGTCTCGGAGGTCATGCTTACGCTGGCGCTCGTCATCTCGCTTTGGAAGATAGCGGGGCCAGTGCATGGCGTTGCTCTTGGCAGGAAGGATTAGGGAAATGAAGAAGAAGGTTATGCTCGTCTTCGGAACGCGCCCGGAAGCGATTAAGATGTGCCCGCTTGTGAATGAGTTGAGGGGACGTTCTGATGAGTTCGACACGGTAGTATGCGTCACAGGCCAACACCGTGAAATGCTCGACCAGGTGCTGCGTGTGTTCGGCGTGGAACCCGACCACGACCTGGACATCATGAAGCCAGGACAGACGCTCTTCGATGTGACACGCGACGTACTTATGAAGCTGAAGCTAGTGTTGGAGGTTGAGCGCCCTGATGCGGTGCTCGTCCATGGTGATACCACCACGAGTTTCGCAGCAGCCCTGGCATGCTTCTACTTGCAAATTCCCGTGGGGCATGTGGAGGCGGGACTTCGAACTCACGACCTATATAGTCCTTGGCCTGAGGAATTCAACCGGCAGGCGGTGGACGTGTTTTGCCATTGGTACTTCGCACCCACCGAGACTGCCAAGCAGAACCTCCTCGCCGAGGGTAAGCCCGTAGATCGCATTTGGGTAACGGGAAACACGGGCATTGATGCCTTGCGCACTACGGTGCAGAAGGGATATTCCCACCCTGAACTAGACTGGGCGGCAGGCTCGCGCCTCATCCTTATCACTGCCCACCGCCGTGAAAATCTTGGTGAGCCCATGCACCGCATGTTCCGTGCGATTAGGCGCGTGATGGAGGAACACCCCGACACGAAGGCAATTTACCCCATCCATATGAACCCGCTCGTGAGGAAAGCCGCTCACGAAGAGCTGGACGGCTTTGATCGCCTGCACCTTGTAGAGCCTTTGGAGGTTCTGGATTTCCACAATTTTATGGCAGCGAGTTATTTGATACTCACCGATTCAGGTGGCATCCAGGAGGAGGCGCCGAGCTTAGGCAAGCCCGTGCTTGTTATGCGCGACACTACTGAGCGTCCCGAGGGAGTGGCGGCGGGGACTCTCAAGCTTGTGGGAACGGATGAGGACGTTATCTACCGCGAGTTTTCGCGGCTGCTCAGTGATGAGGACGAGTATGCGGCGATGAGCCATGCGAGCAACCCCTACGGTGATGGTCATTCGAGCGAGCGAATAGCAGATTTGCTGGCGGGTGAGGGGAGGCGTGCTCCCGTAGCGTGTCATCGATGATAGGGTTAGTTTTGCCCTTCACATCGTCTAGTATCACCCCTCCCTGCGGAGAATAGAGAATCCATCACGCAGGGCACGACGCCGAGCATCTCGTGCTAGGTCCAACTTCTCCAGCGCTTGCGGCGAAATTGCCCCTGCTCTCTTGTTGCCATTCTGCATTTGAAGGTGATAGCGTGTGGCGTGTCAATCTTCGTCACGGTGCCGGTGGAGTAGGTGAACGTTGCAATTGTAGTATGTGATGCTGCAGATGCAGATACCTATGGTTATCAGGCTTGTTGTCAGCAGCAGAACTATCAGAGAATAAGGAATACTCTATAGTTTCCTTCGGTGATAACAATTGCAATGGATATCAGGAATAAATTCAGTATCATGTACTAGAGACATTGCCCCATAGAACAGAGGCCTTTTGTTATGACATTGCAAGAGCTACTGATTGTCCTGCGCAATCACCTGCGCCTGGTGATTCTCATGCCGCTTCTTGCCGCAGTCGCGGTGGCAGGTATTTCGGTTTTCCTCCCCAATCAATACACTGCCTCTACGACGATGTACGTGCTCGTTACGAGCGGGGACAGTACCACAGCCACCACAACGAGCAGCGATCTCACGGCTTCTCAGATGATTACCAACGACGTCGCAACGCTCATGAAGAGTGACCGCGTAAAGGCTGATACCGCGAGTGATCTGGGACTTGAAGACCTCCGAGGCTTTAAGATATCCGTTACCAGCTCCACCACGTCGCGCGTGGTCACGCTCTCGGTCACGGGTCCCAACGCTCAGTCTGCGGCGGATGTTGCCAATGCCATGGTCAAGAACACGAGCGATATCGCGCAGAGCGTCATGGAGGTCAAGAGCATCAACGCGATTGATAACGCTGCTGCTCCAACTTCTCCGAGTGGTCCAAACCGTCCGCTTTATGTGGTCGTTGCTCTCTTAGCTGGACTCCTTATGGCGATTATGATTGCAGTTCTCGAAGAGACACTCAACACGAAGGTCCGTAACAGCGAGGATGCCGAGGAGCTTCTCGGCGTGCCAGTCATCGGGCACATCCCGGTTTTGGGAGGGAAATAGCTCATGGCTAAGCTTAAGACGAACAAGCGTGGTTCGGGCGACGTCGAGATTAAGAATGCGGCAAAGACGCTTCTTGCCAACATCCGCTTCCTTGATGTCGACAATCCGGTCAAGACCATCGTGATGACGAGCTCCATCCCCAACGAGGGTAAGAGCTACGTCTCGCAGCTTCTCTGCGAAGCCATTGCCACCTCGGGGAAGACCGTGCTCCTTGTTGAGTGCGACCTCCGGCGCCGTAACCTGGCAAGCCGGCTGGGCGTCCACGTGCGGCACGGACTCTATGGCGTGCTCTCGGGCGATGTGCCAGCTCAGTCTGCGATTGTCGCCACGCATACGCCGAACATGTACTTCCTCGACGCAGAGCCCAACATCCCCAACCCCAGCGACCTGTTTGCCTCGCACCGCTTTGCGCTGCTTCTCGAGGGCCTCTCCAAGGCATACGATTACGTGCTTCTCGATACCCCTCCGGTTACCGCGTTTGTCGACGCCGCTGTTCTGAGCCGCCTTGTAGATGCCACGTTCCTCGTGATTCGTGAGAACTTTACCCGTCGCGAGCAGGTGCGCAACACGTACGACCAGCTGAGCAAGACGGGCGGCAAGATCTCCGGCGTCATCATGAACTACTGCAAGTACCAGTCAGGTGACTACTACTACAGCTACTACTACGGTGAGCAGGATGGCGGGAGCGCTCCCAAGATCCAGGAGTCCCCTTCGTCGACAGGCGTGAGTGAGCCCGACAGGAGGCCGAAGGGTGCGGCTCACCATCCGCCCATCTCGCAGAGAAAGCCCTCGACTCCTCTCGAGCGCTCCTCGTCTGGTGACTCGGATTGGACGTCGGAGTCGACGGATGGCTCGTACTCTGGCGGGAGAAGTGCGAATGCCGTTGGGTTCAGCCCCGCGACGAGCATTAAGTCCGAGAAGTCTCCCAGCCGTCGTCGTTCTATCTAGCGGATTCGGAACCAGCAGCAATGCGTGACATTCACAGCCACATACTTCCGGGCGTAGATGACGGCGCACGGGACATGGACGAGTCCCTGACGATGCTCGAAGCCGCCAAGCGGGCAGGGGTGACCAGCATCATCTGCACGCCTCACTGCCGCGACCCCTACTTCGACTTTGATGGCATGTGGGACGCGTTCCATGACCTGGTGGCTCACGCGGATGGGTTTCCGCTGCGCATGGGCTTCGAGGTCAACTGGAACAAGCTCATGGACCTGGGCTTTGACGAATGGGCTCCGAGGCTCTCAATCTCAGGCCCGAGCTTTGCGGGACGAGGGCAGGCGACGTTTCTGCTCGAGCTGTCGACAGGCGCCTCGCACACCCAGTACGGCGCCTACAAGCAGACGGTCTTCGAGCTTCAGGGGATGGGCTTTGACGTCGTCATCGCGCACCCCGAGCGCTACATCGCGATTCAGCACGACATCAGTCTCGCCCAGGAATTTGTCGACATGGGCTGCAGGTTGCAGGCCAGCGCGGACTTTATCTCTGGCGGTCGTCTCGGACACGAGAAGAAGCCGGCTAAGGCGATGCTCGCACAACGCATGTATCGATACATTGCGAGCGACGCACACCGGCCTGAGCACTATGACATGCTGGCGCGCGCGCGTCGGGAATGCCCGATTCCGGGCGCGCACGCTTCCAGCATCTAAGTGAGCCGTGCCCCTACTCTACTGTTGTGACGACTTGAGCTCGTCGCGTATCCTGCGGTACTGAACGATTGGGGCATCGCCTGCGAGGAGCTTCTCGCCAGAGCGATACGACGAGGCCTTGGGCCGCTGGGTGATGACCACGCGCTTGTCCTGCCGCTCGACGACGCCGTTCGCCACCTTGCCCAGCTGCGCAATGACCGCATCGACGGGCTTGAGTCCCGTGATCTTCGAGTAGAAGCGGATGTAGAGGATGGTGTGCTCGTCGTCCACCGGCGCGAAGTAGATCATGATCTTCACCGTGTCGCTCACGTGGTTCATCCAGAGGTTGGGGAAGCGGAACGAGAGGTACGTCGGCTTGATCGCGCATTCCGAGGCGGGCTTCGGCGCCTGCCCCACGTCGACCTCGTTCGAGGCGCTCGTGATGAGGCCGCCGTCGACGAGCTCGACCTTGGGGCCGTCCACCAGGGTCTTGTTGCCGCGGCCGATGGTGTTCCAGTGCACGAACGGGAGGTGCACCACGTCGAGCTGGTTCTCGATGCACCGCGAGTAGTGCGCGTCCCACGGGTCTTCCATCTCGCTGTACGCCCAGGTCGAGTCCACGTCCGACGAGAAGAACGGCAGGTCGTCCGTGCGCTTGTCGGGGTCGCCGTACCAGAGGTAGACGATGCCGTTGCCCTCTCTGACGGGAAGGCTCTGCACGTCAAAGCGGCTGAGGTTGGCCACCTGTGCCCGACCGTTCGCGGGGACGAGCGTGCAACGGCCGTTGGTGTCAAAGCGAATGCCGTGGAACGGGCAGCGCACGCATCCGCCCACGACCCTGCCCTTGCTGAGCGCGGCACCGCGATGCGTGCACTGGTCGACGACGCAGCCGAGCGCGCCCTTGTCGCTACGGAAGATCGCAAGGTCCATGCCAAGCCGTCGCACTCCGATGACCTGGCCCGGCTTGACCGCCTGAGACGGTAGAATCGCATACCACTGGTTGGGAATCATGTCTCCTCCGCTCGTCGTGTGCGTTGCGCATATCTTATCGAGGAAGTGCGCCGTACGCCAGATGCCGGCTTCGGGCGGTTGTCTGCACGGACGAGGCTGGCGATAATGAAGGCACGATACCTCGCTCCGACGATGCCGGCCGCCCGAGCAGCACTCAGTCGATAGGGGAGGCCATGTATCTCTACCACAAGGTCGAAGAGATCACCGTGAGCACGAGCGACTCGCGCCATGCCATCGGGGCGTTCATCCTGCGCGAGCACGCCCATCTCTCCCAGTACACGATTGCCGACATCGCCGAGGCCACCTTCACCTCGAAGCCATCAATCACCCGCTTTGCCAAGCACCTCGGCTTTGACGGCTGGCGCGACTTCATTCGCGCCTTCATGGCCGAGGAGCTCGGCGAGAAGGACTCGAAGATCACCGTCGACCCCAACTTCCCGTTTCGGCCAGGCGACTCCGACGAGACAATCATCCAGAACATCGGCGACCTCCAGGCGGCGGCCATAGCAGACACCTATGACCACCTCGACCGTGCCATGCTCCGCCGCGCCGTGCGCTACCTCGACGCGGCGCGCATCGTGCGGGTCTTTGGGCTCAGCCCCAACTGCTACGTCGCCGAGCTCTTCTGCCGGAAGCTCGTGACCATCGGGAAGCAGGCGTCCGTGGTGACCGCAGGGGAGACGGGCATACAGTCGCGGGCGCTCGGACGCCAGGACTGCGCGATCTTCGTCTCCTACTCTGGCAACACCGACCACTCGTCGAGGTCAACGGCCATATCGACCCTGATGGAGCGGGGAGTCTCGCTCATTGGCATCACGGGAGCTGGCGACAGCTTCGTGAGGCAGACGATTCCCTGTACGCTGACCATCTCGTCTCATGAGAGGCTCTACAACAAGATCGCGAACTTCTCGACGGAGGAGTCGATCAACTACCTGCTCAACATCCTCTTCTCATGCCTGTTTGCAAAGAACTACGAGAGGAACCTCCAGTATCGTCTCGAGAGCTCACGCGTGCTCGAGGGCGAGCGGAGTGCCCCCTCCAGCGACAGGCCTTCTGAGGACGACGCGAGGGGATAGCCTCTTCCGGCAGGCGTCAGATTGACGGAGTTTCGCGGAGTTTCACGCGTATGGGGCCTATCGCCCCTGCCGCCGCGAAACCATGTTTCGTGTTCCCGTTTCACAAACATGACCATCTACCTGCGAGTTTATTGTCTTCTCAAGGCCACGGAACCCAGCCGGCAAGCTTCGAGGTTCCGTGGCCCCCTGTCAGCAGCAGATGGATGGAGGAACCGCATGAGCAAACAGTACGTGACCCTTGCCAAAGACATCGTGAGGCTCGTAGGCGGAAAGGAGAACGTCACCAACGCGTTCCACTGCCAGACCCGTGTTCGCTTCTCGCTCGCCGACGAGGGCAAGGCAGACCAGGCCGCCATCGAGAAGCTCGACGGCGTCATCAGCGTACTTCGGTCGGGTGGGCAGTTCCAGGTCGTGATCGGGCCTCAGGTGGCTGATGTCTACGAGGAGATCGAGCCGCTTCTCGACCTCAAGGCATCCGACGCCGACGCGGCACCCACAGAGAAGAAGGGCGTGTTCGAGGTCATCGTCGACTTCATCTCGGGTACGTTCCAGCCCATCATCCCCGCCCTCTCCGGCGCCGGCATGGTTAAGGCCGTCATGGCCCTTCTCGTCGTCTTCAACCTCATCGACAAGACCTCGCAGACCTACTACATGCTCAACCTCTTCTCCGACGGCGTCTTCTACTTCCTCCCCATCCTGCTCGCGTTCTGCGAGGCACAGAAGCTCAAGTGCAACCCCATCCTCGCTGCGGGTGTCGCGGCCATGATGCTGCACCCCAACTGGTCGGCGCTCGTCACGGCGGGTGACCCGGTCAACTTCTTCGGCGTGATCCCGTTCACGCTCGCGAGCTACGGGTCGAGCGTCATCCCCATCATCCTGGTCATATTCGTCCAGTCCTACGTGGAGAAGTTCCTCAACAAGCACATCGCCAAGTCGGTCAACCTCGTGTTCGTCCCCATGATCACGTTCATCGTCATGGGTACCCTCGCGTTCTCCGTCCTCGGCCCCCTCGGCTACCTCGCCGGCAAGGCGCTCGCGTCCGTCTTCAACTTCCTCGCTGAGAACGCCGCATGGGCGCCCGCGGTCCTCATCGGCGGACTCTGCCCGGTCATGGTCATGTTCGGCCTGCACAATGGCATCGCTCCCCTCGGCGTCATGCAGATGTCCCAGCTCGGCTATGACAGCATCTGGGGCCTCGGCAACATCGTCTCGAACATGTGCCAGGCAACCGCTGGCCTCGTCGTCGCGCTCCGCACCAAGGACCCCCGCATCAAGCAGACCGCAGGCTCCGGCTCCATCACCGCCTTCATGGGCATCACCGAGCCCATCCTCTACGGCGTGAACCTCCCCAAGAAGTACCCCCTCGTGGCAGCCATGATCGGCGGCGCCGCAGGTGGCCTGTACGCCGGCCTCACCCACACCCACCGCTTTGCCACCGGCTCTGGTGGTCTCCCCGCGATCCTGCTCTACATCGGTGACGACACGCTCCAGTACATGATCAACATCATCATCGCCATGGTCATCGGCTGCGCCATCACCGCTGCACTCACCTTCTTCCTGAGCCTGCGCTACGAGGGCAAGGACGAGGACGAGGCAAGCGACCAGAAGGCCGACGCACTCCCCGAGGCAAAGTCCGGCAGGCTCATGGCTCCCGTCTCCGGCACGGTCATGCCCATCGACCAGTCCGCCGATCCCGTCTTTGCAAGCAAGGCGCTCGGCGAGGGCGTCGCGATCGATCCCACCGACGGTGTCGTGATCTCCCCCTGCAACGGCTCCGTCACCGCGCTCTTCCCCACGCTCCACGCCATCGGCATCACCTCTGACAACGGAGCCGAGGTCATGGTCCACATTGGCATCAACACCGTCGAGCTCCAGGGCAAGTACTTCTCGGCGTCCGTCAAGGTGGGCGACAAGGTCCGCATTGGCCAGAAGCTCGTCACCTTTGACAAGGACAAGGTCATCGAGGCCGGGTATAACCCCCAGACCATGGTCGTCGTGACCAACTCGCCGTCCTTCAAGTCCGTCACGTCGGTTGCGACCGGTGCCATGACGTCAGGCGACGCACTGCTCGACCTCGAAGCGTAAGCACGCGTTTCCCAGAAACGGAGAAGAGATGTTCCACTCAAGGCTCAAGGCGTTTCCGAATGACTTCCTGTGGGGTGCTTCCACCTCTGCCTACCAGGTCGAGGGCGCGTGGAACGAGGACGGCAAGGGCATGTCCGTGCAGGACCTCCACGAGCCGGTGCCGGGTGTGGCGGATTTCAAGGTCGCGAGCGACCACTACCACCGCTTCCGCGAGGACGTCGCCCTCATGGCGGAGATGGGCATGAAGGCGTACCGTTTCTCGATCGCCTGGTCGCGCGTCATCCCCGACGGCACGGGAGAGGTCAACGAGAAGGGCATGGCGTTCTACGAGGCGCTCATTGACGAACTTCTCGCCCATGACATCACGCCCGTCGTCACGATGTTCCACTTTGACCTGCCGCTCGCCCTCTACGAGCAGGGCGGATGGGCCAACCGCGAGACCGTCGACGCCTTCGAGCGCTATGCGCGCATCCTCTTTGAGCGGCTCGGCGACCGCGTTCAGTACTGGCTCACGATCAACGAGCAGAACGTCATGATCAACCACCCCGGGGCCATGAGCGCCGGTGAGATTCCGAGCCAGAAGGTCCTCTACCAGCAGTGCCACAACATGTTCGTGGCATCCGCCAAGGCGACGAAGCTGCTCCACGAGATGTACCCCGGCGACAAGATCGGCCCTGCCCCCAACATCACCGCCATCTATCCCGAGACCTGCGATCCGGCCGACGTCATCGCGGCGGACGACTGGGAGGCCATTCGCTGCTGGCTCTACCTCGACATGGCCGCGAAGGGCTACTACAACTCCCTGGCCTGGTCCTACCTCGAGGAGCGTGGCTTCACCCCCGAGATCGCCGAGGGTGACATGGAGCTGCTCGCGAGCGCCAAGCCCGACTTCCTCGCCATGAACTACTACGCCACGGCGACGGTCGCCGCGGCGAGGAACGACGGCCACGACCGAGCCCCGCGCAACGGTGACCAGCAGGTCATGGTCGGCGAGGAGGGCGTCTATCGCGCGGGAGCGAACGAGCATCTCGAGAAGACCGAGTACGGCTGGCTCATCGACCCCATCGGCCTGCGCACGACCCTTCGCCGCGTGTGGGACCGCTACCGCCTGCCCATCCTCATCACCGAGAACGGCATCGGCGTCCGCGAGGAGCTCGGCGAGGACGGGTGCGTGCACGACCAGTACCGAATCGACTACTTGAACCGCCACTTCCACGAGGCGCAGCTCGCCATCTCCGACGGCGTCCAGCTGATCGGCTACTGCCCGTGGGCGTTCATGGACGTCGTGAGCACGCACAACGGCTATGGCAAGCGCTACGGGTTCGTGTTCGTCAATCGCACGGAGGACGACCTTCTCGACCTGCGGCGCGTTCGCAAGGACTCGTTCTTCTGGTACCGCGACGTCATCGCGCGGAACGGACTCGAGGACTAGCGAGACGGCCCGTCGGGCAGGTTGGCACGGCAATGACACGGGCAGACATCTCGGGATGTCTGCCCGTTTCGCGTTGGCGTGTGGTCCGCCGCATCTTGGGCGTTGGCTGGTGTTTACTGGTTTCGACGGACGATGCGATGACGGGAGACCCCCATGCTTGCCGACTATCACGTGCACACGGACTACAGCGACGACTCCACCTACCCGATGGAGGACGTCGTGACCGACGCCATCGAGAAGGGCCTCGACGAGATCTGCTTCACGGACCACGTCGACTACGGCGTCAAGCGCGACTGGGATGACCCTCTCGGCGTCGTCTACCGCGCGGGAGGTCCGGGCGAGCCAGAGCGGATAGCCTTCGCGAACGTCGACTACCCGCGCTACGTCGCCCAGATTTCTGAGCTTCAAGCGAGGTACGGGAATCGCATACGCATCAAACTGGGCTTGGAGTTCGGCATGCAGGTGCATACGATTCCCCAGTACGAGAAGCTCTTCTCGTCATACCCCTTCGACTTCATCATCCTCTCGATCCACGAGGTGGGGGACAAGGAGCTCTGGACCCAGGACTTCCAGCGCGGGCTGACCCAGCAGGAGTACAACGAGCGCTACTACGAGGCGATGCTCGAGCTGGTGCGGACGTACCATGACTACAGCGTCCTCGGGCACCTGGACCTCATCACGCGCTACGACCTTGCGGGAGTCTATCCGTTTAAGAAGGTGCGGCCGATCATCGAGGAGATTCTGAGGGCGGTCATCGCCGACGGCAAGGGCATCGAGGTCAACACCTCGAGCCACCGCTACGGGCTCTCGGACAGCACCCCCTCCGAGGACATCCTGAGGCTCTACCACGAGCTCGGAGGAGAGGTCATCACGATCGGGAGCGACAGCCATGCGCCAGAGCACCTGGGCGCCTATCTCGCCGAGGCGCAGGACCAGCTTCGCTCGCTCGGGTATCGCTACACCTGCACCTTCGAAGGCATGAAGCCGACGTTCGTAAGCCTGTAGGCGACTGCGTCGAGCGAGCCTATCGACCTGAGAGGGGAAGACCATGAAACAGCTTCTTATCCGCGCCGATGACCTCGGTATCTCCTACGCCGTCGACCTTGGCATCGCCCGAAGCGTGAACGAGGGACTCGTGCGCTCGGTGGGCCTCATGACCAACATGCCCGAGGCTGCACGCGG
>LAHS01003544.1_pt1 | contig 13503 bp, 16 predicted proteins | sample 329651 | NCBI WGS metagenome assembly LAHS01 (sample SAMN03275699, study PRJNA271635) | activated sludge metagenome | isolation source: sample C-1 Sludge from hydrolytic chamber (first chamber) of Anaerobic... | reverse complement strand
AAAATATAAAATAACAATTGCTAAATAAATTCAGTAGGGTAATGATGATTTAAAAAAATATTGATAATATGTTTATTCATGAAGTATAATATCATTATTGGTAATGTTCGGATATATTTGGCGAAGAGGAGGGAATTGTAATTGACAAAAAAGGATAAAGTAAGGATTATTCCATTGGGAGGAATGGATGAAATCGGGAAGAATATGACTCTGATTGAGTATAAAAATGAAATTGTAGTAATCGACTGTGGTATGAGCTTCCCAGATGAAGAGATGTTTGGTATTGATATAGTTATACCTGATATAGCATATCTATTGAAACACAAGGATAAAGTAAAGGGTATTGTGCTAACACATGGTCATGAGGATCATATTGGAGCTGTTGATGATCTGGCGGAAGCCTATCAATGTCCTGTGTATATGCATTCTGCTGATATGATTTTGACAGACCCAAAGGAAACAGGCAGAGGTTTTGACGGACCGGTTTACAGTAAAATTGAACCGCTGGATACATTGACAAAGGCAGGTTCTTTCAGCATCAAAGTCTATCACACTCCTGGACATACCGAAGGGTCCTGCTGCATACAGATCAAAAATCTGCTCTTTACTGGAGATACACTGTTTGCCTCTGATATCGGCAGAACAGATCTGTTCTCAGGCAGTGAGGAAGAAATGATGCAGTCGCTGATTCTTTTAAAGAGTCTGCCGGGAAGTCTGCAGATCTATCCTGGACATGGTCCTGCTTCTACAATGGCAGAAGAAAAAATGCGCAATCCATATTTGCAGTTTGGTGAATGAAACGAAAAACACGACCGCAGCAGTGACATTGAAATTGTCATGAACTGCGGTTTTTATATTGGGGAATTGTTCATGAATTGGTGAATATAAAAGCAGAGGAACAATGGAAGAAAGATTAAGACAGATCCTGAGTGCGGCATTGCATTACAACGTTACTGATATCCATTTTTCCCGCAATACTGTTACGGATACAGTCACCATTGATATGCGTGTACATGATGTCATGAAGAGACTCAAAGCAGATGAATCTGATTCGGCTTTGTTCCGATATCTGATGTATCAGGCAAATCTGGATATCTCCAATGCATTTCTGCCGCAGACAGGAAGTTTTGAAATGATGATAGGAAAGATGCATCTGTCACTGCGCTTCGCCGTTGTCAACAGCTATCACATTACCAGCGGTGTCCTGCGGATCCTGAACAATCATCCTGAATTAAAAATTGAAGAACTGAGTGCACAGGAAGATGCGGCCGCATGGCTTGCCAATATCACCAATCACAAAAACGGTCTGTTCCTGCTTTCTGGTCCGACTTCATCCGGCAAGACGACATCGCTGTATACCATCTTGAATCATGCTGTGAATAAAAAAATCTTTACCCTTGAAGACCCAATTGAGATCCAGAACGATTCTTTTGTTCAGCTGCAGATCAATGAGAGCCAGCATCTATCATATGCAGAAGGCATCAAACAGCTGATGAGACACGATCCTGATTTGCTTATGATCGGAGAAATTCGTGATGAAGAAGCGGCACAGATGGCAGTAAGGTGCGCATTGACTGGTCACTTAGTGCTCAGCAGCATCCACAGCACGGACTGTGCAACGGCAATCATCAGGATGCGTGATCTTGGTGTCAAAGAATATGAACTAAAAGATGTTTTATACGGTATTTCAAATCAGCGTCTTTTTGAAAAGGAAGATGGTTCAAGAATTGGAGTCTATGAAATCATGGAAAGAGAGGAGGTGCTGTATTATCTCGAACACCGTCAGCCAAGCAGATCATTCAGAAATCTCCGTAGCAGGATCCAGGAGAATATTGACAAAGGTGTTATCAGCGAAGAAAGCGCAAGGGAGGAACTGCTTCAGTGAAGGTGATCTCTGCGCATTGTCTGATCTGATGAACAACGGCTTCAGCTTTCAGGACGCACTGTCTGTTTCTCTGACACCGAAGAATCAGAATGTCATTCATTCTGTCAAAGTACAGCTGGAACAGGGAAAGCAGGGAGAACAGATCCTTGTGCAGTACCTGAATCATCAGTGCCAGGGGTATTTCAAGGGATTTATCCAATACATGAATATGAAGGATACACTCAGCACAGTTCTTTCCATCATGCAGGCAGAAAAAAAGCAGAAGGAAGAATTAATCAAAGGCATGCTGTATCCTTCACTATTGTTCATCGGTGTCAACATCGGCGTAGTCATCTTCAATTCATCAATCCTGCCGGTGATGACGAACATGATGTCGTCTTTTCAGTATGAGAATACTTCAGTGACTTTGGTCCAGAACATCATCAGTGTCATTTCAATGATTACACTATTATCCTTAACGATTGCAGCGGCAGTTCTGTTCTACTGTCTGCAGCCGAGCCATCTTGTATCAACTTACTGTTTGATACAGAAGCGGCATCCGCAGTCCCTGATTGTAAAATATGCTTCAGCAGACTTCAGCAGATTCTATCTGGAATGTGTGAAGCGAAAGATAGCTACCAGGAAATCGCTGCTGATCTTGAAAGGACTCAAACAGAAGCCTTTGGTGCAGTATATTGCTTCCCAGCTTGATGCTTCATTAAATGCTGGAATTGCACTCAATGAGGCACTTGAGACAAGCACAGTTGAAGAGCCTCTGGTAAAGATCTTTCACATTGCAGTCTTTGCTTCCAACTGCCAAGCAATGATGGAAGGATATCTGAAAATGGTATCGGAACGTACAAAACGAGAAATACAGATCTATACAAAGATCGTGCAGTGCATTTCCTACAGTGCAGCTGCGATGATCATTGTTCTTGTCTACCAGGTTCTTTTAATGCCAATCAGTATGATGCAGACACTGTAAAGGAGGAAGAATGTATGCATGAACGAAGATCAAAGAAAGGCTTTACTCTTCTTGAAATGACCATTGTTGTCATTATTATTTCGGTACTTTTTCTGCTGACTGTACCGAATATTCAAAAGACATTGACCATTGTCAACAACAAAGGATGCAAGGCCATTGAGAAGGTTGGCGATGCTGCCATTCTTCAGTACAAGATGGAATATGATGAATATCCTGGAAGTGTTGCTGATCTAGTCAATGCCGGACTGCTGAGTGAAGAACAGACAAAATGCGATGGTTCTAAGAGCCTGGTGATTTCTGATGGACAAGCTTATATCCAGTAAAGGATTTCTGCTTGCAGAAATGTGTATTGTTCTGATAGCAGCTGCAACTTTGACACTGATCTATCTGCCGGCATCAGAATTTAAAAATGAAGAAAGTTATACATTTGGCGACAGTTATCTTATGACACAGAGTGATGCCATTGTTCATGCACAAAGGATAAGTCTGGATGATCCAGAAGTGAATGTAGTCTTCAATGAAAAAGGAAACGTGAATCAGGCGATGACAATTACAAAAGGAAATAAGACGATTGTCATTGAACTGGGAGGTGGCAGAATTGTCTACCAACCATAAAGGATTTCTGATTTCTGATGCCTGCGTATCTGTTCTGATTGTTGGCATCTGTGCATTGATTGTGTCATCAGTTCTGACCGTTCATCACAGCACGGCAGGATTGATCCACAACAAAGAAAATGAGCTGGAGGAACGAATCGAAATGATCATGGAAGAGAGTGAAGAATGCAGCGCATGCAGCGTGGATTTGCATTAATTGAACTGCTCATCACGATGATGGTCGTGACTGCAATGATTCCTGTTACCATTATCTGTATCAGCCCGTTCCAGAATCTTCTGCAGTTTGATGAGAGAATTCAGGATCAGATAGCTCTGCGGCAGATGCGGAGGATCATGATGCTGAGCTATGATCCTGAATGTTCTTCTGAAGAGCTTAACTTCATCTATCAGGAAAAACAGCAGAAGCTGAGATTCATGAATCATCATCTGGTGCTGAGCCCAGGCACGCAGATATTTCTATCTGATATCGATGATGCAGGGTTTGAAGAAAAGGATGGATATATCTATGTGGTGTATGAACGAGATCATCAGGTCTATGAATGTATCCTGTGCCAGGAAGAATAGGGGATTTGTTTCCTTGTATTTTCTTGGCTTTCTTTTGTATATCAGCGGCGTGAGCGCTGCTGTCATGCAGAATGATATTTCCAGAATGAAGACAATTGAGAATCTGATGGAAGATACTTTCTATTTTCAGCAGGAGAAGGAAGTCATGGAACAATTCAAATGCAGCCTTGCATGCAGTGCAGAAGACAACAGTGAGCTTGAAGAACAGTATGAAATTCATGACAGCATCGCTTACATCGAGATTGACGGGGATTATCCTGAACTGCTTACAATTTACTTTACGAAGGATACAAAACACGTGATTGATTACGAAAGTATCCGTTATCAATGAGTTTTAGTATGTTATGATATTACCTAGGTGAGCAATATGAACAGGGGAAATCGTAAATACAGTCAAAAGAGGATAGAAACACCGCAGAACAGATTAAAAAGAGCGGTCTCTTATCGTCATGTAAACAAATACAGGGCAGTTGATCAGCGGCTGATCAATGTCAGTGAGATTGCTGAAATCAATGCCGATGAAAAACAATCATTTGATGTTGAACTGATGCCGATTGGTGAACAGACAAAGCAGACGCACCGTCAGAAACGCAGAAATAAAAAGAATGAATGGATCGAGGCAATGGTACTGCAGCCAAATGCATCCATATGGAAGACATTGTTCCATCCAATCAAGACAATCAATCAGGCAGCTGACTCTGAATATATCTCTATTGGTGCTTTTCATGGATTGATCTGGAATTTCGTTGCCTGGTTCTTTGCATCTGCATGCATTGCATATTTCTATGCCGATGACATCATCAGACATGAATTTTCTATCATGCGCTATAACTTTACTGATACGTGCTGGCTGGCACTGCGGATCACACTTTATGGGCTGATTATCGTATATCTCTGCTATTTAGGGTCTTTTCTTTACGGCAGGCTGATCCATCATCCTATCAGTTTAAAAAAAGTAATAGAAGTAGATACACTTGCATCTGCACCGGCAGGGATACTGTTCATTGCCTGTCTACTGCTGATCAGAGTGTCATCAAGCAGCCTTGGCATCATGATCTTTACTGCAGCCGCAGCATGTGCCGGTGCATTAAAAATCTACGGATTTAAAAAGGCAGGAGATTTTTCCTGGATGCAGGCATTGATCTATGCCTGTGCGGCAGCAGCTGTCTATCTCCTGCTGTATCAGGTGTTCTATTCACTGTGTTTGGGAGATCTGGCAAAGATCTACGCACTGCTGTAAGCAAACCTCTTGCATCTTATCATCAGTGAGATATACTGTTTATGATAAAACTCAGGGTTGGGTGTAATTCCCTACCGGCGGTAAACCCCGCGACCCCATTATGGGAAGGAACTGGTGCAATTCCAGTGGCGACAGTAAAGTCTGGATGGAAGAGTATTTCGTTTTTCGTTTCATATCCCGGAGGTTTATCTTTAGACCTCCGTTTTATTTTGCGGAGGAAGGAGGATAAAACCATTTATGCAGGAATCAACAAAGAAGTTGCTTACAACCAGAAACATCGCCAAAATTGCAATTCTGTCAGCGATTGCGTTCGTTTTGATGCTGATAGAATTCCCGCTTCCTTTTGCACCATCTTTCTACAAGCTTGATTTTTCTGAAGTAGCAGTATTGATGGGCGGCTTTTCCATGGGTCCATGGGCAGCTGTCGCAATCGAAGCTTTAAAAGTTGTTTTGAATCTATTATTCAATGGAACAATCACGATGGGAGTAGGAGAATTAGCAAATTTTCTGATTGGATGTGCGCTCTGCATTCCTGCATCCTGGATCTATGCAAAGCATAAGAGCCGTGCAACGGCAATTAAGGGAATGATCATTGGCACCCTCTGCATGACAGTTGCTGGTGTGATCCTGAATATCTTTGTGTTGATCCCAGCATATGTTGCCTTTGCCGGTTACCCATTGGATGCCATCATCGGTATGGGAACGGCAATCTTCCCAGCCATTCATGATGTTGTCACTTTGGCTTTGATCTGTGTGATCCCATTCAACCTTGTCAAAGGCATTCTGGTAAGCATAATCACGGCACTGCTGTATAAGCATGTTTCACCGCTGCTGCATCGTTGATTCCAAGCGCTGAAAAAGCGCTTTTTTTCTTTGGTCAAAGGTCAATTCGCTTATGCATTATGATATAATGTCTTAGATTGAGAAGGGGAATATTATGGCAGGACTATCACGTACAGAAAAATACAAAGATCTCAGAACTCGCCTGCAGGATGATACAGGAAATGATCTGAGCACAAAAGCTTTGAATCCATATGAATCCAGATTGAATCAGATTGATTCAAATAATTTTGCGGCGCCTGGTGATGTCCTGGATGATGAACATTCTGCTGTCCATGCAAGAGAAGTGAAGGAAATCCCAATTGTTACTCCTGAGCCTCTGCATCGTACGCAGCATGAAAGGGTCACGCCTTCTTTTGATGAAGATTTCAGAGATAATGAGAACTATTCCTCTACCTTTGACAACAACTACCTGGATCAGTATATCCGGGAAGTAAAACAGTACAATCTGGAACAGGGAAGCGCATTATCTGATGATACGCAGATCAATGTTCTGAAGCAGCTGGAAAGAAATCGGAATGCGGGTGTACAGAATGATCCCTACGACAAATTCGGCAACAGTCCTTTGAATATGCCGAAGGCACCTGCGGAACTTGATGCTAAGACATCCACAGCAGAGATCCCGTTTGTAAATACGCCAGTCCGTCCAGCGGAGCAGGCTGCTCCGGTACAAGCGCCTTCACCAGCGCCTAGACCTGTACAGGCTGACCCAAGAGCACGGGTGCAGATGGTCCATCAGAATGCCCCGGTCACAAATTCACGCAAGACTTTTACAGAAGATCTGTTTGAAAATGATGATCAGGTCAATGAAGCCAGAAATACACAGAATCTGACCAAGGAAGATATCATGGCTGAGGTGCAGAACCTCGTCAACAATACCCGTCAGAATGATTTCTCTTCACTGTCACAGCCAGCCGCTGCCAACAGCGGGGCATATGACCGCAATTTTGATGCCGAGCGTACTGCCCGTCAGCAGCTGCTGAATGAAACGACGCAGATGCGTGCACAGCTGGATGATTATGAAGATAACTTAAATGAAGTATCTGATAAGATGCGCCATACCAATAAGATTCTGAACATTGTCTTGGTCGTGCTGATCATTGCTTTGGCTGTGATCCTGGGTATTGTGATCTATTGGATTGTTCTTGCAAGAGGTTGATAAGATGAAAATTAATATAGCGATTGACGGACCAAGTGCTGCCGGGAAAAGCACGATAGCAAAACGTTTGGCTGCCAAGCTGAATTATGTCCACCTGGATACAGGTGCTATGTACAGATGCACTGCATACAAGGCTCTCAAGAACCACATCTCTTTAGAGGATGAAGCTGGTGTATGTGAGATGCTGAAGCATACAGAAATTGAGCTCACAACGGATGGCAGAGTCTTTTTAGACGGCAGTGAAGTATCGACAGAGATCCGTACGGATGAAATATCTCTGGCAGCGTCAGCAGTATCCAAGCTGAAGCAAGTCAGAAGCGACCTTGTCAAAAGACAGCAGGAAATGGCTGCCAGCAAGGGCTTTATCATGGACGGCAGAGATATCGGCACCGTTGTTCTCAAGGATGCCGAAGTGAAGATCTATATGACAGCGACACCGGAAGCACGGGCAAAGCGCAGATATGATCAGAATATTATGAATCATATTCCGACCAGTGATATCGCAACGATAGCAGAAGAGATCCGCAAGCGTGACTATGACGACACGCACCGCGCCAATTCACCATTGACCAGAGCGTCAGATGCCGTCGAAATTGATACATCTGACATGACGATTGATGAAGTGACTGAGGCTATCTATAAGCTGGCTGAGCCTTTTCTGGAGAAGGAGAAGGTATGAAAAATAATGGAATCATTGCGATCGTAGGCAGACCAAACGTAGGAAAGTCTACGATCTTTAATCGTATTGCTGGAGAGCGTGTATCAATTGTAGAAGATCTTCCAGGTGTGACCAGAGACCGTATTTATACGACCGGTGACTGGCTGGGAAGACATTTCCAATTGATTGATACCGGCGGCATTGAAATGGCAGATCAGCCGTTCCAGGAAGAGATCAGGGCACAGGTGCAGATTGCCATTGATGAAGCTGATGTCATCCTGATGGTCTGTGATGGTAAGCATGGCCTGAATGATGATGATAAATATATTGCCGGTATTCTGCAGAGAAGCAAGAAGCCGGTCGTACTAGGCGTCAATATGATTGATGATGACTCCCGTCTTGTCAATATCTATGAATTCTATGCATTAGGACTCGGTGATCCAATTGCAGTATCCGGAGCACATGGCAATGGCATCGGTGATATTCTCGATGCATGTCTGAATAAGATGCCGGATGAAAATGCCAAGGATATGGATGAAGGCATTCATATCGCTGTCATCGGAGAACCAAATGTCGGAAAATCTTCTTTGGTCAATGCAATCCTGAATGAAGAACGTTCAATTGTATCCAATATTCAGGGTACGACCAGAGATGCGATTGATACACCATTCAAGCATGATGGCAGACCATATGTGATTGTAGATACTGCTGGTATCCGTAAGCGCGGCAAAGTCTATGAGAACGTTGAAAAGTATTCTGTACTGCGGGCAATGAGTGCGATTGAACGCTGTGATGTAGCACTGTTCCTGATTGATGGCGAAGAGGGAATCCGAGAACAGGATAAACATGTTGCGGGATATGCCTATGAAGCAGGCAAGCCGACAATCATCGTTGTAAACAAATGGGATGTGGTAGAAAAAGATACGCATACCATGGCAGCATTTACGGAAAAAATACGCAATGAATTTGCGTACTTATCGTATGCTCCTGTGATCTTTGTTTCTGCTAAGACGCATCAGAGAGTGGATACCATTATTCCAATGGTCGATAAAGTATTTGAGAACAGCAGCCGTCGGATCCCGACGAATATTCTCAATCAGGTCATTGCAGATACGCAGGTGACCAATCCAGCGCCGGCACGGAATGGCAAGCGTTTCCGAATCTATTATGTGACCCAGGTAGCCAACCAGCCGCCGACCTTTGTCTTATCATGCAATGATCCGAAGCTGATGCATTTCTCTTATCAGAGATTTATTGAAAACTCTTTACGCAGTGCATTCGATTTTGAAGGTACGCCGATCCATATTATTGCGCGCCGGAAGGTGACAGAATGAAGATCCGGATCCTTGGAACGGGCAGCTGGGGCACGGCTTTAGGACAAGTCGCTGCCGATAACGGCAATGATGTCATCATGTGGGGCATCAATGAAAATCAGGTGAATGATATTGAAGTTAATCACCGCAACAGTGCATTCTTTGATTCTCCGGTTTCAGAAAAGGTCCACGCAAGCACAGATCTCAGCATTGTTAAAGATGCTGATATCATCTTAGCAGCGGTACCGACAATGGCGTTGGAAGAAGTACTGACAAAAACAGTAAAGTATATTGATCATCCTGTGTTCATTATCAATGTCGCGAAGGGATTCCATCCGGTGACTCATGAAAGATTATCCGTTGTCATTGAACATATCGTACCGGCAGACAAGAGAACAGCTGTTGTTTCCTTGATTGGTCCAAGTCATGCTGAAGAAGTCATTCTGCGGCAGTTGACAGTGATCAATGCGGTATCAGAAGACGAAGCCAGTGCTGAAAAGATCCAGAAGATCTTCTCAAATGACTACTTCCGTGTCTATCGGAATACGGATGTCATCGGAGCAGAGACTGGTGTGGCTTTAAAGAATGTCATGGCAATTGCGTCAGGAATCCTGGAAGGATTTGGCCAGGGAGACAATGCGAGAGCTGCTTTAATGACACGAGGGCTGGCAGAGATGTCACGTTATGGGATTGCTCAGGGAGCCAAACCGCAGACATTCTTAGGCTTAGATGGCGTCGGTGATCTGATTGTCACCTGTACCTCTCAGCATTCCCGCAACTTTATGGCGGGGTATCAGATTGGTAAAGATGGATCTGCTGAAAGATTCATGAAGGAAAATAAAAAGACGGTTGAAGGCATCTATGCATGCAAGGTCGTGCATGATGAAGCTATCCGTCAGGGCATTGATATGCCTATTACCAATGAAGTCTATGCTGTGCTGTATGAAGGAAAGGATCCAAAAGAAGCTGTAAAGGATCTGATGGGACGTTCACTCAAGGCAGAATCAAATTGGGACTAAAAAAGATTGTGTACCTTTGAAATCAAAGGATGCACAATCTTTTGTTTTATGCGTTCTGCAGCTGCTTGATGGATAGATCAAGACGGCGCAGTGTTTCTTCCTTGCCCAGGATATGGGCAATTTCAATGGCACCGCCCGGTGTGAACTGCATGCCGGTGATTGCTAAGCGCAGTGGGAACAGAATGATGCCATTCTTGACACCCAGCTGTGCCGGCAGAGCCAGCAGCTTTTCATGCAGTGCTTCTTCGGAATAATCTTCCTGTGCTTCCAGGACTTTTCTGCATTCAATCAGAGATGTCAATGCGACTTCTGGATTTGTCTTCATCTTCTTGTTGATGTAAAGAGAATTGTCATAGGCAGGGAAGGTGTCAAAGAATCCTAACATCGGTGCGATATCCTGCAGGGTATCGGCTCTCTGCTGAACGACCTTGGCAATTGCCTTCTTATCAAAGTCTCCCTTGACTGCTTCATCAATGTAAGGCTTTGTCAGATTGTAATACGTATCAATATCCATACCACGGAGCCACATGCCGTTGATCCACTTCAGTTTCTCTGGGTCAAAGATGGCGCCGGATGTACCGATATGCTTGACATCAAATGCCTGGATCAGTTCTTCCAATGTAAAGATCTCACGATCTTCACTCGGTGACCAGCCAAGCAGGGCAATGTAGTTCAGGATTGCCTCTGGCAGATATCCCTTGGCGACCAGATCCTGGAAGGAAGCGTCACCATTTCTCTTAGAAAGCTTGTTATGCTCGTCCTTCATGACAGGCGGGCAGTGGATATAACGAGGAATATCCCAGTCAAATGCATCATAGATCAGGTTGTACTTTGGCGTTGAGGACAGATATTCCATGCCTCTGACAACATCGGTAATGCCCATCATATGGTCATCGATGACGTTCGCAAAGTTATAGGTAGGGAAGCCGTCACTCTTGATCAGAATCTGTTCATCCAGTGTCTCATTCTCAACTGTAATATGTCCGAAGACTTCGTCATCAAATGAAGTTGTGCCGGTCGTCGGAATGGTCTGACGAATGACAAAAGGATCGCCCTTGGCAATTCTTTCTTCAATCTCTTCCTTAGTCATTAATTTGCAAGGATCATCATATTTGAAGGATTCACCACGTGCTTCCTGCAGCTCCCTCTGTGCATTGATCATTTCTTCATCACAGAAGCAGTAGTGTGCGCCGCCTTTTTCAATCAGTTCCTTTGCATACTTCATATACAGGCCGCTCTTGACACGTTCTGACTGTACGTAGGAGCCATAGGCACCTCCGACATCCGGTCCTTCATCATGCTTCAGATTGCATGCCTTTAATGTTTCATAAATAATATCGGTTGCACCTTCAACTAAACGTCCCTGGTCTGTATCCTCAATCCGGAGAATAAATACTCCATTTGGATCCTTTTTTGCTACTAAATAGGCATAGAGAGCCGTACGCAGGTTCCCAATATGCATGTAGCCAGTTGGACTTGGTGCAAATCTTGTTCTAATAGCCATCTTCTTTGTACTCCTTTGCCTGTACAATTTTACTCTTAAATAGTGTTTTAGACAACGGAAAAGACGCACCTTGACTGCGGTTCTTGATTTTCTGCATCTTTTTGCGGAACCAGGAAAGTATGAAAAAGGAACAAAAAGGATGAAGAAAAAATCCTTGCAATGCGATTCAATTTAGGTATAATAAACAGTGCTTGTTGGGATATAGCCAAGCGGTAAGGCAACTGGCTCTGAACCAGTCATTTCGGGAGTTCGAATCTCTCTATCCCAGCCATATTAAGATTCTGCAGTATGCAGAGTCTTTTTTTTGCATTGATTTTAGCTTAAAATAAAACTATGAAAAAATATCTCTCATTGGATGTCGGCAGCTCAAAAATAAAATATGCAGTGATCAATGAACAGCTTGATATTTTAGAGGAAGGATCTGAATATACCATTCTTGATGATAAGGACAAGCTTTTTCAGATTTTCCAACGCATTGCAGATAAATATAGGGACCAGGTGGAAGGCATGACGCTTTCGATACCTGGTGTCATAGATATGGAGACGGGCTTTGCCTACAGCGGCGGCGTATTCAACTGGGTGCAGAATGTACCTTATGCGGAGGATGTTGCCAAACTGACTGGCATGAAAGTAGCAGTATGCAATGATGCCAAGGCGGCGGCTTTTGCTGAGATTGGCTATGGATCTTTAAAGAAGATCAAGAATGGTGTTCTGCTGATGCTGCTGGGAACGGGCATCGGCGGAGCTGTGATTGTTGATGGACATCTCTTGAATGGGTATAAGTTTGCGGCTGGCGAGTTTTCCTATATGATGGGAGACTACCGCAACCGTGATGATCAAGACGATATGTTTGCCAGTGCCTGCAGCATGGATTCCCTGGCTGCGATTGTTTCCGAAAAATGCGGCAGGAAGATCAATGTCTTCAAGATCATGGCCGGTCTTTCGGCCAAGGATGAAACTGTAATTGAAGGAATGCAGGAATACTGCAACCGTCTGGCGGTATTCATCTACAATATTCAGTGCGTTGTCGATGCGCAGAGATTTGTCCTTTCCGGCAGTATTACGGATGAGCCGATGATCATGGAAATGATCAATGAAGCAGTGGACCGTACGTTCCAGAATGCGAGATATCAGCGTATTTATCGTCCGGAGATCAAGGATGTCGTCTTCCATGACGATGCCAAGATGTATGGTGCCGTATATCATTACCGTCAGCTGTTTGAGAGGGATGAATGAAACAAGTCTGTTATGAAAAAGAGATTCCTGCTTTCTTGATTCCTTATCTGGATACCAGGGAAATGCAGAGACTAAAAAAGATAGATATGAACTGCGGGATGAATTATACATCAGTCCCGCTTTTTAAGGGGATAGATTCATATTCACGCTACACGCATTCAGTAGGTGTTGCCTTGATTGTCTATCATTTTACACATGATCCGGTACAGACCTTGGCAGGACTGTTTCATGATATTGCGACTCCTGCATTCTCGCATGTCATTGATTTCCTGCATGGCGATGCTTTGACGCAGGAAAGTACGGAAGATTATACAAGAGAGATCCTGCAGGATTCCAAAGAAATCATGGTACTGCTTGCCAAGGATCAGATTGCTTTGGCAGATGTATGCGACTATCACATGTATCCCATAGCAGACAATGACAAGCCGATGCTGTCCTCAGACAGGCTGGAATATACCTTTGGGGCAGCCATTGACTATCGTTTTGGAACCTCATCAGAATATCAA
>LAHS01004277.1_pt1 | contig 13505 bp, 14 predicted proteins | sample 329651 | NCBI WGS metagenome assembly LAHS01 (sample SAMN03275699, study PRJNA271635) | activated sludge metagenome | isolation source: sample C-1 Sludge from hydrolytic chamber (first chamber) of Anaerobic... | reverse complement strand
CAGTTCACGAAGGTTCTTGCATCCCTGGAAAGCGCCACGGGCGATGCGTGAGACATAGTTGGGAATGGTGTAGCTCGTGCGCTCATCACCTGCGGGGAAGCGGACAAGCATATACGGTTCGCTGCCCACATAGGAGTAAAGCACGCCGTCGATCGTACGGTAGCTGTACGGCTTGCCTGCCTTGACGTAACCTGTTGAGTAGCTGCTGTTGGTCTCCAATTCGTCTTGTGCCTGAGCGGTCATGACTGCCATCACGAGCATCATGCCCAGCATCATCATTTTCTTCATTTTCATCGTTCTATGATTAAAGTTTGTCGTCTTGCACCGCAAAGATAACTATAAAAAAGAAACATCACCCGAAAATTCTAAAATTTCGATAGAAAATCTAAGAATAGGTCATACACTTTACAGAATTATTCGTATTTTTGCGCCATCTCAGTAATAGCATCAACTACAACTATACCTTATTATATATGGAGAATACACAAAAGAAAGGATTCAAGATTCCGCCACAGCAGATGATCAACGCATGGCATGAGAGCCATCAGGCATCCTATAAGCAATTCCTGAAAAACTTCGAGGCGATGTCCCTGAATAACCTGGCATTCCTGCAACGGCTGGTGGACTTGGTAGGTGACAACATTCCTGCTGAGTTTATGGAGCTTCTTTCCTATTTATCCTTAAATGATGAGGAGAGAGGGGAGCAACCGTTGATAGTCACGAAGTATGAAGGGCTTATTGAGGAATGCTTGTCCGGCGAAACAATAATCTGTGTGAATCTGCTATCCGGTGAGATTGTTAGTCTGAGAGAGAAGAAGTTCAAGCCCAAGGTCGAGCAGATCATCATCAGCATGGAAGACTTTCTGATCCATTACAAAAACATGCCACGTATGGCGAAGGCTATGCTGAATGAGGCTGCGGAGATTCTGTTCCAAGGTATGGATTTCAATGGACTCTTGGAAGATTTGAAGGAAGCTTGCGGACAAATAGATACACCAGAGGAACTTTCAGAGACTGACTTTGCCCAATTCTCATTGTTCTTTCTGTTTGCCTATGTCGTTATTTTCGCACTGTTGAGCCTGCCGGCATTTCTAAAGAACATGGCAGAACGTGGGCTTAGCCAAAATGATGACTTTGCCTACTGTCTGTACTACTTCATCGCTATGGATCATGGCATCAAGAAGATGTTCGCCAAGGTGGTGTCGATGACAAGTCAGATGAATCTTGATACTTACGACCAGGTTGCTATCGACGAGATACTGCGTAAATTCATCAAAGTAGGCAAAGCCAATGGCTATGAGAATATGGCTCAGGATATAGAGCCTATGGCAGAGAATGCAGAGCCGGATGTTTGCGAGCTTATCCTTGGCGCTGCCAGTGTCGTCAAGCCACCCAAAGGGAACAAAGCAGACTATCGCTCATTAGATCAGTTGTTGATCGCTAAGGGTAAGGACGAGGTGAAAGTGCTCATCAAAGAATTTGTTGAGAAAGAGCAGATGATTAACATAGCTATTCTCTATTATATCCTCGTCCATCAGCAGCTGATGGAAGAATGCCCGATGGTGACATTCTGCAATGCGCTGGCCCTGTCCCTGAATATCCCTGCTTTCGACAGCAACGACATCAAGAAGCGATATAACACCATCAACATCGAAGATAAAGCGCTGGATCCAGATTACGCCTTGCAATTTGATGAATACCGATCTATCAGATGGCGAAGGATGCAAAATGTGTATCAGCATTGGAATTCTCTTTTTGAGAAACTCCAATAAGCATCGTTAGAAGATCAACCATTTATTTTTGATAGCGGATAAAGGGATGTGAAACTCTTTATCCGCTATTTTTTTGTGCTCAAAATCCTGTGTGAGCATCTATCTTATCCCGAAAATTACTGGCCGTCCGAAATCGGGATATGAGCCATTTTCTGTTATGTATCTTTGCACCGTGTTTCAGTCCGGACGATACACAAAGTGAATCATTAACGTCGGCGATACCTCGCTGGCAAAGTTGTATATAATAGAAAAAAGACAATGAAAATTCTTTCCATACAAGAACTGATGCAGACACCAGTCTGTATGATGACGGGTGAACAACTCGCCATGCTGCTGAGCAACCTCAAACTCCTCATGGGCAACACCATCGAGAACAAGACAGAGGCAACTCCACCCAAACATCTTGCCTACGGCATCCGAGGCATTGCCGACACATTCGGCTGCTCTATCCCAACCGCCAACCGCATCAAGAAGAGTGGCGTCATCGACGATGCCATCTCTCAGACCGGCCGCAAGATTGTGGTCGACGTGGACAAGGCACTGGCGCTCGTGAAACAGCAGAAGCATGACGTACTCTGTAAATAGATTGTCAAGACTATAAAATATATATTATAGGATATAGAGCGAGAACCAATGGATAAGCAAGTTTATGTTTCGGGGATCCCGAAACTACCCCTGCAGGGGTAACTTGCATCCCGTTGGTCTCGATAAAAGTAAATATTTCGGCTATGGCAAACAAGCTGTTTCATGGCAAGCGCAACACTGGCGGACGACCCAAATTGCCAGAATGGGTGAAGATGAAATACAGGCTCCCGGCAGTGAAGGTGAACACCGAAGAGTACTTCGCAGTGATGGAGAAGGCGAAGGCTGCGGGTGTGACGCTGACGGATTTCATTCGGCAATGCGCCATCTCTGGAGAGGTCTTAGCTAAGGTGACACCTGAGCAGATGGACATCATCCGAGACCTGGCAGGATTAGGCACGAATGTCAACCAACTGGCACATCAGGCAAATGCTGCGGGGTATGAATCAGACCACGATCTCTTCCTTGCCGAAGGCGTTGAGATTGCGAATATTATTAACAAGTTTAAGAACTCAAAAGATGATGCATAAGATTACGAAAGGCAAGAGTTTCGCTGGTGTATTAAAATACGTATTCAGTAAAGGAGAGAACTCTGAGCCGCTGGAATTGAACGGAGTGATGTTCGGTACCATTCCTACAATGGCAGCCTGTATGGATGTCCAGGCCTCCATGAATCCGAGTCTGAAAAAGAACAAAGTCTGCCACGTGTCGCTCAACTTCTCAGCAGAGAACAAAGTCATTCTCACTAATGAGATGATGTTACGAATTGCTCACGAGTACATGCAGCGCATGGGCTTCAAAAACACGCAGTACGTCATCGTCCGTCATCATGACCGTGACCATCCGCACATCCATATCGTCATCAACCGTGTGGACAATGATGGCAAGACCATCAGTGACAAGAACGACCGCGACCGAGGAAAGCAGATATGTCTCTACCTCACCAAGAAGTACGGCCTCCATATCGCCGCTGGCAAAGATCATGTGAAGCGTGACCGGCTGCGTGGCGGTGACAAGACGAAGTATGAGATCTACGACGCTGTCTGCGCTGTACTCCCGAAGTGCAAGAACTGGGGCGAGTTGCAGAAAGCCCTTCTTCATTATGGTGTCGAGGTTGAGTTCAAGTACCGCAGTGGTACTCTTGATGTTCAAGGCGTGAAGTTCATCAAGGATGGTATCGCCTTCAGCGGCTCGAAGGTTGACCGGAATCTCAGCTACTCCAAGCTATCCCGGAAACTGGAGGCCAACCTGATGGCTGCTGCGAAGAAGGAAACAAAGCCCATTAAGGCTACCCGAGTAGCTAAGCGCTCTAAGCCTGCGTCTGCTCCGAAGCCTAAGCTCGTTCATAAGGTTGTGCAAGTCACCGATTCTCTGGGAAACATCCTCAATCAGGATGTCTATGTTCCCGATACGGTCAGCGAAAGTGCCGAGGACGACTACACCACTGAGGACGAGTTGATTGAGGAGAAGAAGTGGACTTGGGGCCACGGCTTCAAGCGATAACATAGTATCAACATAATATTGTTCCATCGTTAAAATTAAATTTATGAACAATTTAAATTCAAAGTCTGGACAGAATATCCAGCAACAGGGTGCACCGGGAATGGGCGCCATGTTCGAGACTTTCAATGCGAATCTTACCAAGGCCATCAACAAAGCAAAAGATGATGGCGTGAAGGAACTCGTGAAGGCACTTGCGCCCCCACGGCCACCTGAGCCAGCGGCACCGCCAGCACCTCCGCTGACAAAGGAGGACCTCTCCGACACTGTCAATTCTGCAGTGGCAAAGCCATTGCAAGAGTTGAAGCAGTCGGTGGAGAATCTCAAGGATCGAGATAAGGGAACGCCTTATTTGGAGCGTTTTGCCAAGTACCTCTTCACCCGTAAGGGAGCAGTAATCTTCTTCATTGTCGTTCTCTACCTGCTGGCTCTTTGCGGCTCATTCTGCCTTTGTCTCTCAGCTGAGAACAAGGCGGCACGCTATGAGAACAATGACCTCAAGTACCGCTACATCCGAGCTGTAGGCTTCACCAACATTCAGCTGAACCATCGTCTGGACAGTATCTTCGATGTCGGTGATGATCGTAGCATGAAGCGTATACATGATGTCATCAATAACTATGAACAGCGTGTGAAGGCGAAGTCGGACAGCATTATGCAGGCAGAGCAGCATAAGAAAGACCGCCTCTAACAGACTAACAAGTGTGAGTACTCACACAGTATCAACATTAATAATTCAACAAAATGAAAAAGATTGAGAATAAGATTATCGTCTTCGCCAACCAGAAAGGTGGCGTGGGCAAGTCAACACTCTGTATGCTCCTGGCCGACTACATGGCCTACTGGAAGCTTCCTGTCACCGTCATAGACTCTGATATCCAGTCAACCATCACTGACCAACGGAACTATGACGTCTCAGTCAACACGGACAAGCCGCCATACGACGTGCAGCAGTTCGACATCTGTGCACCTGATGTGATGCAGCAGCTCATGGACAACGCGCGTAAAGCCGAAGGCTTCGTGCTCTTCGACACGCCGGGTAACATCAAGGAGGATGGTATGGCAGTGATGCTCGGTAATGCCGACTACATCGTCTGTCCCTTCAAGTACCAGCGAAAGACCATTGCGTCGACAGAGACCTTCATCAAAGTGGTGGAACAGCTTCGCAGCCTCAATCCCGAGATGAAGGCAAAGCTCTTCTTTGTGCCTAACTTTGTTGACCGCCGCATCGGTACGAAAGAGGAGTGGAAATACTATAAAGAGGTGGATGCAGAGTTCTCACGCCATGGTATACTGACTCCCGAAGTCGGCTATCGTGCCATCATGGAGCGTGCCAACACCTTCATGCCCATCGTTGATCAGAAGCATGCCGTATATCCTGCCTTCAAGCTCATGACGGAGTATTTCCTTGACAGAAAAGAATATTCACTAAATTCAGAACACCATGGCAATTGAATTACCACAGGGCGGAATGGCTGATGCGGTGAAGAAAGCTCAGACTTCACCACCAGCCGTGGCTCCCAAGGGAAGCCTGTCGTCAAAAATCAACCTGAGCCAGTTCGCAAACCTCACGAGACCAAGCCCCCTGCAACCAAAGGTGGCGGTGTCAATGAGTTCGCGTCTTTCTGTCAGAATATCGAGAAGTACACCAAGATCCCTGAGCATGGCGAATGCGTCTGGATCACCAAGGACTTGAAGCGTCGCCTTGACGCCCTCAAGTTCCACTCCGACAACACCCTCGGTATCCGTGCTCTCGTTAACGCAGCCCTCGAAGCCTTCCTCGATAGCCACGAGGCGACAATAGCTGCGAAGTACTTTGGACATTAGTGCTACGAGTGCTGTAGCACTCTAACATTCTCTTAGACTCTCACTCTCCCACTGTAACAAGTGTTAGAGTGAGCTTTTTGTTTTGTCGTGTTCTGCTTTGGGGTCATGGGGGCATCCCCCTTGCAAGCGTCTTTTTGGGTTTGTCAACATGCTTTCAGTGGGTTGGCAGCCAAAAAGACATCTTGCCGGGCTTCCGTTTCTCAATGGATTTGTCAATTTATCAGAGCGAGTTCCGAGCGATGATCTTCCTACAGAAACAGTGCGGGCAGGGTGCCGTGGTCATGACCATCGGCATTCCCTGCCCCAACACTTTTAGCCCTTTACAAGAGATAGTGCTTCTTGGCTGGTAGAGAATGTTGCAATGGAAGTGCTATTGTGAGGAATTTTCTTCTCCGTCTTCGTCATCTTCATCCTCATCTCTGAACCATGTCTGCGTGCTGAGGGCAACGATTTTGCCATCTTTAAAATCCACATCGTTGAAGTGCATCCAATCTGCGGCTTTCTCTTTCATAGCTTCGTTCTTCCAGTCATACCATTGCTGGAGAAGACCGCAGTTCTCTACCGCTCCACGGAAGGCAGAGAAAGGATGCCGCTTAGCCAGAGCTTTGTATAGATAAGCCTGATGTCGACCAGGATAGGCATCAACAAACTCTTCCATAATCTCGAATCCTTCACGTGATGGCAAAGGGTCAATCTTGACGATTTCCTCACCGTCATCAGGGTCACTATCAACTCCTGTATATTCTGAGTATATGCGGACATTGATTTCTTGCTTGGTGATGCTGATATACCAGAAGTTGTCGTAGCCATCAAACGAATGGTCGCTTAGCGCATCTGCCAATTCTTTGATGAGTTGTTTTTTTGATGTAATCATTGCCATTGGATATTTTGATTATAGCACGATTAGTATTTGTGCCTGCGCATAGTCCGTGCCATGAAGTGCATGTCACTTCGTAGCACTGGTGCAGGCAAGTTGCTGCAAAAGATTCCGCTATAGGCGACATCGGGCAGAAGGTCGTTGTCGATCAGGTAGCAGAGGAGTTCCGTAGAACAAGCATTCTTGTCATGAAGGAGATCTGCTGCGTTCTGCTCTGCATACTTCTTATCGTAGTATGGATTATCGTGCGATGCTATTGAAAGCTCTGTCTCTGGCACTATGTATACGCAGTCTTTTTTGGCTTTGGTGTCAATGAAAAAACAAGGATGATCCATAGCAAGAATTGTGTCCTCTTGCGTGGAGCCCGGAAGTTTCAGCGTGTTGTGCATGAAATCGAGCATGGCCTTACCATCCTTGAAGAACAGCAATTGTTTGCCATCGGTGCGCTGCAAATAATAATCAGCATCAGCAAACTTGGTGCCCTCTGCCGGGATATTCTCAGCCATGACTTTCTCAAAACCCTCTTGATAATCTATTGGCATCAGGACCCCATTGAGATGCCATTCGCCTTGATACCAAATGAATGAGCCTGCGCATCCATCGTATTTATCAAACTCCTCTTTGGTGATGTTCAATTCTTCATAGGATACATCAATAGTTTTCCCGAACTCACTCTCCAAGGTCACCCCTTTGTCATTGCGCTGTTTGGTAAGGTAGCGGCATTCCTTCATTGCGTCAATCTGTGCAATGTCATCGGCTACATTGTCCATACCTCTGGCGCGTAATAGGGCTTCGAGCCATTCATACGGTTTGATGGCCAGTGGCCCGCAGTTTGAGTAAAACATGAACTTCGTGGTCAGATAATGGTCAATCATGCCTGGCGACATTCGGTCCGCCCATTTCTTCATTGACTGTCTGCCATCATTCATGTATTCAAAAAACCAGGATCCGGCAACAAGATAATGGCTTTGTGTGAGCATGATCAGCACTTCGCGCATGGGCAGAAATCCTTGAATGGCTGTGCTAATATATTCGTCATTATATTTCGCCAGCTCTTCGTTGATGGGGGCATCTTCGAAATGCAGGTCCAGGAACGAATAAGCCGCGTCTGCTACAGCCTTTAAGTCACTGCTCATAGAGAAAGGAAAACAATCATTGACTTCAGCATAAACATCCCAGATGATAAATCTTACAGCATCAAGACTTGGCTCGTCGTCATAGTATTCCTCATCGTCATGGTACATTGGAACATTATAGCCTAACATCTTGCGGCAAAGATTGGAAAAAGATCGCCAGATGCCACTGTCGGCAACGATGTCTTCAAAATACCATGTCAGCTTTCGGGCTATATTCCGCAACTCGTCATGCTCAAATTTCCTTCCATACATCCCATTGAGTATGTACAACAACTGGTTGGCGAATCGTGTATAGTAGAGATCGGTCTTGCACGGCTTGTTTGATATGTGGCCGGCACGATATTCAATTGTTGTTATCTTCATTTGTTCTTATTTTATCCAGTTCTCTCATAAACGACGGGCGGCGACGGTATAAGTTCCGAAATTCTGCTACAATATCGCTAACGAGGCCTTCTGTATGATGAAGCTCTTGTAGTTGCTCAATGTTCCAGCGGATGCGGCTATAATCGTCTTTCTTATTAGCACTTGTAGCCTCCTTCCGGATAACATCACCATAGAAATTGGCAATGTCTGGCTGAAGGTCCTCAGGTAATTTGTTAGCGTAGGCAGCCAACACCTCAAGTTGAGAATAACTGCCTGTTTTCATGTTTAGAAGATAGTCATGAAGCGCTTTGAAGTCACCCTCGGCAATGAGAATTTCTGCTTTGTCATCGTTTGAACTCCATGGCTCGAGAAACGGCGTCTCGCTCATCAACTGCGCGAGATAACCTTTCCATTCAGAAGCGGGGATACGTTTTTTCAATTCGTGATAACAGTCTATGTCACCATGGCAAGAAATAAACAGCCGTCGATAGGTCTTGGTGACGTCTTCCTCACGTTTCTGCTTTTTGTAGATTTCTATTTCCTTGCGCATCCACTGCCAACAGTCATAGTCCTCACCATTCTTGATAGCAAGTTCAAGCAGTTCGATGGCCATGCCATAATCTTTAGCCTTCACATATTTGTCGACAATGAAGTCGCAGACCTTCTCCTTGCTGATATTCTCTTGGATGAATCTTAAAGCTTCATCTTTTCTACCAAGAGACATGAGAATATTGTACTTCTGAATAATCAACTGTTCGACGGGACTCTTGTATCCGCCCTTGTCCAACATTTTTTCCACAGTAGCCAATGCTCGCTCTGGCGTTTCGGTCATAGCATTCAAGCGCTCTGAAAGAGAGTCAATGTCGTAGAAGCAATAGTCTCTCATAGCATTCCCACGGTCAGCAATGTCAGCCAGTTCGTCGGCTACATCGGCTTTGAAATCATCATCAGCATTGGGATGGTTCACAGCCTTGTCGATAATGTCGCCAGCCTCTTCGCAAGCATCGCCGAAGGCTATGCCCTCATCGTCATACGAGAAAGCTCCTTCGGTAAAGTTGTCGGCGAAACTGCTCAGCCATTGCAATGCCATGCCTGCTGCTTTGTGAATCAGTCCTTTCTCCAAAGCACAATGCGCCTTGTCGAAAAGATCGTTAACGCCGTGCATGATGCCATACCAGTCTGTGTCGTCATATCGGCTGTAGCGCCCACCAGATGGCCGTTCCAGGGTGAACAAGTCCTCTACTTCTTGGCGAATCTCAAAATCGTCATCAGCCATGAGCTTACTATTCAAGAAGTCAGCAAAGGCCTTGGCAAAGGCCTTGTCTTTCTTGGAATATTCCACAAGATATTCAGAGAGTTGCTCACCATTCAATTGGGAGATTAACTCTTGCAGCTTACTTTTTCTTGCCATTGTTTTTGGGTATTAGGATTGAAATTTGTCTTGCAGCCATTTGATTGCCTTGCCAGTTAGTCGATACATCTGCTTGGGGTGCCTGGGAGAGTCAGGGTATTTGCGCTCAATGGCACCGTCTATGAGGGCAGGGGTTACATAGTTTTCGCGGAATCTCTTTCTACTTGTTAGATCACAAGCATTCATCATTTCGGCCATTGTCATAAAATCTGCACCCATATTGTCAATCAAGTTACGAACTTGGATGGTGCTTGGATGGAACTTGGTTGGAACTTGGTTGTTATTTGGAACTTGCTTGGGTCGTGCTTGGGTCCTTTTGATATTGAGCTTGGGTCGTACTTGGGTCGTACTTAGGTCCTTTTCCGATACTCATGTTATCGCCAAGTTCTGTTTCCTGACCATTATAGCCTTCATGTATTGGAAGAAATACATCCATAAATGTGCGACCATCGTCGGTGATGATGGTGGCACGTGGCGAACCATTCTCTTTCATCGCAGCTTGGATGGTTGGTATGCCCGTGGCACGACCCACCATCTGCTTCTGGATCTTGTCCAATTGCTCAACGGGAACACCCAAAACTGGCCGCTTGGCCAAACCATGCTCGTCTTGCTCCACACCCACGAGGATGTATCCGCCACCGAGATTGTCGATGTCGTTGGCAAAAGCAGAGATGCTGTGATAGATGTCGTCAGGATTCCAACCGCGCTTGAATTCAATGCGGTTGTCCTCTACCTTTCGCTTGTTCAGCAGGTCTTCTATATTTACTGGTAGTGCCATATTTATTTGCTTTGTTTGTCTTTTAGCCAGTTGATCGCTTCGGCAGTTAACTTATACATCTGGTTAGGATGATGCGGTGAGTCAGGATATTTGCGCTCAATAGCGCCATCCTTCAAAGCAGGGATTACATAACTCTCACGCAAAGTCCTTCTTCTATTGATTCCACATGCTGACATCATGTCTTCAACAGACATGAAGCCCTTGCTCATTTTTTCAATCAAAGTTTGAACTTGGGCGGAACTTGGGCGGAACTTGGGCGGAACTTGGGCGGAACTTGGGCGCCCAACCTCTTTCATAGGGTCAACTTGGGGCCTAATAAAGGTAATCCTAACGAATCCTCCATCATCAGCCCAAGTTGGTTCTGCTACGTTTTGACTCTTACAAGCAGTAATGATTCTGCTTGCGCCAGATCCCCAGTTCTCTAGGAATGTCGTCTTGAAGAGTACTTTGGCAATGACAGGGTTGTATGGAAATGATCCATGTGGATCTTTGATGTTTACAGGAGTAATCTGCGGCGGGAACTTGCCAGGGCTTTCTATCTCAATGCGATCATCGTAGATAGCTATTCCAATAGTCAGATTGTACTTCTCATATTGACGATGACAGAGAGCATTGATAAGACCTTCGCGCAAGGCCGCAACCGGAACCTCCAGGTGCTCTTCGCGCATGATGCCTGTAATTTTGCCACTCAGCGACAGGTGCTTGAAGAAGAAAGCCATGCCAGCATCCAGCAGATCGAAGAAGTTCCCCTCAGCCTGCTGGTTGTCAATGAACTCCATCTTGTCGTTACCGTAGAAGCGAGCCATGCGTATCATGAACTGTGTATAACCGGTAGTTTTCGTGCCAAAGAGCATCACAGCAGCATTGTTTGGCCCACCATCAGTCAGTAACTCAAGCTTGTCCAACACCTTATCAAGTGGCTCAGTCAAGGCTGTGGATGGTACACGGCCACTCTCTGCACCAAGCCGCAATGCGCCACGAATACGGCTCTCGTCAAGATCTGCAATGGTATAACCATCTGCCTTCTGACGTTCCCATGCAAAGTATTGTGGGCGATGTGCACGGATTCGCTCATCAAAGATCTCACGTGGCATGAGTTTGGTCGTACTCTCGACTCGATAATACGGGCTTCCGTTGTACGTGTAGGGTTCGTTGCCCCATACGAATGCATCGAAGTGCATAGCGATGACCTTCTGACCTGGTCGATCGGGGACATCGATATATTCAATGGGAACTTCGATGGCAGGCTCCAACCCGCTTAATGCCTGAGATATTTCACGTTGCGTGTTGTCGGTGACAACTTGACCAAGTATTTTCAGGGATTTGGGCGCTACGCCGAAGAAAAGCCAACCGCCATTAGTATTAAGGAACGCGCATGCTGAGTGCATGCCGTCCTTCAGTTCTCCGGTAGTTTTCTTGAACTCCACGGTTTTGGTCTCGTCCCCAACTACGATATCTTGCAACTCTTCGAATGTCATAGTCTAACATTGTTTATATGCGCAAATGTAACACTTTTCTTTCAGATGAACGGCCTATTTTAGCAATTTCATCACTAATGCCTGCAATTCTTCTTTCGTCATGTTCTGCACATCTTCTTTATTCACGTGCTCCTCATGGTTGCCATTATCCAGATTGAGCAACTTGCTGTTGTACTCAAACTGCTTGTCGAGTGGGAAAGAGGCGAGGTAAAGAGCGGTGACCGACTTCTGCGTGGAGTGCCCCATGCATTCTGAAATGTACTGCATCTCAACGCCTGCGTTGCGAAGGTTGGTGGCGAACGAGTGGCGCGCCCAAGTGCCCGACACAGCCTCTTCCCATCCCAGTACCTCTTTACAGAGAATCTGTAGGCGCTTACGCACATTCTGGTTCTCCATGCGGGTGCGCTGGCGTTTCTCCTCGTCGGTCACGGCTTCTTTCAGAATCTTAGGAAAGACACGTTTGCCTTTCTTCGGCTCAGCGGCAATCTCATCCAGAATATTCTTCAGCGGCTCGATGATGGGGATGATCACTTCTGCGCCATTCTCGCTTCGCCCGGCAGTCTTCTGACGATTGAAGCGGAAAGCGCGGCCATTGGTCGCGAAGTAATAGTCATCATAGGTGAGCTCACCTTCATCGGCAAGGTTGAAACCGTTGCAGAGATATTGCACCAAGAACAACCCTAATGAGAAGTTTACATTGGCGGTGAAGTCCTTCGGCCATTTGACCGGATAGCGCTTCTCCATGAACACCTTATACAGTTCGGTCATCTTATCTGCATCCAGGAACTCGGCCTTGCGTGTGTTGCCTTTCGGAATGACAACGAGATCATTATCCCTGCGGTTGGAGAATGGATATTCCGCATTAGCAAGTAAGCCACGGCGGACACATTCGTTCCAGATGACTCGACATGAGCGAAGGTAGATGCCACGCGTGGTGTCACCGATCTTGCCGACGATCTGACCATTCTGGTCCTTGACGCCGTTCTTCATGCCTTCGTTCCATTCCTCCAGCAAAGTCTTGTCTATCTGGAAACCGACCACCTTGCCTTCACCGAGGATTTTCTTGAAAGACTTCAATGCGCACTCGTAGCTTTCGCCTGTCGTGAAGCGGTCATGAGCTTTGAGGTCATCAATCGTCTGTTGCCAGACAGAGATGAATGATTCATCTGGCTCATCAGTGACGCCTGTGATAGCAGACTTGATCATCTCAAGGGACAATGGACGACCATTACCAATGCCCCGAAGCAGGTTGCTATATTGCTCCAGTGTCGACAGCCACTTCTTCTTCTCGGTGTATTTCTCAGACTTGCTTTGACGAACGTTGCAAATCTCCGAGAACTCTACCTCGCTGAAGTTGCCACCCAGATGGTGATAATAGCGCTGGCGATTGATGTTGAAGCGCAAGGACAACGGGAACTTCACCCTGTCTTTTTTGTTCGTGCGCTTATCCAACGTAATCGCCATCGTGCAGTTACGCTCAATCTGATTGCCGAATGATGTGGTCAGTTTTACAGCCATATGATATTGTCGTTGATTTTTCGAATTTGTTTTGCGAACACTTGCGAACACGCTTTCCACTAAAAACCAGACCTCATTTTTTGCCATCCGAAAGTCTTAGGCTTGCAATTCTGCGAACACGTCGCGAACACACGAGGCTTCGGTTATAGGGTGTTTTGGCGTATCTTTAACGATCGCAAAGTTACTAACTATTTGTAAATTAGCCAAATAATAAATACCTAAATATCGTTAAATATTTTCATGTCGGATTCATAATCCGGAGG
>LAHS01000546.1_pt1 | contig 13505 bp, 12 predicted proteins | sample 329651 | NCBI WGS metagenome assembly LAHS01 (sample SAMN03275699, study PRJNA271635) | activated sludge metagenome | isolation source: sample C-1 Sludge from hydrolytic chamber (first chamber) of Anaerobic... | reverse complement strand
GGTTGCTCCGGAACCGCATCCAATATAATTCTCAAGCGACCAGTACACAGTATTGTGTCTGCTCTCGCATCCTGGCTTTGCAAAATTTGAAACTTCATACTGCATAAACCCGCGTGACTCAAGCATGTCGCGGCCGGTGAGCCAGAGAGAATCTGCATTGTCGGGATTCCATGAAACTGTTCCTGCGTTTATTTTTTTGCCGAGCGGAGTCTCATCCTCGATTGTAAGTGTATAGAGAGACACGTGTTCGACAGGATACGAAAGAAGTGTATCAATTCCTTTGCAAAAAGATTTTTCGCTGTGTGCCGGAAGGCCTGCAATCAGATCGCACGAAAGCCGTCCTTTCCACTTCGATGCCAAAAGATCAAGACCGGCAACTGTCGTTTTTTTTGAACATCTGCGGTGAACAGACGACAACGCATCATCATCAAATGCCTGCACGCCAACAGACAGTCTTGTTACTCCGCAGGAAGCACATGCCTGAATAAGATCATCTGTAATATCATCAGGATTCATTTCCACAGTGATTTCAATCCCGTCATTTTGGCAGGATGAAGGGTTTGTTGCAGTACACCCTTCAATTAATCTTATTAATTGTTCAGGTTTTAAAAGGCTTGGAGTACCACCGCCGACATAAAGAGTATTCCATCCGGCAATCATGTATTTATTCCGGTAGTATTTTGATTCTGCAATAACTGCGTCTATATACGAATCAGGAATCAGAGCATCGCACGGCACACTGTAAAAATCACAGTAATCGCATTTTTTAAGACAAAACGGAATGTGAATGTACAGCGATGAATTACTGATTAACGGCTTCTGTTTCTGAACCATGTAAAGTTCTTGAACGGGAAATAGAGCAGCACAACTTTTCCTTTAAACTGTGAGGAAGAAACAGTACCCCACAGGCGGGAATCAGCGCACTGCATGCGGTTGTCGCCGAGAACGAAATACTCATCTTTTCCGAGTGTGTACGGATTCGTTTTTCCTGCCACTCCCATTTCTCCGTCCCATCCATCAGGAGTAGATGAAATCGAAACAGAGTATTTCATATCTGTCACTTCAAATTCTGAAAGGTAATTCTGAGAGCCTCTTGGACGGACATGAAGAATATAATTCTCCATATAAATCGTATCACCAGGAATTGCGGCAACACGCCGTATCATGGGAGTACCGCTCACACTTCCTGTCGATGTAAACGGAAAGTAATGCTGGGCAGTAAAAAATCCAGCAAAAGTATTCAACAGCCGCGCAGGTATATGCATGGCTGGCTTTTGCACACTGTTAAGAAGCATAATGTCCCCGCGGTTCGGAGTACGAAAAAGAGGCGAAACGAATTCAACGCTTCCGGATGGTATGCTCGGCGACATTGAAACTGATTTATTATTAACAGGGAATAAAATAAAATTCATAAAGAGGCTAAGAAAAATGAAACAGACAACTACAGCAAATACAATTGTCAGAATCCTCTGCTCAAGCTCACGTTTCATCTTATAAGAAATTGCGTATATATTTTTTTCCATAGCATGAGCATATCATAGGAACGGCAGCTGAAGCAAGAAGACACACGAACACAATAAAATTCCGCCGCTTACTTTGCTTGCAACAGATTCTCTATTCGCTTATACTTAAATGATATGGCTGAAAGTGTCAAAATAATTGCACAGAATAAAAAAGCTCGTTTCAATTACTCTGTTGAAGAATCATACGAATGCGGTATTGCGCTTGCAGGAACAGAAGTTAAGTCTGTTAAGGCAGGAAATGTTTCTTTTCCTGATTCTTTTGCCGAAATTATAAATGGTGAAGTTTGGGTCCGCGGCTTTCATATTTCAGAATATGCGTTTTCGTCAGTATTCAACCACGATCCTGACAGACCAAAAAAACTGCTGCTGCATAAGGATGAAATCAAACGGCTCCAGCGGCGTGTTGACGAAAAGGGCTATACGCTTATACCGCTTGATTTTTATTTGAAAAAAGGGCGCGTAAAGGTAACACTCGGCGTCTGTAAAGGAAAAAAGCAGTTTGACAAGCGCGCTGACATCCGTGAGCGAGATGTAAACAGAGATATGCAGCGCGAATTCCGCAAGAATCTGCAGTCATAGAGACGCAGTGAGGAAAATTGGTATTGATAAACCGTTTTGTCCGAAGTCTTACAATGCTTATCCTCATCCCGACAGCGGCACTGGCACTTCCGTCTCTTCAAGTCGATTACTACGGCACAGTGTCCTCGTCTTCTGACACAAACATGATAAAAATGGCGCAGGATCTTTTCTACCAGCAGCTTACAGCAATAGAAAACGTTACCGTAACCGACCACCGGTCGTCCTCACCGCACACATCAGTCTCCGACCTTTCCTTCGCCGGCACGCCTTCTGGACATATTGTTCTCTATGCAGAAATTTCAGATGAGCAGAATTCTGATTCTCCTGCTGCTTCGTGGAACTGTACGCTTCATGCATTAAATCCTGAAAACGATGCAAACGCCTCTGAAACAGGCGTCTATGATTCCTATTACAAAATTCTCATCAGCGCAAAATCTTCAATCGAACGTGTTTTGGAAAAAATTGCTGGAAAAGACACAAGCCAATCTTCATCAGCATCAAAACCGCCCGAAGAATCAGCTGTAAGCACAGAACAGCTCGCTGGCATCTGGTCGGGAGAATCTGACATCGATAAAACGGTTATTCTACGCGGCGGCAGAGGATTCGTTATTTTCAAAAACGGAGCCTCAATGACAATTACTGTTTCTGTGGAACATAGCAGTGACGGTCAGATTATTCTTATCAAACAGACTGGCAAGCCAAATGCATCATATTACCCTTCACTTCCGAGAGAAAGTGCGTTAGCTGCAGCATCTACAGCAAAACCAATCGAGTGGACACTCAAGGCAAGCGGCAACGGTATTCTTACAGGCACAAAGAAGACACTTGTTCCGTCATCAGATAACGGAACTGCTGTTGAAGGTATTGAGACTGTTGTCTGGAAGAAAAAATAAAACAATTATCGGCAAACAGGCAGAAAAGCCTGTTAACTGCTTCAGTCTATAATGACAGAGCCCTGCCGAACAACGGTAACTTCACCGTTTTCTGAAATTGAAACAATTGTCGACGGAAGCGCGCCTTTTTTATCGCCGTCATCGACAATAAGCGCAACATCCTTTTCAAACTCAGCTTTTATAGCAGAAATTGTATCAAGAACCGGCTGCCCGCTTCTGTTTACACTCGTCGAATAAATAGGAGCACCGCACAATTCTATGACATGGCGAATCCATTCATCTCCCGGACAACGGAACGCAGTTGTCGAAGGCTGATCATCTTTTGTACAGGTATGAACAATTATAGTAAGTGCGCCCGGCCATTTTTCGAGCAGTTTGGCAGGAACAATGTCCTGCGTGTAATTTTTAAGGCATTCCGGTTTTGAAATAAGCTGGATAAGAGGTTTTGTTTCCGCACGCCCTTTTATCGCACGAATATCTGCATCTGTATGATATGAATAATGACGTCCGTCGACAATGCCGGAGAATCCGTACACAGTATCAGTCGGCAAAATGACGACTTTACCACGGCGAATGTAATCAGCCGCTATATTGCAGCTCTGTTCATCAGACTTGCGGCAAATCATAAATAGGTATCCCCTTTAAAACTGGTTGTTTCTTTCCGGCAGAACTTCTGTGATAATCTTTCAGAGTAAGCATGATAAAAACAATTATTCCGAAAAAGAGCGCACTCATTTTGCAAAACCACTCCGGAATAAAATACGGCTTTACCGGCTTCTGAATAGTACCGGTATCATATATTTCGTTGACTGAAGATGCAAGACCATTGATTTTTACTAGTTTTTCGCCGTCACTCACATATCCGAGTTTCCGTGCATAAGCAGAAATAACATCAGGATCTTTTTCGAGAGCCTTATACTCAAGATCAAGCTGATCATGAATACGCTGTATTTCGGCAGTATGAGTGCTCAACAGACGTTTCTGCTCGATCATTTGATGAGCAGCTAAAAGTCCGTCCTGTCCGCCGATAAGAGAAATAAGCACATACATGCATGTTCCGGCGAGCACTGCAGTCAAAAAATGAAATCTTTTCATTATGCCATATATATCGTCATATTTTTCTATTTTCTGAATTAAAATAATGTGTTATACTTACATTAAATAACTGTTTATAAAACAAATACCTGTATATAAAAAACAGGCTACAGTTTTGCCAAAAAGCTGCCGATAGTTGTATGAATGCAACTATTAATTGCTGAAGGGGAAGAACATGACTGATTCCAAAAAAACGAATGATCTTGATCGCTACGGTGTTTGGGTAAAAAAACCGCCGCGAACAGTTGATTCTGAAAACACAGCACAAGCACCAGATGACGATTTCTCGCTGACAGACATTACTTCGGATCTGCCTGACTTTTCTTCCCTGGACAGCCTTGATTCAACTTCTCCCGCAGACACACCGCTCTCCTTTCAGGAAGGCGATACTACTCTTTCAACAGAAGAGCTTTCAGGCATCGCCGGTTCCGCTGAACTTATAAAGGAACAGCCTGCAGATACAGAGATGATCAATGACAACAAAGAGGATACAATGACACAAGATAAAGGCACTTCATCTACCGAAGAAATACCTCTTGACGAATTCATTACCGGGGGTTTTTCTGAAGATTCAGCGTCTTCATCCTCAGATTCTGCATCATCTCCCAATAACAATAAGCCTGATACACCAGCAGAACCAAAAGCCGAACAGCCAGCGGCAGCTTCTTTAAGCGAAGAAGCTGTTTCCGTTGACGATTTTCTCAACTCAGACAATTCATTCCAGCCTTCTCCGGCAGAAACACCATCCGCAGAGCCAGTTTCTGATGACACACCTCTCGATATAAACCTTTCATTTGATGATGCTCCTGCAGCCACACCTGCAGACAACAGCACATTCAACGAACCTGCTTTATCAGACTTTCCTTCTGAGTCTGCCGCTCCCGTGCAGGATTCTGCAAGTCCTGCCATGACAGGAACAGAAGATGTTGATTTAAGCACATTCGGTCTTGATGAAACAGTAAGCGCAGGAACAGACCATCCTTCTGCTGCAGAACCTTCGTCTTCTTCAGACGGAACAACATCTGTAGATCTTTCTGAATTCGGAATTGAGGACAGTGCGTCCCAAAACACTGCTGCGCAGCCAGAGCCTGCAGCGCCCGCTTCCCCATCATCATCTTCAAAAGTCGATTACGACATGCATGTTTCAGCAGATGATGATACATCTACTGATGTTAAAAACAACACCGCTCCTGCTGATACGGAAAGCGGCAAAAAGCCGGAGCCGTCATTTACAGCGCCAGAAGACAGCGATTTCGACATTGACGCAATTATGAGCGACGTAAAAGACGAACACGGAAAAACTGTTTGTATCGGAAAAGCGGAAGACACTCTTGTTAAAGAAGTCAACGCTGTACCTGCAGAAAAAATTCAGGAGCCAGTTGTTTCAGAAGAGATTGAAGATCTTTCCGCGGGAAATACAGAGCAGCCGCATGAAATTCCTGATACATTTGATGAAGAAACGGCTTCTCTGCTTGGAGATCATGATACAAGTACAGAAACAGTAGCAGAGACGCGTCAGCCTTCAGTTTCCGGGCCGGTACAGAACGAAAGCTCAAATGAAATACTAAAACAGATTGTCGGTGAACTTGATTCTCTCAAGTCTGAAATAGCCGGATTAAAAACAGAATTCGCTGATCTTAAAAAACGCGAAGAAAGTGCCGTTGCAGCACCAGCAGAGCCACAGCCCGGAGAAGACAATGGATTCTTCAGCAACGTTGGCGAAGACGATACAATCGCACTCTCAGGCGATGAGCTTGACAATATTCTTAATAATGCAGATTTCTCGGAACCGTCTTCCGCTGAATCAGAACATGCAGAGCGCAAAGAAGAAGCAGCTGTCCCGTCAGAACCTGAAGCAGCTGCGCCAGAAGCTGATGAAGCAGAAAGCATAGAACCGGAACCTGTTTTATCTGAAGAAACAGCAGAGCCAGAACCTGCAGCAGAACTGCCGCAGGAAAGTGTCTCTGATGAGACAGCCGATGCAGAAGAACAGCAGCTTTTTGGCGATGTAGACAATTCAATTGATATTCCTGATCAGGATTTTGAAGAAAGTTCTGACCTGAATATGGATTTCTCGAACGATAATCTGGAAGAGCCTTCTCTCGATGATATCAATCTGAGCCTTAATCCGCCTTCAGATGATTCATCAATCAGTAAAGAACTTCCCGATGAAATCAGTGTGCCTAAAGTTGATGATATTCTTGTTGATTCAAGTTCTGTCGATCTTATGGATGCAGGAGACGAAGCAACAGCAGATACTCAGTCAGCAGAAGCTGAACAAACAGAACCCGAACAGATAACACCTGAACAGGAAGCAGTTTCTGAGCAGACAGAGTCTTTCCAGGCGCCTGAAGCTCCGAAAGAAATCGAAAAGCTGTATCAGCCTGATCCAAGCATCAGCGAAACACTCACTGATGAAAAGATTGACTATCTCGCAGCCGATAAAGAAGCAGAACAGCCAAAAGAAGCAGCACCAGAAGCTTCAAGCACCTCTATTCCTGGCGATTTGAAACAGGAAATCAAGTCTGTGCTTTCTTATATGGATCAGCTGCTTGAAAATCTCCCTGAGGATAAAATTACGGAGTTTGCTCAGTCCGAGCAGTTTGACACGTACAAGAAGCTGTTCAAAGAGCTGGGACTTTCTTGAAATGGGATTGTTGAACCATATTGAACAAAAATCTTCTGCCGAAGAAGGCATTGGTCTGCTCGCACGCGCGCAGCAGCTTTCTTCGATAGAAAAAAAAGATTTCTCTTCATGGATACGCGAAAATAATTTTTCTCATGCTGGAATTTTTTCTCAGGTTCATCATATTTTCGTTCTGCACGATGCATTCGGTTTTGACGCTGAATCAATCGCGCGCTCTGTTTCTTCAAGCGATTTTTGGGCAGGAACACTGACAAAAAAAAATGACTGGAACACATTCACTTCATCATCGAATTCACTTCATGCGTTCTATCAGCTTTTTTCTGAATCATTCCAGCAGAAAATCAAAGCGCTTCACTTTCTCTCTCTAGAACGCGAAGATGAAAATCTTATTCTTATGGTTGCAGATACTGATTCAGAATCTGCACTTCCCGATCCTAAAAATTATATTTTTCAAAGCACATTGTTCTCAATGATTGCAAAGGATGATTCTGAAGATTCCGGTGAGCGGTATGCAGCGCATCTTTCATCCGGTCTTTCACGCTTTGAAGCGCATCTTCTGCTTCTTTCTGTAAAGCTCGGAATCGATACAGCTATAAAATCAATTGAGCTTCCTGAAAATGACATTCGCAATCAAGTTATCGATACTATTGTAAAAGAAATATGCATGGCTGCAGAAACTCTGTTCCAAGCGCCTAACTGCGTATGCAAAGGAATTAACGGTGAAATCAAAATCGTTCTTTTCTGCAGCGATGATCCCGATGAACAGTTAATTCAATTTCATATAGCACAAACTCTCCAGCCGCTTCTTGGTACTTCCGGTTCTGCAGGAATTCTGCTTCTCTCCGCAGGCATCTGTCACAACCTCAAAGGTGCATCTGCATTCCTCATTCAAGGCTGACCGTGCCGTTAGATTTTTCCGCCGCTAAGAACGGCTCAATGACATGCTCGTACAACGGAATACATCTTCATTCATCATATAATCCTGAATCAGAAGCAAAGCGTTTTTCCGAATCTGTTAAAGCAGACTTTACGCCTTCATGCATTGTTGTTATCGAGCCATGCCTTTCATACTGCGCGCCGTTTATTCGCAATCGTTTTCCAAACACAAAAATATGTGCAGTACGTCTCTGTGCAGAATTTTCTGCCAGCGATCATCTCTGGGATTCTGTTATTTCTTTTTCTTCTTCTGTTGAGAACAATTCAGAAAACACTCTTCTTATTAATAATAATTCAGAAAAACTATTCTCGGAATTAGGCGAAGAAACGATTGCCTCAACGCTCTTCTGTATATGGCCTCCTTCTGAAAACGCATTTTCTTCATCATCACAGAATGCATGGGAATCAATAAAAAAAGCAGTCCTTAAAAGCCGAGACGTACTTGCGACTCGCTCCCACTTTTCGCATATATGGTGCAGAAACAGCATCAAGAATTCACTTCTTGTAAAAAATACGTGCACAATACAAAAAGGAAATTCACCTGTCGTTATTGCAGCGTCAGGGCCGAGTCTTGAATCATCTGTACCGTTCATAAAAAAATACCGTAATTCTTTTTTTCTCATTGCTGTTTCATCAGCGCTTTCTGTCCTTTTATACAACGATATAATGCCCGATGTCTGCATTACAACGGACGGCGGAAACTGGGCTCTTTTTCACATAAACGGCTGCTGCATTAAAAAGAATGATGTCACATTCGCCGTCGCCTCAGAATCATCATTTCCGTCATCACTATATGAATCGCACAATGTTATTCCGCTTTCTTATGGAGATTCTATTAACGATGATTTTTTTACTCAGTGCGGAATACAAACAGTTCATGCTGAACGAAACGGAACGGTAAGCGGAACAGCTGCACTTCTTGCGCTTTCTGTAACAGCCGGTCCTGTATTTATGTGCGGTCTTGATCTTGCGCCGTCTTCTTCATACCAGCACACAGAGCCGAATGCCATTAATCAGATGAACTCACTTTCCGACAGCAGACTCCATCCGCTTGAAACAAGACTTACTTCTTCACGGTTCAACAGTGAAGGCGCTCTTTCTATTTACCGCTCATGGTTCAGCTCGCTGCCTGATACAATAACTTCACGCTTGTTCAGACTTTCCAATAACTACACATATATGTGCAATCTCGGCTCTGTAAAAGAGTGCTCATGGGATTATTTCGCTGCAACTGATTTTTCAAAACAGAAGTTCCCGTCTGTTGTAAAAACAAAAACAGTAATTTCGAAAAATGAGCGTAAAAAAATACTTCAATCATATATTTTAAATATGAAAAATAATGAAGAAGCAATGGAGTCTCTTTGCCCGCTTGAATATATTCTTGTTAAGAAATGCAAGGGAACAGAAAAAGAAACAAAGTCTCGGAATGATTTAAAAACAAAATACAACGAATTAATAACTGAGCTTGAAGGAGTGCTTGACCGTGAATAAGTACACTTCAATTATAGAATCAAAGACAGGATTAACAGTTCCCTGCTCCGGCACACAGGCGCTTCATTCTAAATACGATCCCGTGCACGAAGCAGAGCAGTTTGTTTCTTCAATAGCACAGTCACACTATTTCGTTGTCTACGGAATTGCGGGCGGTTACCATATAGCAAGTCTTTTACAGAAGTACCCGGACTCGCACATTCTGGCAATTGAATGTGACAACGATGCCATTCAGTTTCTTTCGCATATTCCATGCGTCCGCTCACTTCTTGCGGACAAGCGCATCGAAGCTGTTTCTGTGTCTTCTGTTCAGCAGAATTTTATTTCATCATACATTCCTGCATTGTACGGCTCTGTGAGCATTATCGAACTCCGTTCATGGATTCACGCATTTCCGGAATCATACGAAAGCTCTAAAACTGTAGTTACAAAATCGCTCGCTGAAATATCCGCAGATTATTCAGTGCAGTGTCATTTTGGAAAAATATGGCAGCGTGCAATATTTCAGAATCTGAGGCAAGCCGGCTCAATAAAAACAAATTCGATTCCTTCATTTGATACGAAAAAAACAGCGGCTGTTATCGCTGCAGGTCCTTCGCTTGATGATTCAATTCACGAGCTTATTAATCACAGAAATGATTATGTTATTTTTGCAACAGATACTTCCTATTCCACATTATGCGATTCTCACATTGTACCTGATATCGTTGTATCAGTAGACGGTCAGTTTGTTTCGCACTGCCACTTTATGCATAACGTTTCGCGCGAAACACTTTTCGTGTTTGACCTATGCGCAAATAATTCAGCAGTACAATTCATCGCCTCAACAGGAGCGCCTCTTTTATTCATCGAAAGCGGTCATCCTCTTGCGCGCTATGCGTCACAGTCAGGCTCATGTTCTTCAAACCCATCATTTCTTCATCTCGATACAGGATCAGGAACAGTGACTATTGCAGCCGCTTCGTTTGCTCAGGCATTGTCATTTACGAAAATAACATTTTTCGGAGCAGACTTTGCGTATTCATCGAAACCGTATTCGCGCGGAACATATCTCGACGTTCTGTATAACACCGCATCACGCCGCACACGTCCGTCTGAAACTGTGTTTGACTCACTCATGTACAGGACACCTCTTTTACCCGCACAGAAAAAAGGATGGAAAACAACTTCCGTTCTCGACTCATACAGAATAACGCTTGAGCAGTTTCTTCAGCAGAACAATTTTGAAAAAAAAGATTCAGACACTTACTTGTCGCGCATCATTAAAAAGCCGCAGTCAACAAGTGCATTCAACTATCAGAAGTTTATATCGTCATATACATCATCTCTAGAAAAACTTTTCTCTGATGCAGATATTCTCTCGTCTCACGATCCGGCGCTTTATACGCTTCTTCCGTTTGCTGCAAATCTTTCGGCTTCTGCTTTTAAAAACAAAAGCAAAACAGACAATGATCCGCTTCACTTTTTAAAACTTGCATACTCGAAAACTCTTCGATATACTGGAGGAATATGAAACATTCAACTATTAAAATTATTTCATGGGCAATTATTGCCCTTTTTGCAGCAGCAGTTATTTCACTCGTTACAGGTCTTATTGTTGACTATAATGCCGGAACACTTTCTGCAGAATCAATATACTCACATGCGCGTTTATCTTTCCTGCTTATTCTTGCTGGTACTCTCGCTTCACTTTTCATGCTCATACTTTTAAATTTCGGTTCAAAACAAAAGGATGATTCTGAATCACTTCCTTTTACTGACGACATTCTGCCTGACTCAGACAGCGCAGATAATTCCGCAGAGTCAGATGCTTCTCCAGTGTTTGAATCAGAAAAAATAGATGATTCTTCTGACGTATCTTTAAAAGAAAATAGCGACGAAGATTTTAAAGACCCGCTTGCAGATTCTTCCCTTGCTGAAGAGAGCGATACTCTTTCGAATGATTCCATTTCTTTTGCCGACGACACAGAATCTTTCTCTGAAACAAAAAACGCACAGCAATCACCTTCTTCTGTTTCATCTCCATCTTCTTCTCTCCACAATGCGGAAGAACTTGAAAGCATACTCGACGAGGAGCTTGTTCATGCAGCTTCTTCAGAACAGGATGTTTCACTGATGATAATTCTTAACCTTACTAAGCCTGCTTCTGATGACGATTCTGCAGAAGTAAAACTTCTTGAAGAAAAATGCGGCAAACAGGGAATTATTTTCAATCAATTCAAAAATGAAAACGGACAAAAAGGTTACGCCCTTATCCTTAAAAACATTTCACTCGACACTGCGTTTGCTTCGGCAGAAGGAATTCACAGCGCACTGTCGCTCTATATTAAAAATGAAGATCCTACAAAAGATGTTGTGCTTGGCATCGGCATTTCTTCACGCTCACAGCGCCTTGTTTCAGGAAGCAGATTAATCAGCGAAGCCAATCTTGCAGCCGTTCACGCTCTTGAAGACAAAGACTCACCTGTTATTGCGTTCCGCGTTGACCCCGACAAGTACCGCAAATATCTTGCTGACCACGGTGAAGCGCCGAATGCAGGAATTAATTTGTAAAAGTATTTATTGTTTTTGATCCGGTGATTTTTCAGCAGCAGGTGCTTTTTCAGCGTCTGCTGCTTTATTTTTGTCATCAGGCTTTGGTTCCGGCGGCATCTGAACAGATGAGTCTGATTTTTTTTCGGGATTATCAACGAGTGCTGCAATCTTATCCGCAAACACCGAGATTTGTTTACTGTCTGGAAAACGAACTTTTAAAACATTAAGCTGAGTTTCCGCAATTTCACCTTTACCGTCATAAATCAGAAGCGAAATGTAGTTTTCAAGAACTGCTTGGTTCTCAGGATATTTTTTAACAAGCATTCCGTACTGTTTAAGTGCAGAATCTGTATCGCCTTTCATTGCTGCTATATATGCGAGCGACTGGAGTAGTTCCATATTATCAGGGTCACGCTTTAAAAGATTATTGTACACAGAAAGCGCATTATCCCAGTCTTTTGCAAGTGCATACGAACGTCCCATTTTGTAGTAAGACGTAAGGCGAAGCGTTTTGTCGCGCATTGCGAGCTTATAATACTCCGCCGCTTTTGCATAATTTTTTATTCCTGTATATCCTTCTGCAATATTATAATATTCAACGCATATATTCTTATTAAGACGTTCGTGTTCTCCCGGGACAGCGAGTCCGTTAGAAGAACAGCTGGCAAAAAAAGCAGAGACAATTATACATGAACAAAATACGCGGCGGAGAATTTCCATATCAGTCGAGAACAGTCTGTTCAATTTTTGTAAGCTGATCGCGGTACAATCCCGCAATGTTTGAACCGTAGTCTGCAATCAGGCGGATAATGTTGCGCGGATTTTCCTTTGTATCGCATCCGTTGAGTCTGTCGCCTGCATCTCCGAGTCCCGGCATGATGTATGCAGAATTGTTAAGGACCGGATCAAGCCACAGCGTATAGCATGTACAGTTGTCGAGCGCGCGAGTAACGCGGAGACTTCCTTTGAGTGCGGAAATCACGTTAAAGAATTTTATAGACTTTGGCTTTACACCTTGCGCCTGAAGATATTTAACAACAGTAACAAGAGAACCGCCTGTCGCATTCATCGGGTCTGCAAATATAAGATCTTTTCCGTCGAGTTCTTCTAGATTGAAGAATGACTTATGTAGGTTAAGAATGTATTCCATATCAGACTCATGTTTCTTGTCATCGCGGTTAATCTTGAACAGTGCAAACGGTGTTACAAATCCGTGTGATGAGTACTCTTCAATTTCCTTTGACATAATCATGCTTGGAAGAAGAGCGCCGCGGAGCATAACACACATCACAGAGTTTTCAATTTTGCTGTCGATGTCAGGAATTTTATGAACAGCATAATTCTGCACCGGACTTGTTACCGGTGTCTGCACAAAGATGTGTCCTTTTTTGTCTGAATGCTGGTCAGTATAAGCAAGGCGGAAAAGCATTTCGTATGCGCGCTGGCTGTAATACAAAAATTCCTGATGGCCTGTATTCACGTCGCGAAGTTTTGCAATAACGCGGCTCGCCTCAGCATGAGCACCCTCTTCTGTTACAAATGAATACACCTTAATATTTTTGTGCTCGGAACAGATGCGCTGCATTTCTTTGCCCATCTTATCGAACTGGCTTACAATTTTATCTTCGTTTACAGGATTAAAAGACTTCATTGTCTCGTCATACATCTGTTTGAGGAGCGCAAGGTCTTCCTGATCTTTTTTTGTAAGGTAACCGTCAAGGTCTTCTGCTTTAAGAATGATTTTGTCTTTATCCATAATAATGCTCCTTAATAATTTTATCTGACAAGCAGGTCGGTAAGTCCGTC
>LAHS01008992.1_pt1 | contig 13540 bp, 2 predicted proteins | sample 329651 | NCBI WGS metagenome assembly LAHS01 (sample SAMN03275699, study PRJNA271635) | activated sludge metagenome | isolation source: sample C-1 Sludge from hydrolytic chamber (first chamber) of Anaerobic... | reverse complement strand
GAAGATACAAAGACAGGCACACTGAACACAAAGGTTACATACAGCGATACAAATAGTTCCGATACACCAAAATGGACGAACAGCTACAAGGTCAGCAGCACAAGCGTAACATTAGGCGCAACGAAGGAACTGAATGGACGTCCATGGAATGAGAATGAAACATATTCATTCACGTTAGAGGGCGAAGGCGTCAAGGAAACAAAGACAGTCGATGCGGATCATAAAACAGCAGGATTCAGTGCATTGACATACGACAAAATTGGATCACATACATATACGATCACAGAAGACATCCCAGCCGAAGCAAAGAAGAATGAAGCTGGCCAGTATGTACTGAATGGCGTGGCATATGATTCCAAGAGCGTGACCGCAACAGTGGACGTCACAGAAGATACAAAGACAGGCACATTGCATGCAACAATAGAATATACAGATGGCAACAAGAAGAGCATAGAGGCACCTACATTCACGAACGAATATACTGATATTAAAGTAAATAAATACGATACTGAAAATAATCAGTTGAGCGGTGCAGAACTTGCGCTGTATCAGGATGGATCTAATGAAGCGTTAACTAAGTGGACATCTAGTGCAGATGCAGAGAGCTTAGGAGAATATCTTGTTAGAGGAAACAGCTATGTAATTCGTGAGCTGAGTGCTCCTGCGGGATATGCAACATTTGCTGATATTAAGTTCACTTTAAATGCTGATGGATCTGTTACAGGATTAGAATCCTTAACAAAGGATGCATCTGGAGCGTATAAGTTAATTGATGCAGTACTTGATGTTAAATTTACTAAGGTCACAGAAGATGGTACAGCATTATCCGGTGCATCTCTTGAACTTCTAGATTCTACAGGCAAGATTGTTGATTCCTGGACAACAGATGGTACAGATCATGCAGTCAAGGGATTGACAGCAGGAGATACTTATACTCTGCGTGAAGTATCAGCACCAAGTGGATACGAAATTGCAGCTGATATCAATGTTAAGGTTGGAAATACAGGTGAGGCACAGGTCGTAACGATGGTCGATACAATGACTGTAACTCCAAAGACAAACGACAAGCCTACTCCTACACCAACTCCGGAGACTCCTTCTACACCAGAGACTCCAACAACACCTAAGACACCAGACAGACCTGCAACACCTAATACAGGTGATCAGACAAATGCTCCATTAGCTGCCGGTGTTATGGGATTCGCTATGCTGGCTGCAGGATTCGCAATCTTCTTCAAAAAGAAGTATTCTGATTAAAGAATGACATGGAACAGAGGAAATGACCTGTTAACTGTTCCGTTGAGCCTTAGTTATAAATATTCCTTATTGATCCGAGAAGGCCGGAACAGGAAGTAAGGAAACAAAGCAGCAGTTGCTTCTTATCCTCTTCGTCGGGGATGAGTATAAATAACAACTGAACCCAGACAAGTTCCAAGAAAAGGAGTCGTTCGCAAGAACGGCTCTTTTTCGTTTTGGCGGGATATGACAATATGGCAAATATGGGCATGCAACTATAGCTAGTTACAAATTGTTAAATCTTTTTATGAAATTATAAATATTAAAAAAACGGCTTGAATAAAGAACTTTTTCTTCCCGATAACCAAATTTACATAATTATTACTCACAGAAAATTCATTGAACATTTTTTTAGAAAGATAATACTGCAAGTGAATTAAGAAGCAGCTCTGGGTGAATCGACGACGAACATTTCAAATATTGTATTAGGTGCCTATTTTGAGCATTCGCATTTAATCTATATTCGTAGATGAAAACGATCCCCGGTCTGCAAAAAATGGAACGGGGGTTTTATTATGAGAGACTTTTTTAGTAAAGCAGTGAAGTGGTCGGTATCGTTATTAATGGTATTGGCAGTTGCACCAGCAAACATGACAGCAGTCTATGCAGATGATGGCGTGAATGGTCTGTATAAGACAGTATTAGGGGATGCTGTCAATTATGGTATTGTAGCAAACACAATCAATCAGAAGGTCCATATGGACTCAACATTTGCTGCAAAGACCTACAACAATAATGGTCAGTTCATTACTACAGGTGCCTATACGAATATCAATGGGCAGGTTTCTGTAGGTAGCATTACTTCTGAACTGAAAATTGCCGGCGGCAATACATCGAATATTTATGTTGAATGTACGCAGGCTGATGAGAATAAAGTCACAGCGAATGACAACAATACAACAACTTTAACGAAAGTGGTCAATACAGCAGATAAAATCGACGCGAAAGTTACAAATATGATTACTGCTGCTGCATCACAGTCAGCTACACTGGCTGGTACTGCTGCGACAATCAGTATTCAGGCTGGCGGAACATATAATCTGCCGACAGACCAGAACAAATATGATCTTGATGTGAGAAGTCTTGGTGCTGGTGTCATTTATATCAATGATTATGAAAAATTGTATGATGCGAACAATAGACAAATCACAAAAACGGAAAAGGATGGCACGGTCACAAATCCATACTATGCATTACAGGATCATGCCTTGAATATTGTAAAAAATGATAATCAGACAATTGTCTTCAATATTTCAAGTACTTCTGTCAATCTGCGGAATTTCTCAGTGAATGGTGTCTCTACTGCGAACAGCGGCAGTGATCATCTGGGTGAGACAAGAACAACTGCCAGAACAGTGATATTCAATATGCCGAATGCAGCAGCGGTAAATGTACAGGGCGATGGTATTACCGGAACCATCATTGCACCGCAGGCTGCTATGGATATCAGCAGTACATGCACAGGCTGGGTGGTATGCAGCAGCTTTACGAATTCAAGTGGTGAGTGGCATTGTGTCAACCCTGATGTGGTTCCAATCTTTGAATATGACAATCTAGATCTGACAGCAGTGAAACATGTTGGCGGTGATACTCCAACAGAAAAGTTCAATTTCACATTAGCTGAATATGATTCGACATATACGAATGTGATCAAATCAGCAACAGTGCAGAATAATGGTGAAACAATTGACCTGGATTTCAGATCATTATCCTTTGCGGGTTTTACTTCTGATGAAACAAGATACTTTAAATTGACAGAAACAGCAGATGATCCAGCAGGATATGTATATGACAGTACAGTCTACTATATTCTGGTCAATACAACTTCTACGCAGACTACTTCAGCAACTGGCGTTGTAACGACAAAGTATCATCCATATGCAACAATCTATAAAAACAGTACATCTTCTGCAGCTGTAACCTCAATGTCATTTGAGAATTATGCAAAAGAAACAAATTACAATGAGGACAGCTTTACCGTCAATAAGAAGAATGCGGAAGATGAAAAACTTGATGATGCAGTCTTTGGACTGTATCAAGATGAAGCCTGCACGAATCAAATAACAACGTTCGATGGGAATACAACAATCAGTACAGCAGACCTGCATGATTACATTCCTGTAGCAGAAGGTCAGACAAAGACGACTTCTTTATATGTAAAGGAAATCTCTGCTCCGGCAGGATACGCCCTCAACACTGAACCAAAAACAGTATCAATCAGTGCTGCTAAGACAAGTGAAGCATTTGATGCAACTGCTAAAAAATATGTTTCAACAGTCACTTATACAATTAACCAAACAAATGGCTCCAAGGATATTACGGTGGTTGATCAGAAGAATACCGGAAATGAAGTCAAGTATGACAGCTTTGAAGTCACAAAATATGACAGTGAAGATACCGCTACAACCAAAAAACCACTCTCAGGTGCGGTATTTGGAGTCTATGAAGACAGCAGCTGTAAAGACAATCTGATCTATACTTTTGATGGCAATACAGTAGTCAGTGTAGAGAAACTAGGGAAGAATCTGCCAATAGATGGTGAGAAGACACTGTATGTGAAGGAAATTACTGCACCAAAAGGATATTTCCTGAACACGAATGTATTTCCACTGACGATCTCAGTTTCAAAGAGCGAGCCTACATTAAATGATGATAAGACTGCATTTATCACAACGACAACCTATACAGTAGATGCGGCATGCAAGAATATTTATGTACCTGATGTAAAGAATATTTACCAGTCTGTTGCAAATGGTACATTTACAATCGAAAAGACAGATGCACAGGGAAATGAACTGAATGATGCCGAATTCGGAATCTATCAGAATGCAGACTGCACTGGTACACCGGTAGAAACAATCAAGGCAGGCAAAACAGCAGTATTGACCAATGACGCTTCCTTACAGCCGCTGCTGCCAAAGGCAAATGAATCTATCACATTGTATGTAAAGGAAACAGCTGCACCTGCAGGGTATCAGCTCAACAATACAATCTATCCAGTTGTTATTAAAAATGTATACAACGAAAAACTGGATGAAAAAAACAACGAGTTCATTTATACAACGGCATATCAGGTCATTACAAATACACCGAATGACGTCATTGCAGTTGCAGATGAAAAGGATACCGGAACAGCTACAGTCTATGATACATTCAGGATTGCGAAGACGGATGAGAACGGCAATGCATTGAATGGCGCTGCATTTAGTCTGTATACAACAGAAGACTGTGCAGGAGAACCAGTATATACATTTGCTGGAAATACTGAAGTCAGCTTAGAGAATCTGAAAGATGTTCTGCCGGATGCCTATAGAAGTAAAGTACTGTATGTCAAAGAGACAGCAGCACCTGCAGGATATACTCTGAGCAATGTTGTAAACAAGCTTCAGATCAATGCGACTGTTAAGGAACAGCTGAAGAATGGAAAGTACATTACGACAACAACCTATGCCGTTGATGAGACAAGCAGAAACATCACGGTTGTTGATCAGCCGACTACAATCAAGATTCAAAAGACAGATGACAGCCAGAATCCATTAGCTGGTGCTTCTCTGGAACTTCTTGATTCTACCGGCAACGTCGTTGATGCATGGACCAGCAATGGTACAGCACATACAGTCAAGGCATTGACGGTTGGTGCAGTGTACACACTGCATGAAGTATCTGCTCCAAGTGGATACGAAGTTGCACAGGATATCACAGTGAAGATTGGCAGTACAGCAGAGGCGCAGGTTGTTACAATGGTTGATGCAGCAGTCGTTACTCCAAAGACAAACGACAAGCCGACACCAACACCAACTCCTGAGACACCTGTGACACCAGAAACACCAACAACTCCAAGAACACCGAGCAGACCGTCAACACCGAATACAGGTGATCAGACAAATGCACCATTGGCTGCCGGCATGCTGGGATTGGCAATGTTAGCAGCAGGAATTGCATTCCTGTATAAGAAGAAGTATTCTGACTGACAGTCAGAAATACAATGCAGTTGTATCTTATCCTCTTCGTCGGGGATGAGTGAAAATAACAACTGAACCCAGACAAGTTTTAGGAAAGAGAGTCGTTCATTGGAACGGCTCTTTTTCTGACAGTGTCAGGATATTATTACTCCAAGTTTGCATGGGCCAAACTCTTGAAATCTAAATTCTGTCAACTATACTGCAAGTAGAGAAACATATATCTGGGCATGACAATGTATCAAGGTTATTCGAATGAACAATAGCTCTCCTATTGCAGGCTGACGTAACTGCATGTGGAGGGGACTTTTTTGTATCTAAAGGATATGAAAAAGTTCTGCAAAATTATGACAAAAGATCCTTCCACTTCCAGGCTGACGTAACTGTTGGTGGAAAGGCCTTTTGCTGTGAAATGCTGAATTGTACATTCACTGCTCAGAAACAGATTCACTGTTGCTGAGCAATTTTATTTCCCAAAAAACGTCATAACATTTCTTCGATTGTGGGACAACCTTTTTTACCTCTTTGGGGTAGGTTAGAACATCTGCCTCGGTAAGGAAAAACTTATGAACAAGTTCAAGCGGAGTTTAGCATCATTATTAGCCTGCATCACGGTGTTTGGAACATGCATTACAACACCGGTTTTTGCAGAGGACAGTACGACTGCAACAACATCATCAACAACTGAGACTGCTACGACAGAAACAAAAGCAACGGCAACAGCTGAACCAACAGCTGCACCGACAGCTGAGCCAGCAGCAACAGTAGAACCTACAGCTGCTCCTACAGCTGAGCCAGCAGCTACAGTAGAACCGACAGCTGCACCTACAGCGGAACCAGTTGCAACAGTAGAACCAACAGCTGTTCCAACAGCGGAACCAGCAGCAACAGTAGAACCAACAGCTGCTCCAACAGCTGAGCCAGCAGCAACAGTAGAACCAACAGCTGCACCGACAGCTGCACCAGCAGCGACAGTGGAAACAGTTGCAATGCCGGCACAGAGATTTGCTTCAACTTCAGAGAATGGCGTATTCGTTTCTGTAGAAGCAGATGAAAATACATTCCCTGGCGGTACATCAATGAAGGTGACTCCTGTTGAAAAGGAGACTGCAATTAATGCGGCTGCCGAAGTAACAGCAGAAGATACAAATATTGTGGATGCAGTTGCAGTTGATATTTCCTTCTATGATAAGAATGGAAATGAAATTGAACCTGCAAATGAAAATAATGTACATGTTACGATGTCTACTTCAACTGAAGTAACAGGCGATGAACATGAACTGATCCATATCAGTGATGATAATTCTGTACAAAAGGTTGCTGCCAATCAAATTGATAAAGACGGCGCAGATTTTAAAGCATCCAAATTCTCTGTCTATGTAATTGTTGGCGGAATCAAGGGTGCTACGCATAAGACAGATTCCTACAGTGTATTAAGCGGAGAAACAATTACACTGCATGAAAGCTATACATATGATTATTTTACTTACTCATGGAGTATTGATTCGGGTTCACAGTATGCAGCATTGAGCAACCAGAAGACAAGTGCTCCTGCAACGACAGATATCGCGATTTCTTCTACTGCTCCAGCAGGGACAGAAATTGTTGTTAAATGTTCTTATGCAGGAAACTGGTATGACACATTTGTAATTACTGTCTTAGCAAAGGCAGTTGTCAGTTTCGATAAAAATGGTGGATCTGTTGCTGCTCCTGCTGCCATAACGGAAAAAGCAGGTACAACAATTACACTGCCGAGTTATACCGGCACAAGAAAAGGTTATATATTCTCCGGCTGGAGCTTGAATGGTATTGCAAACAGTGATGGACAGTACAAGCCTGGCAATTTAGGGACAGTCTATCCAGCAGGATCAGAGTATACAGCAAATTCTGATGTGACATTCTATGCAGTATGGTCATCAGAAAATGTGAAAGCAGAATACTACGTCCGTTTAGATGGAATCATTCCTACAGAACCACAGGGACATCCTGTCAGTGAATACACAGCACAGTCAGCATCCATGACTGGTACAATCAAGGTCGCAACATTTTATACCAATACAACAGTGAACAGAGTGAATTATGGTTTGTCTGGTGTAGGAAGCTTCTTAGGTACTGTACCAAGTGATAATGCAATTAAAGCAGCATGTAAAGCAAAGGGAATTTCTTATGATCCAAATACGCAGTATGTATTATGGTATGTCATCAAGGCTGAGTCAACATGGCATGTTGATGGTGTGCTGCTGAGCAAGGCAAAAGTAAACTTAAGTTATGATCCGAATGTTCCTGCCGGTGCTTCTGGTACATGGAGCAATATGCCGGATGGTCAGGAATATACGATTGGAGCAACCGCAACAGTCAGTGATAAGATTCCTACTTTAACAGGGTATACATTCACAGGTTGGGAAGATGCTGAAGGAAATGCATACAGTGGTGATGATTCATTCACAATCGTAAAAGATACTGTTCTGTATGCACAATGGGAAGCAAAGAATAGTACACATTATACTGTTCAATGGATTGATGCAGAAAACAACAGTGTGATGCAGACAGTACAGAGAACAGGAAAGACAGACAGTGAAGCAAAAGTAAATGATACAGATAAGGCTTTCGCCAACTATACATATGCTGGGGATAGCTATCCAGGTACAATTCTGAAAGGCACAATCTTAGCAGATGAATCATTAGTATTAAAGGTGTTCTTCAAGAAGAACCTGATCATTACAGCGAAGAGTGATTCGAAGACATATGATGGAAATGCACTGACAAACTCCGGCTATACATTGACGGCTGGTACGTTGGCAGCAGGCGATGAAATCACTAGCGTTACTGTTTCCGGTTCGCAGACGGATGCAGGCTTCAGTGATAATATTGCAAGTGATGCAGTCATCATGCATAATCAAACAGATGTGACAACAAAGTACAATATCACATATGTAAAGGGCATCCTGTCCGTTTATCCAGTTGCAATCGAACTGACAGCAGGCAGCGCAAAGAGAGCCTACAACGGTGAAGCATTAACAGCACATACGTATACAATCACAGCGGGTGCCTTTGTTGGAAACGACGGATTAGACAGCGTTACTTATGAAGGAAGTCAGACATTTGTCGGAACAAGTGTAAATACAATCACAGCATATACATTAAAAGATAGTGTGAATGAAAAGAACTATACCATTACGACAAAGACTGGAACATTAGAAGTAACAAAAGCTTCCATCGCTATCACAATTAAAGCAAATGATGATTCCCAGACATACAATGCTACTGCATTGACAAACAGTGGTTACAGTGTGAAGACAGGAACATTGGCAACTGGTGATGCGATTGCAAGTGCTGCAGTTGTTGGAACACAGACAGATGCAGGATCTTCTGACAATCTCATCAGTAATGCAGTCATCAAGCATGGAGATGTAAATGTCACTGATAACTATGTCATCATGTATGAAAAGGGTACATTAACAGTCAATCCGATCGTCATCGAGTTAACAGCGGCAAGTGCAAGCAGAGCCTATAATGGCGAAGCTTTAACAGCTAAGGGTTACTCACTGACAAAGGGATCCTTCATTGGAAACGATGGTATTGCTTCGGAAACAAATGAAGGCAGTCAGACATTCGTAGGATCCAGTCCAAATACAATCAAATCGTATACATTAAAAGATGGTACAAAGGCAGGCAACTATACAATTACAACCAAGCCTGGGATATTGACAATCACGAAGGCTTCAATTGCTATCACAATTAAAGCAGACGATGGGTCCAAGACATATGATGCAGAACCATTGACAATGAATAGCTACAAAATGACAGCTGGCACACTGGCAACAGGCGATGCAATTGCAAACGTTACAGTCGCAGGTACACTGACAAATGCAGGATCCATTAAGAATACTGCAAGTGCAGCTGTCATCAAGCACGGAACGACTGTAGTAACAGAGAACTATCAGATCACATATCTGACAGGTACGCTTACTGTTAGTCCAGTTGCCATTGAGTTAACAGCTGACAGTGCAAGCAGAGCATATAACGGCATAGCATTAACAGCTAACGGCTACTCAACTACGAAGGGTGCATTTGTTGGAAATGATGGTATCGCAAGTGCAACGGTTGAAGGAAGTCAGTTATTTGCTGGATCTAGTGCAAATACGATTACAGCGTATACATTAAAAACTGGTACGAATGCCGACAACTATGCAATCACTACAAAGCCAGGTACATTGACCATTACGGCAGCTGCAAATGCAATCACGATCAAAGCAGCAGATGATTCCAAGACGTATGATGGAACTGCATTGACAAACGATGGCTACAGCATTACCGTTGGCACATTGTTCGATGGTGATGAACTCACAAGTACAACCGTAACTGGTTCACGGACTGAAGCAGGATCTGCTGATAATATACCAAGCGCAGCAGTGATCATGCATGGTGAAACAGATGTCACAGCCAACTACTCGATCACATATAAGAATGGTACATTGGATGTTGCAAAACGTGCAATTACCATTACTGCTAGAGGCGGTGAAAAGACATACGACAGCACAGCATTGACAAACAGCGGCTACGACTTAACAGCTGGCTTATTGGCAGATAATGAAGAAATTACCATTGTTACAGTTACCGGTTCACAGACTCAAGCCGGAACCAGTAAGAATACACCAAGTGCAGCTGTCATCAAGCATGGTGAAGCAGAAGTGACATCGAACTACGAAATCAAGTATGTAGAAGGTTCACTGACCGTCGATCCAGTCAAGATTCTGTTGACAGCCAACAGTGCAAGCAGAGCATATAACGGCTTTGCATTAACAGACAGCGGTTATCAGCTCACCAGCGGTGCCTTCGTTGGCAATGATGGCTTCGCAAGTGTAACCGTTGAAGGAAGTCAGATGTTTGCCGGATCAAGTCCGAACATCATCACAGCTTATACATTCAAGAAGGATGTAAATCCGAAGAACTATACCATCACATCTGCTCCTGGAACATTAACAGTGACTCAGGCTTCGATTGCTATCACAATCAAAGCAGCGGATGATACCATGCCGTATGACGGTACAGCATTAACAAATGATGGGTACAGCTTAACAGCAGGAGCATTAGTCGGAAACGATATCATTGCCTCGGTTGAAGTTGCCGGTGCAAGAATAGATGCTGGAAGCAGTGACAACACAGCTAGTGCAGCAGTCATCATGAACGGCATTACAAACGTTACCGCAAACTACAACATTTCTTACTTACCAGGTACATTGACAGTGACTCCAATTGACCTTGAATTGACAGCCAATAGTGATTCCAAGCCATTTGATGGAACAGCATTAGTAAATGATGGCTACAGCATCACTGCTGGAAAACTGGTCGATGGTGATGAACTGATCAGTGCAGATGTCGCAGGCACACAGACAAATGCCGGGACAAGTGCAAATGGAATCAGCAACGCATTGATTGCTAGAGGTGATGAGATTATTACAAAGAATTACAACATCTCTTATGTCAATGGCACATTAACAGTTGATCCATTAGCAATTACATTGACAGCTAACAGCGTTACGAAATTGTACGATGGTACAGCATTGACGAACAATGGCTACAGTCTGACAGCAGGTAAGCTGGCAGAAGGCGATGCAATCATCAGCGCTGATGTCGCAGGGACGCAGACAAATGCTGGAACAAGCGCAAATGTTGTAAGCAATGCATTGATTGAACGTCCAGACATGAATGATACCAAGAACTATAAGATCACTTATGTTAACGGCACATTAACAGTCAGCAAGAGAAACATCACTTTAACAAGCGGTACTTCGACAAAGGTATTTGATGGCACAGCACTGACAAACAACAATGTTGCAGTCAGTGGAGATGGATTCGTAACAGGTGAAGGCGCTGTCTATACAGTTACTGGAACACAGACAGCCGCAGGCAGCAGTGCAAATACATTCACTTATGCAATGAATGCAAACACCAATGCAGATAACTACAATGTCACAGCTGTTACAGGCATATTGACAGTGACTGCTGCTCCAGAGACACCAATTACTCCTAAGACCCCAGCGATGCCAACACCAGTACCAACAGAAGAACCAGCAACTCCTACAACAGACAATAGACCAAGCACTCCTGAAACAACCGCAAGACCATCAACACCAAATACAGGTGATCAGACAAATGTTCCTCTGTATGCAGGCATGATGAGTCTGGCTGCATTGATGGCCATGCTTGCATTGGTCTGGAAAAAGAGAAATGCGCAATAAAGCAGCAAAAGATTGAACTGCAGTTGTTTCTCCTCCTTACGTCGAGGAAGAGTATATAAGCAACTGAACCCAGACACCGGTAGAAATATCGGGGAAGAAGTCCACCTTGCAGGGTGGGCTTTTTCTTCGGCTGGATGAGCACATGCATGAATGATAAATAGAGAACTTAGTATATTAAAATAATTGAAATCTTGAATATTCTGGACATATTCTTTAAGAATATGAAAATATTAATAATTGTAAAGCGGCTTAAATAAAGGACTATCTATATTCTTACTACTCAATAAAATATTATTACTCATAGAAATGTGAACGTTTGTTCACATTAATCCTTGAAAGATGATTTGGTGTCCAATTATAATACAAGCATAGATACACGTAGTCTGGGACGTGTAGTGTATCTTAGCTAATTGAATGAACAATAACTCTTCTTATACAGGCTGACGTAACTGTATCTGGAGAGGGCTTTTTTATGTTTAGGCGATAATATAAAAAAGTTAGATCTGTGGGAAAAGAAGAACAGGAACCCTTAGGTTGCAGGCTGACGTAACTGCAATGAAGGATTCCTTTCGTCGTTTCTGGGGGGGAGATTAATTGAACATTCGATGCTTGCTGACAGGCAAACTGTTATCAAGCATTTTTAGTTAAAACGTCATAATCAAATATTTCTTCGTATCAAAGAATCACCCTGAAAGACCTCGTTGGGGCGGGGCAAAGACTTAGATGGACGAATCTAAGAAGAAGGAGAGAATTATGAAATGGTTTAAGAAGAGTTTGACAGTATTATTAGCGACTATCACATTATTCGGAACTGGCGTTACAACTCCGATTGTCGCTGAAGATGGGGATCCTAAGGGACTGCCTACATCTGAAAACACAGGTGCACAGGCATCTGCAACTTCTGCTGCAACAGCAGTAGCTACAGCTACCCCTACAGTAGCACCAACAGCAACACCTGTAGCTACAGTAGAACCAGTAGCTACACCTGCATCTGTAAGTGTTACAGGAACGTATGAGTATAACGGAGTTACAGTAGACGTTAATGCACCAGCTGGCGCATTCCCTGCTGGAACTACTTTAAGTATTGAACCAGTAGCAAGTGCAAGTATCGACAATGCAGTTGCTGGTGCAATCAACAATGATAAGCAGTTAAATGGAACAGTCGCCTTCAATATTTCATTCTTTGATGCAGCTGGTGTAGAACTTCAGCCTGCAGCAGGATATAACGTTGCTGTAAACTTTGGCGTTAGCAAAGATTCTACAGCAGTGAAAGATGAAACTGATTCTGTTCAGGTCTTCCATATGGAAAACCTGAACAGTGCTGCTGAAGCAGTCAGTACTGCAGTAGACGTTGATAAGACAGGTACTACTGATGTTACAGTGCCTGCAACAAAGTTCTCTATTTATGTAGTAGGGACGGCTTCTGAACCTAAAACAATGACCTTTAACTTTTATGATATTAATGGTGCATTGATTTCAGCCGATAAGCAGATTGTTCACGATAATGAGATTGTTAGTGAGCCAGCTGTTCCAGAAGTAGATGGAAAGATTTTTAATGGTTGGTATGAAAAGAATGCAGAAACGGCTTATGTCTTTGGAAATGTTGGTAAGATTTCTGCAGATACAACAATAGATCTTTATGCTTCATATACAGAGGCATACCACGTTTATTATGAAAATCAAAGTGGTGATGTCATTTATACACAAAGCTACAAAAAAGATGACAAACTTGATTATTCTGGAATTAACCTTTCAGTAAATCCTGATGAATCACTTGTTGGCTGGAAAACAAAAGACGCTGCTGGAGATTTAATCTCGGTTACATCTGGAATGGCTGTAACAAGTAGTATGTATTTGGTACCAAATATCGAAAAGGGATACTGGGTTTATTTTAATACTGGTGATACAGGATCATATGTTGCCCCAGAGTTTGTAGTTGCAGGCGAAAAACCAACTGCACCAAGTATTCCGCAAAGAGAAGGATATAAATTCAACTTCTGGTGTGCTGATTCTACAAATCCAACAAAATATAGTTTTACGAAT
>LAHS01004340.1_pt1 | contig 13563 bp, 19 predicted proteins | sample 329651 | NCBI WGS metagenome assembly LAHS01 (sample SAMN03275699, study PRJNA271635) | activated sludge metagenome | isolation source: sample C-1 Sludge from hydrolytic chamber (first chamber) of Anaerobic... | reverse complement strand
TTAATTTATTTAGTGCTGTTAGACCAAGGCTTTTCAATTGGTCAAATTATTCCCGATGCTGTAGCAATTTTATTTATCTTAAATGAAATTGTGAGCTTAGGTGAAAATAGTGCCAAATTGGGTTTGGACATGCCAGGACCAGTAAAACGTGCGTTAGAAATCTTTAATAATCAAGAAAAAGAGGGTGAAAGCAAATGAGTTACATTTTCATACAAAACCTATTGCCTTCCAGTAAGTATCCTATAAAAACGCCTTATTCTATGACACCACAGTACATTACGGTACACAATACCGCAAATGATGCTTCTGCAAGCAATGAAATTAAATACATGATTACTAACAACAATCAGGTATCCTATCATGTTGCTATTGATGATAAACAAGTGATTCAAGCAATCCCATTTAACCGTAACGCTTGGCATTGTGGGGATGGACAGGGCAACGGTAATCGTAAATCAATCGGTATTGAAATTTGTTACAGCAAAAGTGGTGGTGCCCGTTATGCTGCCGCAGAGGAAAACGCTGTACAGTATATAGCGAAACTACTTAAAGAGTATGATTGGGGCATTGAGCGAGTTAAAAAACACCAAGATTGGAACGGAAAATACTGTCCGCATCGGATACTAAGCGAAGGTCGCTGGAATAGCTTCTTGAAACGAATTGAAGAAGCGATGAAGTTAAAAAATAATGTTCAACAAAAGGAGGAACCAAAAGTGCCAAACACACTAACATCAACAGCTAAAGAGGATTTAAAAGGATTGTTAAAAGCGACTTACCAAAAAGGAATCTTGAAGGTGGACCATAGTGAAAGGGTTGGTTCTATGACAGATGGTGAGGCTTTAGGATTGTTAATTTCAGTGGTAAAAAGAACTCTCTAAGGTAGAAAATGACCAAGATAGCTTAATTGCTGTCTTGGTCATTTTTTGTTTATTCACCTTGTAACTCTTTCTCGCGCGCTGCAATCCATTGTTTTACTTCGTTTAAATCATTTAAATCACAATACTTATTAATGTAAGATTTAGCGCTGCTTTTAGCTGATTGCTTACGTGTCTTTTCTCTATTTTTTTCTCGATAGGCTTGAGTTGCTTTTTTCTGTGCTTCAGATGTTTTTTGTTCAGTCATATTATCACGTCCTTTTATTTTTGAAGTAAATAACGATGTTGAAAATTGCAAGAATTGCGCAAAGCGTATAGATGACAATCATGAAGTAATCAAAGAATCTTGGTTCACTCCAATTTACCATGTCAGTTAAGATGTAAAGAGCAAATGTGAAAGCAGCAATATATCCAATGTTTTTCATAGTCAAGTGAATATGATAAGATAAGGTGGAAGGAGGGGCTAACCTCCTTCTAGGTGTTATTTGCGACGTTTCTTCTTTGCGGGAGGGCGTCGCTTTTTCTTTTGCTTATTTTTCATATCGTGTATATTCTTTAATCCACCTGTTAGCTGATTGAAGAATGTTGCGATACCTACTAGATAAGCTAGTACCTTATCATAATCCACTTTGTTCACCTCCTTTCTTATATCTTAATTATATACCATGGTATATAATATGTCAACTACTTCATTTATTTTATTTCTCACATTTACAAATTAATCTATTGCCAAAAACAGAACGTTAGTTCTATAATGTATACAAACAAACGTTCTTTTTTAGGGGAGATAAACATGTTAGCAACAGTTCCAAAACAAACAAAAATTTCAAAGATGAAGAAACTAGATGAACGAAAAGCTAAATCTACGCAAGCAAAAGAACCAAAGCATTTAGCCCGAGACGAATCTGACCTCGAAGAAATCGCTTATACACTATCTGAATCAATGGAAAGGAATAAAGCTTATATATACACAATTTATAAGCATGATGAACCTTTGGAAGGTACAGTAGTAAACATGGACGCTAACACTAAATTAATCCACATAAAAGACAGATATATGGGCATCCATAAGGTACATTTTCTAGATATTTTAAAAGTATCTGACGTTGAATAATTGTGGAGTGTGATTGTGATGTTAAATGACCGTGGAAATATGAAATGGACAGCATTAATGTTGCCTGAACATTTAGTTCAGCTCAAGGAGTGGAAAAAGGAGCAGTTTTACGAAAAAAAGCGCGAGTTGACTGAATGGGAGCTTGAAGAGATTGAGCAAACAATCCAGCAAGCTTTCAAAATGCAAAAGCTAATTAAGCTCACACTTTGGAAAAACCAAAAAATATATGATGAAATCGGAAAGATTACTGGGGCAGATATTTATAAAAAGGAGTTACTTTTAGATTCTGACCTATCAATCAAGCGTATTACCTTTGATATGATACAAAAAGCGTCATTGGTAGACGACGATGATTAAGCCTGATGAGCGCAGAAATGTACATGAATTTATCCTATTAGATATGGCAGTAAAATCGTTGCAGAATGATTACGATGCACTAGGAAACCTAAAGATGTCAGTAGTTTATATAAAAATGGTTGATGACCTATTAAAAAATATAAGGAATGATTATTACAACAAAAAGCGTATGTTGGCCAAATGTAAAATAGAGGTTGTGAAGTGGATTCACATTGACCAATATTTTAGTGATGTGGTTTTAAAAACTCCTGGTGAAGATGTTGAATTGCGTTATGCAAAGCAAGCATTAAAAACCCAAACAGAAGATTTGATATTTAAGTACTTAAAAGAGATATATGATAATGCCTTCTAAGAACTAGTTCTATTCAAATTTTATTTAAGAAACAGAAAGGTCAACCAGTAGAAGAATGGAACAGAAAAGTCACTCATTTGGGTGACTTTTTTTATATTTAGACAAGATTAAATCAGAAAAAATAAACGAATACTAAAGCATGGACATAGAGACATTACACACTATAGCTATCTATTGCTTTGAGCAGATTCGATCTAACTGTGAATTTTTAAAAATCTATTCTTACGCTGAAGAAGGAGAAGAAAATTTTGCCTTCTATGGACTATTTAAATGCAAGCGACGTGTGATGGTTAAAAAGGTTATTCTTGCTCCTGATGGCAAAGTTGTCGACATTTATACGCTTTAATATAAAAAATTTGTCGAACGTTGTAAGAACCTCGCATTTATTTTTTAATTGGGCTTGTAACCCATTTTATTTTTGTTATTCCAGTGCTACCATAAAAATAACAAATGAAAATAAAAACCACATCTCAAGGTGCAACTTAAGATGTGGTAATATTCGAGCGACATTCACTCTTAATCCAACATTAATTATAAAACAAAACAATTGTAATTAAAAGTGAATGTCTTCATTTTAAGGAGGCAAATGATGGAAACTACAATTAAAGCAGCATTCGACGAAACTTCAGATGAACAAATTTATCATAAGCCACGACTAACATCTTTCGTATTGATGTTTGAAGAAATTAAAGATAGTTATGGTATTGATATTTTAAAATGCGAATCATTTGAGAAGTTTATGTTTGAATTTTTTTCCTCACTTTTAACCGAAGAAGAATTAGATACAGTCCCAAGTGAATTGGTATTTTTGAATAGAATAATAGAAAAAGAAAAAATAGTTTAATAATAGAAGTCGCTCGTATTTATTTAAACGAGTGACTTTCTTCTATTATATAGACAATAACAATCTTATTTTCCAGAAGAAATAAAAATCACTTAACTTCGCCCCCTGATTTGCCCCCTATAGTAAATTTAAATAAAATTATTAAAACATTTATGACAGATTAATAGAGTGATTCAATTACATAAAAACGTATAAAATCACTTGCAAATTCATCACTATAAAACGAGTGATTATTGGGTAAACATCTAGCAGTTTTCATATAGAAGCGTTTGGAAGGGGTGAATGGTTGATTCACCTCTTTTTTGTTTGGCATTAATCTTTTAAGAACAAGCCATTAGTATAAATGCGGGCAATTTGGATACTTTATAAATCGGAGGTGATATCGGTGACAAAGAGTAAAAAGGATGTAAAGGATTTAAAGCAAGAAGAGTTTTCGACAGATTTAAGTCCGGACGATTTAGATGTACGAGACGAAAATGAGTTAACAAGTGAACAAGCTAACAATGCGAATAAAGCAAAAGACCGTCAAGAAAAAAATAATAAACAAACATAATAAAAAAGAGGCTTAAAGTGGTCACGATAAAGTGTCCATTTAAGGGGTGTAACAAAGCAAAAAGTGTTAGATTGATCGCGCTTCAATCTAACACTTTTTCTCTTTTGTCCCATCCCAATTTGCTAATGCAGATTAAAAATTTTAATCTTTTTCTGGATAGTTAACATGTAATGGCGGTGGAACAAGCCATCCTTTATTTTTGTTTAAACGTAACAGTTTAGCACCTAGTTGGGCTTTACTCATATGGAATTGACCGTACATCATGGCAATGTCTTCTCTAGTTGACATGCCCATTGCTTGACTGCAAGCAACTAATCCAGCAGCTAAATCCGCTGATAACGCTGCACTAATTTCAGGGTCATTTACTCTCGCACCAGGTGGGATGTCCTCTAATCTTGCAACAGGTCGCTCAGGTGGAGCAGGGGGTAACCCAACACCATTTGTTTTCAATATTTTTTCTAACTGTTTTACTTCGTCTCGTAATACTTGGATAATATCTTCAATAATTTTGCGAAGATCTTCATCTCCAGTGTGATTATAAAATGTTTGATAGCCTGCAATTAAGCCGTAATCAGCCGCTAAATTCGTCCAAACGCTAAAAACCTCACCATAATGTAACGGCTCATCTTTTGGATTGCCACTAAGTATTCCCATAGTTGAATATCCTCTTTTCATTGTTTTTTGAAACAGAGATAGTATGCGTGAAATATAAAAATTAATTCATAAGAAACAAACGAAACAATCATTGCAAAACTACAGTTTGGATTGAACACGTAACGGGTAAATCACTTTAGGAGTGGTCAAAGAGAAATTGTCCACATCGTATTTGAACTGAGGGGCATTAGCATATCTTTTTGAAGTGAATAGAAGCAACAATGAACCCAGTAAAGAAAAAGGTACAAAAGGAGAACTTACACATGACACTTACAAGCACAGCAAAACAGGATTTAAAGGAACTTTTAAAAGAGACACATAAACGTGGTATAACGAAAGTAGACCATAGTGATCGAGTAAGCAGAATGACAGATAGTGAAGCTTTAGGATTGCTAATTTCAGTAGTAAAGCGTACATTATAATACTTAAAAAGCAAGGTATTCTATAAGCTAGCTTGGACATTTTAAAGTTTGATGCTAAAAGATTTCTTAAATCTGACTTTCTTCTATTATATTGTATTTAGTATTTAATATATAACTGAAAGTCGTTTGCAAAAGCTTTTATCGCTTCTTTCAAAGTGAAATTTAGTATTTTACACTTAAATGGTAATTGTGGCGAAAAAATGTCCAAAAATTTAGAAAATTTATTAAAACATTTCCTGTTTTTGAATTGTCTAAATGGGTATTATTTCTAATTTTTATAATATATCATTAAGGTATAAAGACCTGCTAATTATGAGGTTTCATTAAGAAAGCTGTACTAACACCATCAATCCGTTTTAGTAAACTGTAATATATTATTTATTTAGTGAAAAAAAGCTGATGGTGAGGTAAAAAGCAATTTTATAAGTTACTAATATAAAAAAAACGCTATTCTCTAAAGTGAATAGCGTTTTTTTATTAAACAGTAGGGATTGTTGCAAAATAAGGTGCTTGTCCGTGACGGAAGTACGTTAAAAGATAACCATTTTTTTGTACAATTTTGCCATTTGAAAAATTTTGATAGTCCAAGTAATGCGGGATAATAAGTGTATGCTTAAATAATTCTTTCTCTGTTAAATTAAACTTAGCAAATTCTTCACCAGCAATCATCGGGTTTTCCCGTAGAGCAGAGTAAAGTGCTTTTTGTTGTACTTCTGTTGGTCGCTCATTCCACCATAATTTACGTGGCTGGAATTGTTGTGCTTTTAAATAATCTAGTTGCATTAAACTTTGAATAATTTGTAAATTAGCACCTTCCACTGTTTCTAAAAATTCCAGTAAACGACGGAATAAATCTTCTAACTGATGTCCGATACGAGACCAACCTTTTGTTTCCCAATAAGTGCCGAAGCTTTGGAAGAAATCGAATGGTGTGTCAAATACTTCTGTAACGAGGTATTCAATGGTGTAATCCATACGATGATCATTCCAATATTTTTCGAGAACATCTTCTGCATGTTTAATACGAACGATATCATCAAATGTTAGAGCATTATTTGAAAAGATTTCGTATGGAGCTAAATCTACATAGGTGTAACCAAATTTCTCAGCTTCCAAACGAAGGCCAGTGCCGCGCAATAGCTTTAAGAAACCAAGTTGTAATTCCTCAGGGCGCATTGCGAAAACATCATTAAAGGTTTGTCGGAAGCTTGCATAGTCTTCTTCTGGCAAACCGGCAATTAAATCTAAGTGCTGATCAATCTTACCGCCATCTTTAACCATTGTTACTGTTCGTTTTAGTTTTTCAAAGTTTTGACGGCGTTGTACAAGCGTGTTTGTTAAATCATTTGTAGATTGGACACCTATTTCAAAGCGGAAAAGTCCTTTTGGTGCATTGTCATTTAAAAATTGAATGACTTCTGGACGCATTATATCAGCAGTAATTTCAAACTGGAAAACAACACCTGGGTTATGTTCATCAATTAAAAACTGGAACATTTCCATTGCGTAGCTACGGCTAATATTGAATGTACGATCGACAAATTTAATAGTGCGGGCACCATTATTCATTAGATATCGAATATCTTCCTTTATACTTTCTCTATTGAAATAGCGCACGCCTACTTCAATGGAAGATAAGCAAAATTGACAGCTAAAAGGACAGCCTCTGCTCGTCTCAATATATTGAATTCGCTTTCCTAGATGTGGAAGATCCTCTTCAAAACGGAATGGACTTGGTAGTTCACGTAAGTCAATCTTAGGTGCTTGCGCATGAATTCGAACTTTTCCGTCTTCTAAGTAACAAATTCCTGGAACATCTTCTAAAGGAATTTCTCCATGCAAATGGCGTAGTAACTGTTTAAAGGATGTTTCTCCTTCGCCCATGACGATAAAATCAATCTCTTCAACTCTTCTTAACCAATGGTGGACATCATAAGATACTTCAGGACCACCGAGCAAAATTTTAACATTAGGACAAACCGTTTTTAACATTTTAATAACGTGTATAGTTTCTTCAATATTCCAAATATAGCAACTAAATCCTACAATATCAGGGTTTTTTTGAAATAAATCTGATACAATATTAAAAGCAGGGTCTTTAATTGTGTATTCTGCAATGGTTGGATTGTATTCAGGTAAAGCAGCACATTTTAAATAACGCAATGCCAAATTAGTGTGGATATACTTTGCGTTTAATGTAGTTAAAATAGTATTCATGCATTAATCTTCCTTTCACTTTCTAATTGTAACAGTCAAGTAGCTGACAAACAATATAATCCTTTTTACCTATTTATTTTGTGAACGGTTCGTGAAATAATTTTAAATACTTAAATTTACTAAATTTTGTAATAATAGAATCGTACAGTCATAAAGTATAGTAAAGGCTCAAAATTCGAATGAGAGGTTTTTTACTCTTTTGAAAGGTTCGGTGAGAAAGTTGAAGCAAAATGATATAAATCAATGTTTTGGAAATCTTATGAAAAGTACTTCGTCACCAACACTTATTCTCAATAAAGCAGGAAAAATTTTGAATTGTAATGAGGCAGCTATTAAACTTTTTAATCTTAATTTAACGTATATTGGCTATATTACAATGGACGAGTCCTCAAATATAAAATGGGCTAAGTTCGTCAAAGAACTACAATGTGAGTTAAGATCTGAAGAAATATTTAATATTCAAACAAACAACAATGAATTTGAAATGATGCTTTTTAAATGTTTCTATGATCCGAACTCGGAAGAAATTGTCGCACAACTATCAACGATCAATAATGACAGAGCGCTTAAATTGTATGTTAGCAAGGAGCAGGAACAATCTCAATCCTTCAGCGCATACGATCATTTACCTTATGCTGTTATTGTGAGTGATGCAAGTGGGATTATTCTTGGTTTAAATAAATATGCCGAAATGTATTTAAAAATAGAAAAATCACAACTACTCCATAAAGCGCATCAACATATATTTGATTCATTTACCATGAAAAATGGACAAATTACAACCTATCTTTCGAAATTGATGGGTGAAAAACATGCCAATATTCATGTTGTGGACGAGACGCAAGTAAGTAGAACTTGCTACTACGAAATCTCAAGTGTTTTCGATGAGTATAATAATATTATTGTCACTGTCATTAATGATGAAACAGAGAAGAAGCAACTGCAACATAAAGTAGAGCATCAGGAAGCACTAAATGTAGTAGGGCAAATGGCAGCTAGTATCGCACATGAGATTCGCAATCCGCTCACTTCTTTAAAAGGGTTTACAGAACTTTTAAAGCTGAATGCAGATGAAGAATCACGTATGTATTTATCTGTTATTGATAGTGAGTTACAGCGTATGGAGCAAATTTTATCGGAACTATTAGTATTGTCCAAGCCAACAAGTATGAAGGTAGAGTTAATCAACTTAGATCATATTGTAAGACAGGTAATTGAATTTATGTTGCCGGATGCATTAATGAAAAAAATTATGATTCAATATATACCATCAGTGACAGAAGTATATATTGGCGGCAATGAAAATCGTTTAAAGCAAGTATTTATGAATCTTATTAAAAATGCAATGGAAGCAATGAATAAAGGTGGCACAATTACGGTAGAAATGAATGTAATAGACTGTACGATTGTCGAATTAATGATAAAAGACGAAGGCAGTGGAATGGATAATAATACAATCCAAAATCTATTCCAACCTTTTTACACGACGAAATCAACAGGGACAGGACTGGGCCTTGCTTTCGTGAAAAAGGTAATCGAAGAGCATGAAGGTGTAATTGGTGTTCAAAGTGAAGTACAGAAAGGGACATGCTTCCATATGCAGTTTCCAGTGTACACATTTAATCAGTTGGATACTTTAGATGTTTCTGCGAAGGATTCTGCTTATTTAGTTACCTAAAATAGAGAGAAACACTTGCCAATTAAATTTAGCATAGTGTGCTGTTATTGAATGCTTTTGACAATGCTTTTCAAAAGTCGCTATAATGAAATTGATAAAGAGCGAATTGTGAGGACTAAGCTATGACGTCAGAAGATTTAAAGCAAACTTTAAAATTATATATTGTATTATCCCGTGCCCATAAAGCAATTAATGAGATGACCAACCATTTTTTTCAAGAAAATGGCTTGAATCCTACTGAATTTGCAGTTTTAGAGCTCCTGTATCATAAAGGGAGACAACCATTGCAGCAAATCGGTAATAAAATATTACTTGCCAGTGGGTCTATTACGTATGTAATTGATAAGCTTGAGAAAAGAGGTTATCTTTTACGGGTTTCCTGTCCATCAGATCGTCGCGTTACCTATGCGGAAATTACAGCTGAAGGTGAGGCGTTTATGGGTGAGTTATTTCCAAAGCACGAACAACATTTACATGAATTGATGAGTGCATTATCCGTCGAGGAAAAGGATATAGCGATTGGCTTATTAAAAAAATTAGGGCTATCCATTAAAGATTTGTCTTATTAAAAAGAGTTGTCTCAAATAGATTTTGAGGCGACTTTTTTATGGTCGTTAAAGGAATGGAAACATTGTGTAGGGGAATGGTTTGCATATATAGCTGTTTTTCCACGTTGAGAAGCTTTTAAAACGTCTTTGCAAACAAACCTTAGTTTTTATTGGTAAATAAAAGAGAGGTCTTAGAAAGACTTCTAAGACCTCTTAAGATGTGTGTTCAATTAATTTTTAGAAATAGTTGCTGCCATTGCCAGCATAGCTGCTGTTAAATCTTGTTCATCATTATCATGAATTGTTAACTTTATAATAAGACCATCTTTTTCAAATACTACTCCGATTACTTTTTCAGTATCAAAGTCTACCACATAGCCTTCAATATTTTGTACATCTTTAAATACGGAAAGTTCTTCAGCAGATAATGCTACTGTTCCTCCAACTGCATTCATGTAGTCTTGCATAGATGTTTTTGCCGCATCATAGCTTGTTTCAGCAGTAGTAGTTGTTTCAATACGCATAAATACTTCGTCATCTTCATTTGATACTAGCATGTCTTTGCCAGGTTCTTCTTGAGAAAGAGTAAATCCAGGTAGTTGTTGAATTTTATAGCCCTGAGTTACACTTTTAGATTCAGTTGCATTTTCCTTTTTGTCGACACCTTTTTGTACGTAATTTACTTCTTGTTGAGGTTTCGATTGTACATCTGTTTGTGCATCATCTGATGTAGGCGTTTCTTGCGCGTCATCGCCTGCAGATTCACTATCAGTTGGTTTTTCCTCAGTCGCTGTGTTTGCTGGTTCATTTTGTGCAGCATCTGATTGTTCTGTCTTATCAGAGGTATTGCACCCCACTACTAAAACAGCTGTTAGTAATAATGCAAGCATTGTAATTAATTTTTTTTGCATGAAAAGCCCTCCCTTTCTATATTAAACGCTAATAAAAGATAAAATGTTTCCAATTTTTTTTGTTATGATGTTAAAGGTAACACTAAAAACAATAATAAAACAAAAACAACATGGGCTACAATAACTAAAGGCATACTCTTGCGCCATTCATAGATAAAGCCCCAAATAAGGCTTGTTACAAGAGCTGCAATTATACCAAGCTTAAAACCGCTAAATGCAATCGAAATGGCACATAAAATGGCTGTTACAATAACTGCTAAAACAGGGCGCATAAAACGTTTTAATTGTTGTTGTACGTAGCCGCGCCAAAATAGTTCTTCACCAATGGCTACAATGAAAACAAGTAAAATATAGTGCCATATATTTTGTGGACCGTAAACTGTTAAAAACTTTTGCACGGATCCTACTAGTCGATCATTTATAAATGGTGCGAGCCAATAACCAAAACGTATAATGCCATATGTGATTGTACCGTATCCAATGCCGAAAATCAGAAACTTCCATGTAGGCAATTGATCTTCGATTGTACCTGAAAGAATAGCAATCGCTATACATACAAGCAGTGTAAATGCATACAAGTACCAAAATACAGCAGGATTAGCAAATGTAAAAGCAAGCATGCCATAAACGAATAATAAAGAAAGGAGAAGTATTATTGTTTGTTTCGAATTTGTAAGCATAATTCGACCTCCATACTTTAATTTTACCAAAAAAATAGTCCCTTATCATCTATAAAGACAAAAAGGGACTATTCAGAATATTAAGCTTCACTTGCGTATAAGATTTTGTACCGTTTATGGTTGACGACCGTTTTTTCTTCAATTTCAAGGGAATCAAAATTCTCCATATATGTTAGATCAACGATCACCGAATTTTCATTTACTTTTTCAACAATGCCTTGCAAACCATTTTTAAACTCGATAATATTTCCAACTTCAGCTATTTTCACAGACAGTCAGCTCCTTCATCGACTAATAATATACAGTTTGCATGAAAAAAAGGGAAACGTAAAGCCTTTTTTGAATAATTCATAATTTATTACACAAAATAAAGTAAGAGAAAGGATTGGAAAAAATGGAACAATATGAAACGATGCTTAAACAATTACAAAATGGAGAAATTCAAAGTATCGAAATCCATAAAGAACAATTTTATGATTTTCGAGAAGTTTTAGTAAAACACCCATTATTTAAACATTTTAGAGGTGAAGCAAAGCAAAATGGGATTATCATCTACACTTATTTGGAAATTCCTAGAAGCTAATTTTGTCGAACATTGTCGGAACATAATGCTGTAAGAAATGAAATATAAATGTATAATAATGGTATGATTATTTGTATGTTGGAGGGTTGTATGAATGGTCAATCTACTCTTGAAACAAATGGAACAAACTCGTGAGATGATGATTCGCTCTGGTGTGGAAAACGGGTTACAGAATGCAAAAACCATTCAACTGAGTCGCAGACTAGATCAGTTAATGAATACTTATTATAGACAGACAACATTAGAAGAAGAAGATCAGGATGATTTGTTTCAGTATTCAGAGTAAAAATTTTTAGATTAGATGATTAAAAGTGAATGTACTGGGGAATAATAATATTGAACACAGCAACATTCTCATTTCCCCCTTTAGAGCAGTGATTCCCATCACCTGCTCTCTTTTTTTTTACTTATTCGGTATATATGCAAGACAGACAAACTTTAGTACAAGTATTAAGAAGAGTTTGAATTATTGAACTGATTCAACTACACTAAGTACACATAATAAAACGTACTACTATTCCTAAAACCTTAGCCAATATGTAATGGGTAAAGGAATAATCGTATTGTCTTATTTTGTGAGTAAATTTATTGTGGGCGGATGGCGCGACTCGGTGCTTGTCTGAGAAAAGCGTCAGCCTTTAGCGTAATATTGATTCAAGTAAAGGAGTAATTACATATGGGAAAAGAGCGTATTGCATTTATCGGTACAGGTGTTATGGGTGCTAGTATTGTTAAACACTTATTGCAAAATGGCCATGAGGTGACGGTTTATACCCGCACAAAAGAAAAAGCAGAGCCCTTAATCGTTTTAGGAGCAAGTTGGGCTAGCTCCCCAGCAGAGGCTTTTAAAGATAAGGATATAGCACTAACGATGGTTGGTTATCCAGCAGATGTGGAGGAAGTTTACTTCGGTGAAAATGGTTTGTTCCAAACTGCTGAAGCAGGCAATATTGTTATTGATATGACAACATCTGAACCAACTTTAGCGAAGAAAATATATGCCCATGCACAGACATTAGGGGTAGAAGCATTAGATGCACCCGTATCTGGTGGAGATGTTGGGGCGCAAAATGGTACCCTGTCCATTATGGTAGGTGGTGACCAAATGACCTTTAATCGAGCTGTTCCAGTGTTGCAGCAATTTGGTGCAAATATCGTGTATCAGGGAGAAGCAGGTGCAGGACAGCATGCAAAAATGTGCAATCAAATTGTCATTGCATCTGGCATGATTGGTGTATGTGAGTCACTTGCTTATGGCTTAAAAGCTGGACTCGATTTATCTACTGTATTACAATCCATCTCTTCTGGTGCGGCAGGGTCTTGGTCTTTAAGTAATTTAGCACCACGTATGATTAAAGAAGACTATGCGCCAGGTTTTTATATTAAGCATTTCGTGAAGGATATGAAAATCGCTTTAGATGAATCAAAGAAAATGGGTATTTCTTTACCAGGGCTAGCATTAGCATATGAAATGTATGAAAAGCTAATTGAAGCAGGCTATGGTGAGAATGGTACGCAGGCTCTGCTAACGTATTATAAATAGTCCGCAATAGGGGAAAGAGGCTGGGACATAAGAGAAAAAGTGTTAGATTGACTGCCATCAATCTAACACTTTTTTGCTATGCCGTTGTTGTCCGCTACGGCGGTGCTTTCCGCTCAGCACAGTAAGCCGCAACCCTCGCTAACGCGCGGAATGCCAGCGTCTAACATTATGTGCTGTTCTGAGCTGGAGTCACCGCCTTCGCTACCAACAACTAGTGAACACTTCTAATTTT
>LAHS01005426.1_pt1 | contig 13575 bp, 13 predicted proteins | sample 329651 | NCBI WGS metagenome assembly LAHS01 (sample SAMN03275699, study PRJNA271635) | activated sludge metagenome | isolation source: sample C-1 Sludge from hydrolytic chamber (first chamber) of Anaerobic... | reverse complement strand
CCGCTATTTCAGAGCAGATAGAATTATTATGTGAAGAGAAAGAAGCGCAGAAACTGTGTATTCAGCAGGAAAACGAGCGAACAAAGGCGCTTGAACAGCAGCGAAAAATCCGCGAGATTGCATCCTCGGCAAAGAAAACCAAAGCAAAGGCATACCCTTGCGCAAATATTGCGTTTAAGTGCAATTTTTGTGATGGAGGTCAATCTGCCCATCAAGTCGGCTTCGATGGTGTTTGCAGCGATAAGCTAATTCATAACAACATTGAGATTGAGAACAGAACCTGGTGCAGCGCAGAGGATTGTGCCTGCCTACATTATCTCAATAAAGGAATATCTCGCAAGGAATTGGATGCACTTTGCTCCGAGGATGGATTTGTCTGCTATGAAAGCCAAATGCTGCGAGATTGGAAAGCGATGGCGGGTGTTGTTCAAAACGGCGAAAACAAAGGTAAGCCCATGAAGCTAAATCAGGTGCAGGCAAACAGCTTATGTGTGTTGACCACTCGTGACCCGCAGAGCAAAGAGGAAGAACGCTATATTTTTGCGATTTTCCTTGTAGACGAAACCTATGAGGGCGATGGACATGAGGAAGGCTATGTTAGCACAAAATCGCAGTATAAAATAAAACTATCGCCAACAGAAGCTCACTCGCTACTTTTCTGGAATTATCATACCAATGATAATAAGCCGGAAACCACCGCATGGAACTCCGGTCTGCACAGATATTTTGAAGATGAGCAGGCAGCGCAAATATTGCGAGAAATAGCAAACATAAAGGCGGGAACGCCGGACGAGCACTTAGCCGCAGAATTTTATGAGCATTTCTGCAAAATAAATGGTGTTGATATTGCCGCGATAGGTGAACCGCAAGGAGCGTTGCGGTTTAATAATAATAAAAATAACAATTAAGGTGGAAGTCCAAGATGATAAATAATGTAAACAAATATCCCATATCACAGCTTTTTGACCCGGATGCAAATCTGGTTTTTGAGATACCTAAATATCAGAGGGAATACACATGGGCTACATGGCAATGGGAAGCCCTTTTTGATGATTTGATCGATAATGATAAGGGATATTTTTTAGGGTCAATTATATGTATTGATACGACAAATGACCCCATCAATGCGCCTAAGCGAGAGGTTGTAGACGGACAGCAACGCCTTACTACATTGGGTCTCTTTTTTGCCGCTATCTATGACGCGCTCTGCCAACATGACAACGAGTTAGATGATGACCAGAAGTTGGACTTGATGCAACTTAAACGCAAGCTCGTGCTAAAAAAGACAGAGGATAGAATCAGAGTCATTCCCCAAACACAGAACAACAATTTGAGCGATTATAAAGCGTTGTTGGGAGAACTAAAAATCATCTCAAAGCAATCTAAGCAGAAATTTGCAGGCAACCGCCGAATATTCAAAGCATTTTATTATTTCAAAAAGCGGCTTGCGGCACATCTTGAAGAGGCTGACAATAAAACAGCTTCCCTCTTTGATATATTGGATAAAATCAATTCTTCGGTTATCGTTATGATTGAAGTCTCCAATCACGCAGATGCCTATACCCTTTTTGAATCTCTGAATAACAGGGGAACACCACTCACAGCAATTGACCTAATAAAGAATTTGCTTTTGGCAAGGTTGGATTTGTCTGGGAGCGGGAGTATAGATTTTTACTTTGAGCAATGGACGCAGATACTGGATTACATTGGCGATGAATACTCAGTGCAGAAGAGATTCTTCCGCCATAACTATAATGCGTTCCGAAGGGGGATGAATGCTCCGTTCAAAAAGGATGACCGGCCTTATCCCTTAGGCATTCTCGCAACCAGAACAAATCTGCTTAGTATTTATGAGAAAGTTATCACCGCAGACCCAAAGGCGTTCATTGAAGAAATATTAGAAAACGCCACGCTCTACTCAACTATCCTGTTGCGAAATCAAGAGGATATCAGCAGCCAATTGAGGGAGGCTTATCTTGACCTTGAGCGCATCCAAGGAACTCCATCCTACCTACTACTCTTATATATTCTGAAAAATGCGGAGCAGTTGGGCGCGACAGAGCAGATAATCATAAATATCAGCGTCTTGTTGACTAACTTCTTTGTGCGCAGAAACTTGACCGATATTCCAAGCACAAGGGATTTGACACGCATTTTCATGGCATTGGTTGATGAAATTGAGGAACAGCAGTATTCGGGCGAAACGATGTATCAAGCTGTCCGCAAAAAGCTGATTGCCTGCTCCGCTTCCGATGAACTGTTTAGCGAGCGGTTGAAGGGAGAAGTGTATATCGACAATTCCGGCGCCACTCGCTTTATCTTATGCGCTATGGCGAAAAAGGGAATGACATTAGAAAATCAAGTTGACCTATGGAAATACAATAATTCCAATCAATATATTTGGACTATTGAGCACGTTTTTCCACAGGGCAATAATATCCCCGAGAGTTGGGTTAGTATGATGGCTGACGGCAATTATAATGTAGCGAAAGAATATCAATCACTCTACGTTCATACGCTTGGAAATCTTACGATAACAGGCTATAATAGCACGTTAAGCAATCGCTCTTTTGAGGACAAAAAAGAAAGAAAAGATAATAACGGAAATTATGTTGGGTATCGTAATAGGTAAATCTCAATACGGATATCGTCAGCGAGAATAAGTGGTCGGTTGATATCATTAGAGCACGAACAGAGAAGATGGTATCAGAGATATTGGAGTTATTTAAGTTGTAGACTGATTTAACACATAGCGTATTAGCATCTACACCTACTACGTGCCGAAAGGAGGCATAGCGCATGGATAATAATGACCCTAATAATGTGTTTTCAAATAGAGAGTCTGACAAGATACCTATCAGAATAAATGGGAAAGAGTATTTGATTTCAACATTTTTCTCGTTGAGTGATGCTGAATTATATTTGTCACAGTTGGAAGAAACACAAAATTCAAAAAGGGCTATCGCATTTATCGTACATAAAAAACTCAAGAAACTTGAACCGCCAATACCCACTGTTGAAGAAATCGCAAATGAAGATGCGTCTGTGTTTTCAAAGTATATTCTGGCAATAGTAAAAGGCGATGGTGAAGAGCTCTACAATTTTTATGAGGAAACAGAGCCAACGCTACCCGACACAGAGCGCTTTGCGCAGGCATACAAAAAATACAGCGACCTTTTAAGTGCGAAAATGGCAGAGAGATTAAAGCCGACGTTAGAAACATTAAAGCAAATTCAAAAGAGTGTTGATTTATCGTGGATTAATCAATTGCAACAAACCTTCAGCAGTCCGGTATGGGTTCAAACGATGCAACAAGTTTCACGCATGGCCCAAGACGCTGCTAATATTCTTGCTCCAATTAGAAATGCCATCAATGAGTATGCAACTGCTGCCGCAGAATTAATTTCAAACATCCAGATTCCTTCTTTTTCAGATGAAGATAAAGAAAGATTAGCCGAACGATATAGAAAATGGGGCGATTTCGGGTGGACGATTATTCCGAATGCCCCTATTAAGCTTTTCAACAGTATCCCTCAAAATATTGAAGATGCCCACAAATATGCGTTGAAATATTGTACACCTAAAGATATAGAAAGCTTATTTGCATCTATGAAAGAGAAAAACATAAGAAAAGCAGAATTGGATGAAGCTATTTATTGTTATGAACATAAACAGTATACCTCTTGTGCTCTTTTGCTATTTGCTTTGATAGATGCGAAAATGATACGCAAGCAACCAAAACAAGAAGGAAAAAGGCGACCAGTAGGAGGAACGGCTGCACGTGAATTAAAAAAACGCTTTGCGGACAAACATGATGTGAACACAATGTTCTTCTTACTTTTTGACTATATAAATCTTATGGCTTGTTTAGATATATTCTTCAAAAATGGAGAGGATTTTAAGCAAGAACCTGCTGTTATCAATCGAAATTTTGTTGGGCATGGAATGCACTCAAGAAAGGTGCGTAAGCGCGATTGCATTCAACTTTTTTTAGTATTATATAATTTGACGGATTTTTTGGAAGCACTCTGAGGATAGTCAGCATTGTGTGATTAGAAATTGTCTAAGACGAGAGACGGGGGCTGTATACCTGCCGCCACTCTCGAAACCAAACAGGATTTTTGCTCATTTCCATTCGCAAAAATCTGTCCGCTTTCCTGCCGCGAAAAACGGTTGTGTGCACACACCACACCCCCGTTTTACCGCCAGCCGTGCCAGCAGGTATAACACACTACACCTTGCAAGCAAGGTTGTGTGCCAAAGGGTGCCCCTTTGGGAACCCTTAATTCAGAAAATGGGTACCCATTTTCTGAATTAACCAAAACAAAAAGCGGTGCAATCCGTCCCTCCATCGGACAACTTGCACCGTTTTGTTTTGCGCTCCATCTGCACCACAGCCGGAGAAAACACGCTGCACATTTCCCCAAATGCAGCGGCGTTTTCGTTTCGGACATTTCGCAGAATATCCGAAACCGGAGTTGATTTATTTCTGTATTCGAGTTATAATAAGTTCAACCCGAATTGGAGGTTTAATCAATGAAAGAAGTGGGTAAACGGCTAAAAGCCTTGCGTGATGGTGCGATGCTTTCACAAGTTAAGATGGCGGAAGCTCTCGGCTCTACACAATCCAGTATCAACCGCTATGAAAACGGACAGGCCACCCCTACCGTTGCGCTTTTTCGCACTTATGCGGATTACTTTGATGTGTCGATGGATTATATCTTTGCCCGGACGGACAAGCCGCAGGGAAAGCAATACGAATACAAGCCCAATATCGCAGTTGGAAATCAGCAGATGCGGCAGTTTATTGATATGTGCTTTGACCCGGAATCGCCTGTCAGCGAGAAGATGAAAGAGACACTATTACAGATGATGGGAGGGCAAGATGCATGAGAGATATGATTTATTATCCGGGTTTTGAAGTTCAAGATAAAGTTTGGCTGAAATTTGCTTTACTGTATTTCGATAATTTGCGACCAATTATACCGTATACCATTGTACCGGAAACGGAATATCTCAGTGATGGCTTTCGCTATATTATGAATGAGACGGATTTAGTTAGACCATATAGGCCGCAATATGAAGAAGGTGTATGCGCTTCAACTTTGGCTTGCGATGAGTTTGAGGGGTACCTTCGTAATCCAGAGAGATACAAGGGTTATTTTGGCCGGACTCATACAACACAACTTCCTGAAAAATGGAGAAGCCGTGAGCACCAAAATTGCACTTTATTTGAAGGCAAATATTCAGACGCATTCTTTAATTTTTGTATTGAAAATCATATTGCTTCACAGTGCGAGGAAGGTATTCATATATCCGAAGACTTAGCGTTTGTATATATGAGCCTACTTGCTGATGTGATTTCAAGGAATAACGAATTTGAAATGATTACTGACATAAGACGTTATTCTGCTTTGTTGCTGAAAAATGAAATGTTAATGGCTAAGTCCACGCAAAATAATTTACGAATAGCACAAAATAACATTGAGTTCTCTGTACCAGACAATCTACGTAACATTCCCATTGAGCAGATAGTTCATTTGCGCAATCAAAGAAACTTTGGGGAGATGCGAAAGGCATATATCAAAGAAATAGGAAGGCTAATTGAAAACAAAGAAAATACTCGCCCCGACTATTCGCTGGAAGAGCTTTTATCATATAAAAAAGACTTCATTAGAATTTGTGAGCAATCGTTTGAGATGATTGCTGCTGCCACTGTTACGGTTTATAATTTTGCCGCTTTGAGCGATGGTATACAGGGTGTGGAAATTATCCCCGCAATGGCATCAGTATTTATGGATTATAAAGCTGCTAAAGATGCTGTCTTCGAGATTCCGCAGTTTATCGAACAGTTGAAAACAAAACGGCTGGCCCGAAAATATGTTGCTAAAGTGAGTAGATTAAATACTACTTATCGACACAGGGGGTGATGACACTTGAAAGCAGTTATCTATGCGCGGTATTCTTGCGACAGCCAGCGCGAAGAATCCATTGAAGGCCAGCTTCGGGAATGTAGTGCTTTTGCCGAAAAGAATGGTATCACGGTTTTGCGGCGTTACATTGACCGCGCATTTTCCGCCAAGACGGATAACCGCCCGGAGTTTCAGAACATGATTAAAGACAGCGGCAAGAAGCTGTTCGATATGGTAATGAACCAATGAAAATGTAGCTTTTTTCATATCTCAAATAGCAATTGAAGTTTGCTGTCTTTATATTAAACTACCCATTGATTGATTCAATACTATTAAGTTTAGTAGAGGTGTATATATGCCTAAGATAAAAAAAGCAGAAGAAATATTTAAACAATATAACAACGTAATGAGTACAGCTGAATTAACTTCTAACAAAATATATTATGCGGATATCCAAAAACTATTTTATGCTAATATGATAGAAAAAGTAAAACGTGGTTATTACCATTGGATTGACCAGTCCAATAGCAGTGAGGTTGTTATTATTAACAGCCTGTTTCCTGATGCAGTTTTTTGTATGAATACCGCACTTTTCTATTATGGATACAGTGATAGAAATCCTGCGGAGTGGCACTTCGCAATAGATAAGAATGTTTCCAAACAGCGAATGAAAATTGACTATCCATTCATAAAAGCATACCGTACAGAACCTCGCTTGCTCTATATCGGAGAAGCTAAAGGAAATATTGATGGTGAGGAAGTTTGTATTTATGATAAGGACCGTACTATTTGTGATTGTTTGAAAAATATGAATCGAATGGATAAGGAAATTTTCAATAAAGCAATCCAAAATTATGTGAAAGACCAAAAAAAGAATATCCCTAATCTGATGCGGTACGCAAAAGAGTTGAGAGTGCAAAGGAAAGTAAAAGATTTGATAGGAGTGTGGTTGTGATGGCTGATATTGCTGCATCTGTTCTTGCAAAATTGAAAAATAAATCGAAAGCAACGGGAATTAGTTATCAGCAATGTTTGCAATTATTTATGCAAGAAGAATTTTTACGTAAACTGTCAAAATCAAATTATACTTCAAACCTTATTCTTAAAGGCAGTTTATTTATCTACGCTCTGACAAATTTTGAAAGCCGTGCAACTATTGATGTGGATTTCTTGCTAAGGGATAAATCCAATGAGGTAGAAGAAGTTAAAAAGATGATAGAAGAAATTCTAACCGTGCCGACAGGTAATGATTTCATTGAAATGACAGCAAAAGGATTTGAAGAAATCTCCCCACAACGAAAATATAAAGGAATCAGTACTCAGGTTATGGATTTCCATGAAAATTCAATATTGAGTAACTTTATATAAAATTCGCTCTTTGGAGTTGCTATGTCGAATATTTGGAGTTGCTATGTCGAATATTTCCTTGAATTACAGAACTAACTACAGTATAATATAGGCAATTAAATCATTCGTTTATCCGTATCAATTCCAAGAGGTGAATTGTATGAATTATATTACGGCAAGAGATGCCGCCGTGCTATGGGATGTATCTGAACGCAGAGTGAAGAAACTTTGTGAAGATGGCGCATTCCTGATGTTCAACGATTTGGTCGGTCGTGGATTATTCCTTCTGAGACGCAAAAGCCGGAAGATATGCGAAAATAAAGATGCGGAAAGAGAGGTGATACTATTGAAAACAAATGATACGAATACTGTTCCAGTTAGGACAAGCGGCTTGCTGAATCTGATATTCAAGGCGGTCAGCCCGAAACAGTTTTTTGAAAAAAACGAAGCGTACCTCCATGTTCCAACCTTCAGCGAATATATCACCAACTTATGCAAGGAGCGAGGTGAAGCACCTGAGCATATCATTAAGCGCACCCCGCTTGAACGCAGCTTTGGACACCAGCTGTTTACAGGCAGACGCAACCCTTCAAGGGATACGGTTCTGATGCTTGCATTTGGTTTCGAGGCGGATTTGGATACTGCGCAAGAGCTTTTGAAAATTGCTGGGTTCAACGCACTGTACCCAAGAGGCAAGCGGGATGCAATACTGATTTACTGCTTGCATCACCATATCAATCTTATGGAGGCTCAAATCATGTTGCATGATTTGAATTTGCCCATATTAGGAGGGATGCGCTAATGTCGGATATAAAAATGGCTATTGCTGACTTTTTGGGCAGCTTTGATGACAGTCGCTACCCAATCGACTTTTTGGCCAAGTATGACATACTCGAATGTCTTGCCAGCCATAGTGGAATGGAAACCTTTTTGATTCAAGAAAAAGAAACGGACGAGCAGTACATTGTTAAGTGCTTTGATAAACAAATTTATACAGTCGCTGTTTCAGAAAGCAAAATATTAAAAGGGCTGGATCACAAAGCGCTCCCCAAATTCATTGGCGAGTATGAGAACGAAATCACGCTTTGCATTGTGCGAGAATATGTAAAAGGCCTTCCACTGGACAAATATGTAGAGAAGAGCCAACCAGACACGCATGAGGTAATTAGAATTGGTGCGGAGCTGTGTGATATTTTGACCTACTTGCATACGAGGGAGCAGCCGGTCATTCACAGGGACATTAAGCCGCAGAATGTTATTATAGCCGATGACGGCATGGTGTGGCTGATTGACTTTGATATTGCACGAGTATATGAAGCGGATGCCAGTACGGATACGCAGTTTTTTGGAACCAAAGACTATGCTCCACCTGAACAATACGGCTTTACACAGACGGATGCCAGAGCCGACATTTACTCTCTTGGCATTTTACTGCGGTGTATGTTGACCGGCAGCGAGAAAGAAAGTGCCAACATTCATCTGTATAAACCGTTTGCAAAGGTCATCCGAAAGTGTACCGCTTTTTCCCCAAAAGAACGCTTTACCAATGCGGAGGCGGTAAAGAAAGCGCTTATGTCCGCCAATCCAAAAACACAGTTCATCCGAACAGCACTGATTTCTGTGTGCGCCCTTGCAATGATATCCCTATGTGTTTTTGCTGGGATCAAGATATATGATTATGTTACTTTTGATCCTTTTGCTGAGGGTAGTATTCCAGCTGTTCTGACCGATGAAGAACGAGTTATCGATGCGGTATCTTATATGAACACTAAATATGGAACCGATCTTTTTAATAACACAAACGGCTATGCTGACGTTGGATTTCTTAAGACGGTTCTTACGGATGTTTATAACTATGATCCAGAGTATGTGTATGCCGCACCCATTGCTGAGGGACCGCCGCAAGAAAGCAAAAATAATTTCTTCCCTTGGGAATTTGGCAATGAGCAGTATGTGCCACGCGATATCATGGCATATGTAGCGGTTAAAATATATTGGGTGGAAAAAGTATCTGATTACAGCAGCCTGAAAGATGATAACGGAATCTATCCGGGTGTTCGAGTAGCACTTGAGTTTTGCGATGACAAAGGGATACTCACGGGCATTGGCAGACCTGAAGATATTACAAAAGGCGAAGTTGCTATCGCACTTGCAAATGCCGACAGGGTATATGAGTCTACAAAAGCACAATAAAAATAAATGTAAAAGGTGGGCAGTCAGCCCACCTTTTTTTAACCGCTTTTTTGTAAAATAAAAGTGGCAATGACGAACTGGCAATTTTATTTTTAAAAAAGGAGTGTGAAAGTTTATGAAAAAGCTAGTACAAACGATAATCGCCCTTGGGCTTACACTGGTCCTAAGCCTTACTATAATGCTTCCAGCTTATGCGGCATCTTCCAGCGAAGCAGAAAGCAAAGCTACTGCGCTCAAGCAACTTGGCCTTTTCCAAGGAGTTTCTGAAAACGACTTTGCGCTGGGCAGAGCGCCCAGCCGTGTGGAGGCACTGGTAATGCTCATCCGCACCTTGGGGAAAGCAGCGGAAGCAGAACAGAACGGTGGCAAGCATCCATTCACAGACGTTCCGGCGTGGGCAGACAAATACATCGGATACGCCTATGAAAAGGGGCTGACCAAAGGAACCTCCGCCACCACCTTTGGCGTGGGTGACGCAAATGCAGACATGTATCTGACCTTTATGCTCCGTGCTTTGGGCTACAGCGACACGACTGGCGACTTCACATATAACGCCACGAAGCTGCTGGCAAAGACGGTGGGCATCTTACCTGATGTCATTGATACTGAGAAGTTTCTGCGTTCTGACGTTGTGTTGGTTTCATGGGTGGCACTGGAAGCTGATGTAAAGGGGGGCAGTCAGAGCTTGGTCGAGAAGCTGATTTCAGAGAAAGTGTTTTCAACGGATGATTATACCAAGGCTGTCCAGTCGGTAAACGAGCAGGAACCCGCTGCCGTCACCGTAGCTTCTTTTGATGCGCTTAAAGCGGCGTTGAACAATCCTGCGGCAAAAGCTATCTCTATCCAATCACCCGGGAATCCGGTCATAGTCACCGGAGAACTGACAATCCCCAATGGTGTTTCTGTAACGGTAGAACGTGGAAATGATTTTTACATTGAGGGATCGCTTACTAACAACGGTACAATTAACATTATGGGTTCGGATACCATTTTAAGTGCGGAGTTCATCAACTACTCCGTAATGTCGGTTCAGAAAAGTGGAAAAGTCACCAATAATGGAGCTATCAATCTGCTGCCCTCTGTTTTATCCGATACCAGCGACCATGGACCTGTGGGCGGTCAGCTTCGTGTGTTTGACGGTAGCTTTGAAAACAATGGCTCTGTATTTCTAAAAGCCGGAGTCGTCAATACGCATGGTGGTATGCTGGTGGTGGCAGGCGGTCCTTTTACCAACAGCGGCATTGTAATTGTGGATGGATTCCAGACGATTATTACCAATACCTTTACCAACGGCAAGGGCGCTGTGGTAATTAACAATACCTATGTCGGTATAAGGGATTCCGGAGTGTTTACCAATTTCGGCACTCTTTCCGGCAACTCGACTGTGAAAGAGTGATGCTCGGTTTGAACAACAGCCCAATTGTCAAAATGAAATAGTGGCGGGGAAATAGGCTTTACAGAGTAGCTTATGGTTTGCCGTCTCATACGACAGCGCGGGCAATACTTAAATATTGATCTGCGCTGTCGTATTTTTTGAGCAGCATGGATGCGGGAGGATTTTATGAAGCGGATTTTATCGGTGTTTTCCTTATTGTGCGGCAGTGGAATAATCGCATACTCAGTCTATCTAATAGCGCTTAGGCAATTTCTTGGGAAATCCTTAACAGGAAATATAATTTTCCTCGCTGTAGGCATTCTGCTTCTGGCGGTTGGATTTGCAGGAAACCTCTTCAAGAGAAACCGCAGCCTTACGGATGATCAGCGCACAAAGCTCAAAAAGCGATATAAATCGGCGGCTATTGTTGCCGGGGTTTTGTTTGTCGGGGTGGCTTTTTATATCGTGCTGTTTGTGGTGCTTCAGATGAGCGATACAAACCGTGTGGATGCTTCCCTCCGTACGATGATGCAAGACGAATATACGCAGATCGGTGTCCCCCTGCCCGATAACGCCAAATATATTCTTTACAATATCAATAAACAGGAGTTCAAGTCGGACAGCAGAACTATTTTGAAGGGCATCAGCGGCAATCCCAAGCTCGTCAATGTGGTTGTGACCTATCAAATTGATACTGTCTATATTGGCACATGGAAAACCGTGAGTGGGGCCACGATTGCAGACGCTTATGAGGAATCCATGAAACTCTCGGTGGTTCGGCTTTCAGACTGGTCGCTGATTGAAGAAAAAACCTTTGTCGCAGTACGTAGCGACAACAATTTGGGCAAAGGCGACAAAAAATATACCTACCAAGTAAGCCTGTATGACAGTGAAATTTCAAGCTATCTAAATGGGTTGTTTAATTAAAAATAAGCTTTATCAAAGGAAAATTACTATGAAAATAAGAGGCCAAAAAGGTTTTGCAATCGTCAACATCATCGTTGGGGTTATTTTGGTGATGGCGAGCTTTGTTATGTTTGCTGATCCCTCCACCTATCCGGGGCTACTGATTACCCTCCCGCTTGGACTGGTCTTCACTATATGCGGCTGGCTGACGGGACGGCGGATTCGTAGCGAATATGTGCTGGAAAAGACTATGAAAACCACGCTGACTATCAATTTCATTATATTTATCCTATCCTGCGTTGTTTTGGCTGCCTGCTGCACCATATTACCTATCATCGGACCGATGCTGTAAGGAGGAAGCGAGTGATATGCTATCCGCACCCGAAAATCTGAGAGCGTTAATTACATACTTTGGCATATCACAGCAGGAGTTGGCTGACGCGCTGGAGATAAACGCCTCACAGATCAGTCGGTGGCTTTCCGGCGAACGCAGACTCACAGCCGCCAGCGTTCATATGCCAAGGATTACCGAGTATTTTCTTTCTCTTGCCACCACACTATCTGACATCGACTGGCTGAACAGGCAGCTTGAATCGGAGGGGCTCCCCACTGATGCGTCTTCCGTTGCGGGTATCCGCCAAAATCTCACCATTTGGCTTTCCAGTGACGGCGAGGCACTGCGCCGCAATCTTGGAGCTGTCCCTCCGTCATCCCGGCTGAAAAAAAACAAGCCGTTGCCGCCCCCTACACTATCCTGCAGTGAGATCAAGCTGGGTGCGCTGGAGCTATCTCTTGCCCTGCGACCTATTTTATCAGAGCTTCCCCCCAAGAGTTGTGTGAATGTCTTTCTGTCCAGCGATGTAATCACAGCCATTATTGACGAAAGTGTCGCCGGACTGCTGCTTTTCTTTGCAGATAAAAAAAGCCTGCAAATCAGGCTGGTCGCCTGTGTGTCAGGTGACACAAGAGCGATGTCACGCTTAATCGCCGCTTATACTGGAGCATTGGTATCGGGCCATATGCAGCTGTCGGTGGTGCATGGCATGACACAGACCGTCACTCATCAGATGCATTTGATTGTGCCGGAACGCTGTGCCGTGCCGTACTGGTGACTGAAACACCCGCCGCCTCTGCACCGCCTGTAACGGTAGTCGTGGAGCACAAGGACTTTGTGCGGGAGGCTCAACTCAGCTTCGATAAGGCCGCCCGTTATGCCCAACCAATCCTCAGCATCTACGGTGATGATTACTCCCGGAATATCCTCGAAATCCTCTATATGGAGTTCTGTACCCCCGGAGCGCTGGACGTGGTAAAGGACAGCATCAACCCCATGTACATGACTCCGGAGGGCTACAATCGGTTTCTCAAAACCCGAAATCATAGTGCGGAAGAATACGCATGGCGCAGTTCAGAGTATATGCGCTTCAAATCCGGTTTGGATGAAACGCTAAAAAACGGCGCGGTGTTTCGGGAAGTCCTCTCCCTTCGCCGTCTGCGCGATATTGCCGAAATGGGTTTTTGCCGTATGTCCGGTCTTTACTTTATGCAGAGTGGATATGTGAACCTTGATGCCGAGGGCTGCACGGATATTCTAAATGGTTATATCCGCTATCTCGAAACAGTGTCAAATTTTTACTTGATCATTGTGGATGACTTTGATGAAATTAATGCAAACAATTGCTGGCAACTTAAGCAGAACCACCACCTTGCTGTCAACTGCTGGAGCGGCCCTGATCCGGTCATGATTTATTCCGACCAGCTCATGCTGCTTCGCGAGTTTCAGACTCATTTTAACGAGCTATGGGAGCAGGGCAAGCAGGTCATAAGTAGCCGAGGAAATGC
>LAHS01000956.1_pt1 | contig 13579 bp, 10 predicted proteins | sample 329651 | NCBI WGS metagenome assembly LAHS01 (sample SAMN03275699, study PRJNA271635) | activated sludge metagenome | isolation source: sample C-1 Sludge from hydrolytic chamber (first chamber) of Anaerobic... | reverse complement strand
CTGCATGTGCACTTCCAATCTGTACACCTGGTCCATAGTCATGGATGATCATATCATGTACACCGACAATTTCCGGATGCTTCAGCATCTGATTGCGGATAGCCTCCGTCAGTTCCGGAGAAGCTGGTGTTCCCAGCAGCTGATTGATGATCTCACTGGCAATACCGTAGCCGCTGTAAAAGATAAAGCACGCAAGGATCACACCGGCAATGCCGTCAAAAGGAATACTCTTGGTAAAAGCAGACAGGATAATTGCAATCAATGAGATGCCGGTTGCCATCACGTCGTTGCGGCTGTCCTGGCTGGCTGCCTTGATTGCCATATTATTGATCTTTGTGCCGACCTTGTTGTAGAAAAGTGCCATCCATACCTTTACTAATATGGAAGCCGCAAGAATGCCGACAAGGATTGGATTAAAAGAAACATCCTGTGGATGAATGATCTTATCCACAGATGTATTCAAAAGCTGGAAGGCAAAGATGAAGATGATGATTGCCACAATAAAAGAGACAACATATTCCATACGGCCGTGGCCGAATGGATGTTCCTTGTCTGCCGGCTTCGCTGACAGACGGTAGCCAAACATTGTGATCAGACAAGAAAGACAGTCTGAAAGATTGTTAAAGCCATCAGAAATAATAGAGATGGAATTGATGGCAAGACCAATAATTCCCTTCAATATAAATAAGAAGATATTACAGCACATGCCGGCCACTGAAGTCAGTGTTCCATAACTCAGTCGGACGTGCTCATCCTTTACATTCTCTGGATCTTTTACAAATAATTTAATCAGGAAATCTGTCATTCTATCACCCCGTTATACGCTATTCTAATACAGCTGCGGACGGGTTGCTATTCTAACTTTGCTTTTTTTCATTTCTATGACGATGATTTTGTGAAAATAGGATGCTTGGATTGGCAGAAATGCCGCTGTGATCAATAACATTGTATCTGTAAAGCCATATGTTGAATACGGCAGGATCAAGGTCAGGAGATAGAGTGCAACCATCAGCACCCGCAGCCACATCACTGTGTTCTTCATTGTTCTGACTGAACTTGCTTCAAAAATAATACAGCAGCACACACTGGCAGCCGTTACGAACCAGACAGCGGGCATTGCCTGCGTCAGACCTGTCAGCACTGTCACCAATGCCGCTATACTGCTGAAGCACAGGATCTGTTTCCATCTGCGGTATACTGTCCGATAACTATGGGCATCAACAGCTGTATAAATGGCAAAGCAGGAAAATAAATATGCTGCCGGCTGATATCCATCGGCTGTATACCCGAAGGACATAAAGAGAAACGCTAATGTCAACCAATATCTTGCTGTCTGTTCCATGATCATCACCTCTGTTTACATTCATTACTATAAAAAGAATGATTGGAAGTGCTGTACATAAATGTGTACAATGAAGTAAGAAAGAAGAAAGGCTTAACCTCCAACTTGGTGACTTTCAGCTAAAAAGTCCAATATTCTGTGGATTCACCGATAGATCCATCAGAAGAATTGACGAAGTGATCAGCCATCCTTTCGCGTTCATATATTGCAGTCGGGTCTTCAAAGATATCTTTATCCCTGATGTCCCGGACAAAGAAATAGTGAATATGTTCTGAAATCTGTCGGATGAGCTTGAGAATGATCTCCTGAAGATCACAGCCGGCATATTTCTGCCATATACTGAAAAGAGCGGTATCTGCTAACGATGGATGTCCCATCGAATACGCCTGGATATATGATCCGTTTTCGCGGTCAGCCCCACAGATCAGGCTGACGAACTGATGTGAATATGGGGCGCCTGCTGCTGGTGTCTGTCTTTTTCTGCCTTTGACATTGGGAAGGCAATATCCCTTATGTGATTCCATGAATACCTTCTCATCTATCTCCACTGCTTTATCGATTGTTTTCTCTTCAGTGATAAGTCTGAGGAAAGAAAGAAGTTTATGTCTCATGCGGAAGGCAGTAGATGGGCTGACATCAATGAGGGCAGAATTTGTGAGCAGCGAACCGTGTTCCAGAGTGCTCTTGATGAACATTGACCATTTGTCATAAGGCTGATGAGAATACCAGGTCAAATGCCCATTATCATAAGTAAATCGCTTATCACATTCTTTACAGCGATACATCTGCTTGCCAGAATGTGATTTCCCGCCTTTGATCAGACGGGGATGAACTGCACCGCATTTTGGGCACATATCGAAATCAGTCTTCTTTTCAGCCAGATTGAGAGACTGATAGTCAATGATCTGCCTCTCAATATTCTCAATCTGGTAAGGATATAACGATGAAACAACATTCTCAGTCATGAATTCCATAGAAAGTGAGCCTCCAATGCCCTGAGAATACACCGTGACCTGATATACTGCGGTACTCGTTAATGTACAATTAAATGTCAAGTCACCAAGTTGGAGGTTAAGCCAGAAGAAATTTATGAAAACTGCTGTTCCTTCGCTGGATGCCCTGGTATACCAGGCACTCTCAAAATACTCTGATCCTGAACATCTTTTATCGATGACAGATCTGCGTGCCTGCTGCGACCTGGCTGGTCACCCTGCTGACCGCAGAACTATCTATAAGTCCATTGATATGCTGAAAGAAGCTGGTGTGGAGATCGTCTTTGTCAGAAAAGAAGGACGTCAGGGCTATTATCTAAAACATATCTTCACCAATGCAGAAGCACTGTTCCTAATGAATGCCTGTGAAGAATCCAGTGCACTGTCTGCCCCGGAAACAAATGAACTGGTAAAGAAAATACGCCAGCTGCTGCCAGAGCAGAAGATTTATCAGATTCCTCCCCTGTCTTCCAATCCAGCCAAGACTGAGCATCATAAGATCCTGGAAGACGCAGAAAAACTTCTTCCTGCAATTGCTAAGAATGAATATGTAGAATTCCTGTACTTTGACATCACTGTGACAAAGAAGAAAAAATACCGCAAGGAGAATGCGAAGTACCGTCTGGTCCCATATGCATTGATTTCTGAAAATGGGAGATACTATGTTGTCTTCTATTCTGATAAGCATCATGCCTTTGCCAATTACCGTTTAGATAAGATGGATCAGATTTCGGTCACAAACGAACAGAGTGAAGGCATTCCTTTCTCTCTGCAGGATCATCTGCGCAGCTCCTTCCAGATGTATCACGGCGCGCCGCAGACAGTCACCGCTGTATTTGACAACAGTCTTTCTTCCATTGTCTTTGATCAGTTCGGTGAAGACATTGTTATATCCAAGGTGGATGAGAAGACATTTACCGCCAGCATCAGAACTGCTGTGACACCGACACTTGTCTCATGGTTCCTGCAGTTCTATGATAAAGTGGTCATTAAAAAACCGCAGTCATTGATTGATGAATACAAAAAAATAGCAGAAGCACTGCTGCAGACATATGCAGAGAAAGAATAGGAGATCCATATGGAAGAAGATAAAATAGAACAGCTCCAAAAAATCATTGATGATGCAAAACATGTAGTATTCTTCACAGGTGCCGGTGTTTCAACAGATTCCGGGATCCCGGATTTCAGAAGTCAGGACGGACTGTACAATCAGAAATATAAGTATCCGCCGGAAGAGATTATTTCACATTCCTTCTTTACAGAGAAACCGGAGGAATTCTTCGACTTCTACCGTGACCGCATGCTGTATCTGGATGCTCAGCCAAATGAAGTGCACCGCTTTATTGCAGATCTTGAGAAAGCGAGAAAGTCTTTAGGTGTTGTTACCCAGAATATCGACGGCCTTCATCAAAAGGCAGGTTCCAAGAAAGTTTATGAACTGCATGGATCTGTCCTGCGCAATTACTGTGTCAAATGCAGAAAATTCTTCCCGGCTGAATATATCAAGAACAGCACCGGCATTCCTCGCTGTGATGCATGCGGCGGTATTATCAAACCAGATGTTGTCCTTTATGAGGAAGGACTGAGCGATGCCGTTGTTTCAGGAGCTGTTGCGGCAATTCAGAGTGCAGATGTCCTGATTGTGCTGGGAACATCTCTGGTTGTTTATCCTGCAGCCAGCTTCCTCCGCTTCTTCGGAGGCAGGCATCTGGTCCTGATCAACCGTGATGCAACTCCTTATGACGATACGGCTGACCTTGTCATCCATGACAGCTTCAGCAATGTCTTCCCAAAACTTCATATCTAACATAAAGAACAGCAGACAATCTCTGCTGTTCTTCTTTATGACTGATGATTTGAAGAATATGCCGCCAATTTAGTCATACGGTATGGATCCAAGATCTTCCTGACTTCCTCCGAAGTAACATATCCTTTTTCAACCGCAAGTTCTGTAACCTTTTTCCCGGTCTTCAGTGCTTCTTTTGCCAAGGACGCTGCTTTCGTATATCCAATCAGCGGATTCAACGCAGTTGCCATGCCGACACTTGACAGCATCAATTCACTGCATCTTTCCCGGTCTGCCGCAATCCCTTCAATACAGTTGATGCGGAAAGTATTGACAGCATTTGTGAGCAGGTCAATAGACTGGAACAGCGAATAGAACACAACCGGTTCAAATGCATTCAGCTCCAGCTGTCCTGCCTCTGCTGCACAGGTGATAGTGACATCATTTCCGATGACGCGGTATGCCGCCTGTGAGACAACTTCCGGAATGACCGGATTGACTTTGCCAGGCATGATGGAACTGCCGTTCTGCATTGCCGGCAGTACGATTTCAGCAATTCCTGTTTTCGGTCCGCTGGACAGCAGACGCAGATCATTGGCTATCTTGGATAACGTTACTGCACTATCCTTTAATGCTCCGGATAACGATGCAAAGCTGTCAATATTCTGTGTGCCGTCGATCAGATCACTGCAGTGTTCAAATGGAATTCCGGTCTCTTTCGACAGTTCACTGCTGATACGGAAGAAATATTCACGGTCAGCGTTAATGCATGTACCAATAGCAGTGCCGCCTAAGTTGATCTCATGCATTTCCTGCTTTACCATTCTGATCCGATCAAGGCTTCTCTGCACAGCAGAACTGTATGCATCAAACTCTTGTCCTAACCGGATAGGAACTGCATCCTGCAGCTGTGTTCTGCCCATTTTCAGGACATCATCAAACTCTTCAGCTTTCTTCTGCAGAGACAGGATCAGCTCCTGCAGTGACTTCTCATATCTGTTCAACATCATCAGACAGGCAAGTTTTCCTGCCGTCGGTATCACATCATTGGTGGACTGCCCCATATTGACATCATCATTCGGATGGATCAGTTCATACTGACCAGCTCTTCCCCCTAGAAGACCGATAGCGATATTGGCAATCACTTCATTTGCGTTCATGTTCATTGAAGTTCCGGCACCCCCTTGGATAGGATCGACAATGAACGCTTCATGATATCTGCCATGAATGATCTGATCACAGGCCTTTGCAATGACATCAGCCTTGACTTTCGAAAGTGCACCCGCATCGGCATTTGCCAATGCACATGCTTTCTTTACTCTGGCAAGAGCTTCAATCATCTCTGTACGCATCCTTTCGCCTGTCATCGGAAAATTTTCTTTAGCGCGCAGCGACTGAACACCGTATAAAGCTTCTGCCGGAATTTCTTTCGTGCCGATAGAATCTGCTTCGATCCGGACGTTCTTCCGATTGACGGCAGCATTTTCTTCATGCAGGATCTTCTCTGTCATATTTCCCCTCTCACTCAATTGATCTGGTCCATTCAGAATGCTTTGATGTTCTTCCCCATTGAATATCGGTCAAAGTATCATACATGATTTTTGATATCTTCCCAATTTCTCCATGATTGATGACAATGGTTGTATCATTCTTGCGCAGCACGCCTACCGGTGAGATCACCGCAGCTGTACCAGTACCGAATACTTCTTCAAGTCTTCCTTCTTTTCCAGCACGCATGACATCATCAATTGATAGCTTTTCTTCGAATACGGCATAGCCAAGCTCCTTCAGGAGCGTGATGACAGATCTTCTTGTAACACCTGGCAGCACAGTGCCAAGACATGGTGCAGTGAAGATCTTTCCATCAATCTTGAAAAAGATATTCATCGATCCTACTTCTTCAACGTATTCATGGTACAGACCATCCAGCCAGAGAACCTGGTCATAACCTATCTCCTGCGCAAACTCTCCAGAACGGATGCTGGCTGCATAGTTGCCTCCGCATTTGGCATATCCAGTCAGTCCAGGTGCAGAACGGATGTATTCATCTTCAACAAAGATCTTGATTGGCTTCAGTCCTTCGTCATAATATGCACCGCTTGGCGAAGCAATGATGATGAACTGATATGATCTGCTTGCATGGACACCAAGACCGGTCCCAGTGGCAATCATGAACGGACGGAGATACAGTGTTGTGCCTGGAAATGACGGGACCCAGTCCTTTTCAACTTTCACCAGTTCCATGCATGCCTGGATGAAATCTTCCTTTTCAATTTTCGGCATGGACATTCTTTCTGCACTATTCTGGAATCTTTCAGCATTACAGTCCGGACGGAACAGCTGAATGCCTTTCTTTGTCCGATATGCTTTCAGTCCTTCAAAAATCTCCTGTGCATAATGGAAGACTGCAGTACTCGGATCCAGCTCTAATGGTGCATACGGCACGATTCTTGCGTCATGCCAGCCTGTTCCCTCATCAAAATCCATCAGGAACATATGATCGGTAAAGATCTTTCCGAAGCCAAGATGGCTTTCGTCTTCCGGCTTCTTTTTCTTTTCTAAATTCTCCGTAAATTTTATATCCAGCATTTTCTCTCCTCCTCAGTACGCACTGGCACCATAGTTTGATAAATATCTTGCAGAAGGATCTTTGACATTGCATCCCTCCCAATTTTGGTTCGGCATCCAGTAATCGCTGATCATCTGATCCATCTCTGGATAATACTTTTCAAAGATATCCCGATACATCAGTGATTCCTTTGTAAATGGACGGTGCCATGTATACTTGATGCGCTCTGTTTCAAATTCGCCGTCACTGTACATCTGTTCCGCTTTCTCCCTTAAGTCATCTGCCAGGGAGTGCCCGACAGCATCAGAGAAGGCTGCTTTATCCCTGAACAGGATCGTAGCCGGCAGAAGACGGTCATTTGCAAAGGCATGACGCAGCAGGAACTTGCCCATGTGGTAATGGTTCATCTTCTTCTCAGGATCAATGGCCATGACATAGCTGCAGAATGCCAGATCTCCGAACGGCACTCTTCCTTCCATACTGTTGGCTGAAATACAGCGGTCAGCACGCAGGACATCATACATGTATAATTCACGGATCCGCTTCTCTGCTTCTAACTGGAAGCTCTCTGCATCCGGTGCAAAATCTGTATATTTATAACCAAACAGCTCATCGCTGATCTCACCGGTGAACAGGACTTTGATATCTGTTGTTTTGTGAATTGCCTTGCAGAGAAGATACATTCCGATGGATGCACGGATTGTTGTAATATCCCAGCTGCCTAATGCCTTAATGACTTCCGGAAGTGCATCTAAGACATCCTGTTTTGAAATAATGATCTCCGTATGATCAGATCCAATATATTCAGCAACTTCTTTGGCATACTTTAAATCGATTGCATCAACATCCATTCCGATGGCAAAAGTACGGATTGGCTTTGCACTGTGCTTCTGCGCGATGGCACAGACCAGTGATGAATCCAGACCGCCGGACAGCAGATAACCTACCGGTGCATCAGCGTCCATTCTCTTGACAACGCCATCAATCAGACGGTCATGGATCTGGCGGGAGATTTCATCCATGTCATCCATGCATTTCTTTTCCGGCAGATCAATGTGTGCATATACCGTGAACTTACCATCTTCGCAATAACAGCCAGGAGGAAATGGGAAGATATCTTTCGCAATCGGCATGAGGGAAGCTGGTGTTGAGCCAAAGCAGATCCTGCCATGTTCGTTGTATCCATAGAACAATGGGCGAATGCCGATTGGATCTCTGGCTGCCAGCCAGCTGTCTTTTTCAGCATCATAGATAACGCACGCAAATTCACTGTCTAAATGAGCAAACAGACCGGCGCCGTATTTTTCATATAACGGCAGCAGAAGTTCGCAGTCAGAATCAGAAGTAAATGTATATCCCTCTTCTTCCAGTTCCTTTTTGATCTTACGGAAACCATATAATTCACCGTTGCACACAACGGCATTGCCTTTGCGGTGGAACGGCTGCATGCCCTTCTCATCGCATCCCATAATGGCAAGTCTCTGAAATCCCATGATGCCGCCGTCAACGGCTTCGATCCTCTGGTCATCCGGACCGCGGTCCTTCAATGTCTCAAGTCCTTCCTTGAAAGCACTGAAATCTGTTGCACTGTCTGTTGTTACTAATAATCCACACATAAGAAGCACCTCTTTCTAACAAAAAAACAGTCCTCATCCTATTACTAGGACGAAGGACTGTTCACTCTCCGCGGTACCACCCAGTTTACTGATTTCCATCAGTCGCTTAGTCTCCAAACAAATCATTCGGGGTCAGTCAGATAACGGTCTGCGTCCGTCAAAGCCTACTTCTTACGTTTCGACTTTGAAGCTCTGGGATGTTCTTTCATCTTTGCCGTGTCACAGGCTTCTCACTGCCACCCGCTCACTTTAGACCGTACAGAGAATACTTCTTCCCGTCTTCGCTTGTATTGACTATGTTATAGTGCGATTGCAGGCATAAGTCAACACTTTTTTAATTTTTCTGTATTTCAGATTTATTTTTCGCTTTTTTAATTTAAAATTCAATATTTTGCTGTTTTTGCCATTTTTATTTTCGTTTTTATTGTATTTTTTTATTGACATGTCTGAATTTTGAATTATAGTCATCTGCATACAAGGAGATAGAATACCATGTCAACACCTTTTGAAGGATTTGGTTCTCTTGTCTTCAACGAAGATGAGATGAAGGACCGCCTTCCACGACCGGTTTATGATTCATGGAAGAAGACAGTACTGAACGAAGGAACACTCGACCGTACTACTGCAGATGCAATTGCACATGCAATGAAGAGATGGGCATTAGAGAATAATGCAACACACTTCACGCACTGGTTCCAGCCGCTGACCGGCGGCACTGCTGAAAAGCATGATGCATTTGTGGAGCCGGATGCAAACGGCATGCCGATTGCACGTTTCTCCGGCAAGATGCTGATCAAGGGAGAACCTGATGCATCCAGTTTCCCATCCGGCGGCTTGAGAGCTACTTTTGAAGCCAGAGGATATACTTACTGGGACGTCACATCCCCTGTCTTTATCCGTGAGAATGTATTATGCATTCCTACCGTATTTGTTTCTTATAATGGCGAAGCATTGGACCGCAAGGAACCTCTGCTGAAGTCATTGTCTGCATTGAGCGATGCAGCTACGAAAGTCGTCAATGTCCTGGGCGACCGCGAAGTAAAAAGCTGCAATATCTCTGTTGGTCTGGAACAAGAATATTTCTTGATTGATAAGAAATTCTACGACCAGAGAATCGATCTGAAATTGACCGGCCGCACCCTGTTCGGCACTCCTGCAACAAAGGGACAGGAACTTGACGACCACTATTTCGGATCGATCCCAGGAAGAGTCAAGGAATTCATGAAGGATGTCAACGAACAGTTATGGAAGCTTGGCATTTATGCTAAGACAGAGCATAACGAAGTTGCACCTGGACAGTTTGAGCTCGCACCGATCTTCTCCGAAGGAAATATCGCTGTTGACCAGAACCAGCTCACCATGGATATCCTGCGGAAGACCGCTGAAAAGCATGGTCTTGCATGTCTGCTCCATGAAAAGCCTTTTGATGGCATCAATGGCAGCGGCAAGCATAATAACTATTCAATCACGACAGATAATGGACAGAACTTATTTGATCCAGGCAAAAAGCCGGCTGACAATATCCGCTTTTTGACCTTCATCTGTGCATTCATCAAGGCCGTTGATGAATATTCCCTGCTGCTGCGCATGAGTGCTTCCTCCACCGGCAACGATCACCGTTTAGGTGCCAACGAAGCTCCGCCAGCTATCATCTCTATTTATCTTGGTTCCTATATCGAAGACATTCTGTATTCATTAGTTGAAGGAAAGTCCATGCCCGCAAAGAAGACAGGTGATGACTTCAATCCAGTCTCCGGTCTTGCTTATATTCCGCATGACAACACCGACCGCAACAGAACTTCTCCAGTTGCCTTCACCGGCAATAAATTTGAATTCAGAATGCTGGGCTCTTCCATGTCGGCATCATTCCCAAATACGGTACTGAGCTCCATCATGGCTGAATCACTGAATGAAGTATATGATCAGCTGAAAGGCATCAAGTATCTGCAGGATGTCAGAGAAAAAGCACTCGATATCTGCCGGACGATCATTCATGATCATAAGCGCATTCTGTTCTCCGGTGACGGATACAGTGATGCATGGGTCAAGGAAGCGGAGCGCAGAGGACTGCCGAACGTGAAGTCATTCATTGAGTCTGTAGAAGTGCTGAAAGACAAGAAGGTCGTTCACCTCTTCACTTCATTAGGTGTCTATTCTGAAAAAGAACTGGATGCCAACCGCAAGATCCTGGAAGAACAGTATGACCGCGTGATGGATATTGAAGTCCGCACGATGCTGGAGATGACGCGAAAGGATGTCCTCCCGGCAATGACAGCAGAGTATCACTTCTATCAGTCTGCTGCAGGCAAAGATGCACCAAAGTTTGTTGCCAAGAGAATGTCTCAGCTGGCTGAGCTGATTGACGGCACATATGGGGCAGTTGACCGTATGACTTCCTTATGGAAAGAAGCCTATGGTGAATCTGATGACTATGCATGTGGCAAAAAGATCTACTATTCTGTAGTGCCGGAAATGGAAACACTGCGGAAATACATCGACCGCTATGAAGAGATTGCATCCCGTGATTTCTACAAGCTGCCGCTTTATGAGGATATGCTGTTCAGCCTGTAATATGGTTCCCTCCATTCAGGCGGATAACATATAAAAAGGTTCTGATTATTCAGAGCCTTTTTTTACTTATTTAGACTGATTAAATATATATTGATTGATGACTTCAGCGACGGCTGAATGGTCACAGTCATTTTCTGTGATCACGTCACATTCTTTTTTCATCTGTTCAATTGTATTTGCAACACCGACACCCAGACCTGCTGCTTTGATCATGGAAAGGTCATTGAAGTTGTCGCCAATTGCAATGGCATCCTTGATATCAACATGCAGAATATCACACAGTCTCTGCAGACCGCTTCCTTTGGAAACACCCTTGCGGTTGATCTCCATATAGCGGTTGGAAGAATACGAAACATCCATATTTCCAGTCAGATCAGCAATCTCTCCTTCAATCCGTTTGAGATAGTCATAGTCAGTATTCATATAGATTGCCTTGACAATCTCCTTGCCTCTCAGGAATTCAATGTCATCACTGAAAATTTCTGTGCATGGCTGCCGGCTGGCAAGATATTCAACTTCTTCCGGATAGAAATTTCTGACCCAGACTTGATCCGGTGTATAGATATGAATGCAGATATGGTCATACTGCAGACCGCGCTGATAGATTGCTTCTGCTTCTTCAAAGGTAATGCCCTGAAAGTAAAGAAGCTTTTCATCTTTATTTTCGGTAATGGCTCCGCCATTATAGGAAATCGTATACTGCCCAGGCTGCTGGTCGAGTCCAAGCTCCTGCAGCGTATTGTGTACAGAATTGTATCCTCTGCCAGTTGCCGGTACAAATTTTACACCTGCTTTGGTGGCAGCTTTGATTGCCTTGACGTTCTCCGGTGAAATCGTTCTGTCGCGGGATATCAATGTTTCATCAAGATCACAAACAATAATTTTATACATTCGATTCTCCTTTACCGTGAACATTCTATCAAAGATCTGCCGATATTACGAAAGTTCCAGAATCAGAAAATATTGGTGAGAAAGATTTCGAGACCAATCACAATCAAGATTGTTCCACCGAGAATCGAAGCTTTGTTTGCTAAGCGCATACCGAACTTCTTGCCCAGGATCAGACCGCCGATACAGATAACAAAAGTGACAGCAGCAATGATCACCGATGCAGTAAAGGCATGAATCATATCATAATCTGCAATTGTAAAGCCAACTGAAAGTGCATCGATTGAAGTTGCGATGCCCTGTACAAGCAGTGTGCCTTTTCCTACTTTTTTCTCCTGACATTCTTCATCGCACTTTTCGAAGCCTTCCTTCAGCATCTTGCCGCCGATATAACCTAATAAGCCCAGTGCGATCCATGGAATAGCTTTTTCAAAGGCTGTAAAGTACTGCACAATGGTATGCACTGCAATCCATCCCAGCATTGGCATGAACCACTGAAAGAAAGCAAAGACACCGGCAATTCTGGACATTCTGTCCTTCTTCATCTGCGGTTCGTTCAGACCGTTTGCCAAAGATACTGAGAAGGCATCCATTGCCAGACCAACTCCTAATGCTGCACTGTTTACAAAGAATAAGAAGCTCCAATCCATATCATCATCTCCCATATAAAAACCGGACAGGTCATGTCCGGCTGAACTCATCTTCGAGCACCATGCATGACCAAACCATGCATGAGTCTCATCTATTAAAGCAGACCAGGTAGAACCACCAGTATGTTGATCTGCTGCTCAATATCGAGCTGATTACTCCCTCACGTTACTTAGCTATTTAACACTAAAGAATGCGCCGCGTCAATCTTATTTTTGATAAATTTCCGGATAGGCATGCCGGTCTGCCTTCAGCAGCCAGATTTCCAGGATCACTGTCGCGCACCCAAGACTGATGACAAACGTCCAGGCCGCTCCGGAACCTAGTTTATCATAGAACTGACCGACGAAGATCTCGGTCAAAGCATAGGCAAATGCACTGGCAACATAGTTAATGGAAAGCAGACGGCCGCGGTGGGACTGTGGAATGCGGCGGGTCAAATAAGGATCAGAACTGATCGTCCGGAAGATCTCGCCCCAGGTAAACATCGTCATGACTGCATAGTAGGAAGGAACGATGCCAAGCAGAGCCCGGAACAGAAGATAGCTTCCCACCATCAGTGCATCACCAATCAGCATCTTCTGGCAGTCCGTACGATGGCTGAAGATACGGGTGATCATTGGTGTAAAGATGACCACGACAGCACAGTTCATGGAAGACAATGTTCCATAGATCACTGCTCCCTGTTCTCCATGGACGGCACCTAGGTCCAAAGGCATCAGATATCCATATTGATTGTAGACAGAAGTGCTCAATGCCATGATGGCAAAGAACAGAAGAATGATCTTGTTCTGCTTCAGGACTGCGATGACGGTCGCCTTGTCATCTGCGTGTTCATATTCAGATGCGCTTCCATCACTGACCGGTGTATCATCCAGAAAGAAATGAATCAGTACAGTGCTTGCTGCCAGGGTAATGCCGCTGATCAAGAACATCAGCCAGAGATAATCCTGAAAGAGGAAGCCGGCAATTGTCGGGGCCAGCACCATGCCCAGGTTCATGCCCAGATAACTCAGAGAATACGCTCTTGGTCTGTCCTTGGATGGAGTGATGTCTGCAATCAAGGCACTGTAGCTGGAATTCTCCATCTGTGATACCAAGGCGCCGAAGGCAAAAATAATCATGGAAATATAGGAGATCGGCAGCCAGGCACAGATCAGATAACAT
>LAHS01000920.1_pt1 | contig 13595 bp, 12 predicted proteins | sample 329651 | NCBI WGS metagenome assembly LAHS01 (sample SAMN03275699, study PRJNA271635) | activated sludge metagenome | isolation source: sample C-1 Sludge from hydrolytic chamber (first chamber) of Anaerobic... | reverse complement strand
GTGATGTCTCGCGTGAGGACGATGATGTCATACTGACGGTCCTTCGAGACGTTCTCGATGATCGACTCGATGGCAACCGAGAGGTAGGGGACAAAGAACTCGTTGACGGCGAAGACGACGACGACGTCAGAGAGGGGGAGGTTGAGCTCGTCGGATGATGACGCGAGCATGGCACTCGAGAACTGGTTCCTCGTGGGCGCTGCCTTGCGCAGTGGCTTCATATGTCCTGGTGCCTCCGCGGACGTCTGGGTGGAACGTCCGTCATCGATGGTGCGATTCTCAACGGCGCGCCTTCCCACGCGCCGGAAGTACAGGTGAAAACTGTATCAGAGCGGGCGACGCGGCGTGGGGAGAAAGCGTGTGTCCTCGCAGATGGCTCATGCCCAAGGCATGTCCGACTTCTGAGAAGACCCGTGGCCACCTGCCCATCCGTGCTATTCTCAGAGGTTGTTACTGTGTGCTAGGAGCGGCTGTGCGCCGCCAGACGAGAGGGCTTGCACCGTGGAAGAGATGCCCAAGACGTATGACCCCCAGGAGCGGGAGCCCGAGCTCATCGACAAGTGGATGAGCGCGGGATGCTACCAGCGAAGCAAGGGAGTGGGCGACTGCACAGTCGTCATCCCGCCACCGAACGTGACCGGCATCCTGCACATGGGGCATGCCATGGACGACTCCATCCAGGACGCCTTCGTCCGCTACAACCGCATGCGCGGTCGCTCGACCCGCTGGATTCTCGGCACCGACCACGCGGGCATCGCCACTCAGACGAAGGTCGACAAGAAGCTCAAGTCGGAGGGGAAGTCCCGCCTCGAGATGGGCCGTGACGCCTTCGTCGACGCCTGCTGGGACTGGACGCACGAGTACGGCGGCACCATCGTGAGCCAGATCAAGCGCATGGGCTGCTCGATCGACTTCGATGACGAGAAGTTCACGATGAGCCCCGAGTTCTCGCGGGCGGTCCGCAGGGTCTTCTGTGACTGGTACCACGAGGGTCTCATCTACCGCGGCAAGCGCATCGTCAACTGGTGCCCGAGCTGCCGCACCGCCATCTCGGACGACGAGGCCGAGTACCACGACGAGAAGGGCCACCTCTGGTACCTCCGCTACCCGCTCACCACGCCCGTCAACGGCATCGACCACATCACCGTGGCCACGACGCGCCCCGAGACCATGCTCGGCGACACCGGAGTCGCCGTCTCCCCGCAGGACCCCGAGAAGGTCAAGCTCGTTGGCAGCACGGTCATGCTCCCGATCGTCGACCGCGAGATCCCCATCTTCTCCGACTGGCACGTCGATGCGGGCTTCGGCACGGGCTTCGTCAAGGTCACGCCCGCCCACGACCCCAACGACTATGCCATGGGCCAGACGCATGGCCTCGAGCAGATCAACATCTTCGACGAGACGGCGCACGTGGTCGACGGCTACGGCGAGTTCTCGGGCATGGGCCGCGATGAGGCGCGCGTGGCAATCGTCGACTGGTTCGAGAGCCACGGGCTCCTCGACCACGTCGAGGAGATCGACCACTCCGTCATGCACTGCTACCGCTGCGACACGGCGCTCGAGCCTTGGCTCTCCGAGCAGTGGTTCGTGGCCGTCGACAAGCTCAAGGAGCGTGCCACCGAGGTCGTGAGGGACGGCGAGGTCACCTTCCACCCCGACCGCTGGACGAGCACCTACCTCACCTGGATGGAGAACCTCAAGGACTGGTGCATCTCTCGCCAGCTCTGGTGGGGCCACCGCATCCCCGTGTTCTACTGCGAGGACTGCGGGTGGGAGGACGCCACGATGGATGACGTCGACGTCTGCCCGAAGTGCGGCGGACACCACGTCCATCAGGACGAGGACGTGCTCGACACGTGGTTCTCGTCCCAGCTCTGGACCTTCGCCACGCAGGGCTGGCCTGACCATCCCGAGGAGATGGAAGGTCACCATCCCACGAAGGTGCTGGTCACCGCCCGTGACATCATCGCTCTATGGGTCGCTCGCATGATCATGAGCTCGCTCTACTGCGTCGACGAGATCCCCTTCCACGACGTGTACATCTATGCGACCATCCTCGCCAAGGACGGCAGTCGCATGAGCAAGTCCAAGGGCAACGGCGTTGACCCGATGGCCCTCATGGGGAAGTACGGCGCGGACGCCATGCGCTTCAACCTCCTCACGCTCATCACCACGAACCAGGACGTCAAGTTCGACGCGAACGTCGACAAGAAGACCCACGAGCTCATTGACAGCCCGCGCACCGAGCAGGCCCGCTCGTTCGTGACCAAGATCTGGAACGCGAGTCGCTTCGTCCAGATGAACCTCGAGGGATACGTGCCGGGTGCGCCCAAGGCCGAGACGGCCGAGGACGCCTGGATGCTCAGCCGCCTTGCCCGCATCGTCTCCGAGGCGACGGACGAGCTGGAGTCCTACAACTTCGGCGACTACGCCCGCGGTCTCCAGTCGTTCTTCTGGAACGAGGTCTGCGACTGGTACATCGAGCTCTGCAAGGGTCGTCTCCTCGACGGGACGCCGGAGGAGAAACTGCAGGTGCAGCGCAACCTCGTCTACGTCCTCGACGTCTCGATGCGCCTCCTTCATCCCGTGATGCCCTTCGTGACCGAGAGCGTCTGGGACGCCCTGCCCGCCTCGGGTCTGGACGACCACTCCGCCGACTTCCTCATGGTCGCGTCCTGGCCTGAGCCGGAGGCGCTCGCGGGCTTTTCGAACGACCGCGCCGAGCATGACTTCGAGCTCGCGCGTCGCGTCGTCTCCGTCGTGCGCTCCACGCGCGCCCGGTATCGCCTCTCGCCCAAGACCGAGCTCGACGTTGCCGTTCGGGCGTCTCGCGAGGACGTCGCCGTCCTCGAGGAGCAGCGCGGCTTCATCTGCTCCGTCGGCCGGGTCGACCAGCTCGCGCTTGGCGCTCACCTCGACAAGCCCCTCAACTCCGTGTCCGTCGCCGACGGCTCGCTCGAGGTCTTCGTCGTGCTCGGGGGTCTCGTCGACCTCGCCGCGGAGTCCGCGCGCCTCGAGAAGGAGCTCGAGAAGGCCGAGAAGGAGCTCGCGGGCGTCCAGCGCACCCTCTCCAACGAGGGCTTCGTCGCCAAGGCGGCTCCCGAGGTCATCCAGAAGAAGCGCGACCGCGCATCCGAGCTCGAGCAGACCATCGAGCAGATCAAGAGCCAGGTGGCTGACTTCGCATAGGGGCTCGTTCAGTCCGAATGCAGCGCGGCGCCCGCGGGATTCAATCCGCAGGCGCCGCGCTCTGTAGGGCGTTGCGACTGCATGGCGACCCGATGCGGTCCGAGGCTGCGTTGCAGCTCCGACGTGACTCCGACGTGAGAGTTCTGGTCCCGCGGCTCAGGACGTTGATGAGAGGAGCCATCATCGTCTCGAGCCATTCTCGGCGGCTCCCAGGCGCGAATTATCGTACATGTTGCCTGGAGTCGGTTACGAAATCCCAGTTGGCGCACTCGGCCCTGGGCAAAATGTGCGTTATCAAAAGTGGACAAGTGGGAGACGAGCGTTTTGGCGCCCCCCAGGTAGAGACGTTGCTGAAAGGAGCCAAACTCGCCACGAGTCTTGCCTGGCGGTCTTCGCGAGCAAAATTCGCTGCGCGTCTCGCTCGCAGCCGTCAACTCTCCCGCACGTCGCCCTGGCGCATAACGTCTATCGTTCGAGGAGCGTCTCGGCGTTGGCTTGGACCTCATCGGCAACGTTTCGACCGAGGACGCGCTCGAGGCGCATGAGCGTCTCCACGAGCGAGCCGGTCACGCGCTCGACGTCCCACGGGACGCGCTGCCCTGCGGGTTGGTCCGTCTCGAGGAGGAGACGGTCTCGGGGGATGAGCTTGGCATACTCGCGACCACGACCCGTCGAGAGCATCATCTCGTTGACCGAGAACCTGCAGCCTCCCCGAATTGCTCGCCAGATCTCGTCGCTCGAACCGGAGAACCAGTGGAAGACGCAGCGGCAGCCGTCCAGCGCACCCGTCCGCTCGAGGACGTCGAGTACGGTGCCTGCCGCCCTCACGGAGTGGATGGAGAGGACCTTGCCGTCTTCGCGTGCGGCGGCCATACAGATTCGCTCGAATGCGGCGATTTGCAGCTCCTCGGAACCCTGGGGGACGTGCTTCGGCGAGAAGTCGAGGCCGATCTCGCCCACGTAGTCCGTCTCGCCGACCAGCGTCACGACCTCGTCGATGTCGGTGGAGCCCAGACGTCCGTCGGCGACCCACCAGGGGTGAGCGCCGACCGCGGCCCGCACGTTGGGTGCCGCGCCCGTCGCGTCGCGAACGAGTCGATAGCCTGAGGGCGTGCAGCTCACGGCGAGCATCGATATGCCCGCTGCGTCGGCCGCCGCGGAGAAGCGCGCAGGGTCCTCGACGAAGTCGAGGTGGAAGTGGTTGTCGGTGAGGCGGCCCATCATGCGAACCCCACGAGGTCGCGGATCACGCGGCTCGCGATCATCTGCCCCATGATGGGCGGGAAGTAGCTCATGGTGCCGAGCAGGCTCCCGTTCTTCTCCCACTCCTCGTCGGTGATGGGGCGCATCGAGAGGGGCTTCTCGTCGGAGAAGAGGACCTGCAGGTCGTGGATGCCGCGGCGTCGGCATTCCTTGCGCATGACGCGCGCCAGCGGATCGTTGACCGTGTCCTCGAGGCGAGCGAAGCGCAGCCTCGTCGGGTCGAGCTTGTTGCCGCCGCCCATGGAGCTGATGAGCGGGTAGCCGTGGTCCTGTGCCCACCGTGCGATTCCCAGCTTCTGGGCGAGGGTGTCGATGGCGTCGACCACGTAGTCTGGGCGGGGGAGCGCGTCGAGCGCGTCGGCGAGCCCGTCCTTGGGGAGAAAGGCGCGCACCGCCGTGACTCGCGCCTCGGGGTTGATGTCGAGCACCATCTCCCGCATCACGTCGGCCTTGCCTCGGCCGACGGTCGAGTGAAACGCGAGGGCCTGCCTGTTGATGTTCGAGGGGGTCACGACGTCGCGGTCGAGAAGTACGAGCCCGCCCACGCCTCCCCGGGCGAGCGCCTCGGCGCAGCTGGAGCCCACGCCGCCGAGCCCGATGACGAGGACGGTCGCCTCGTCGAGCCGTCTCAGCCCCTCGTCTCCGAGGATGAGGCGGAGCCTGTCCCGTGGGGTCTCGGGCTCGTCGCTCATGTCGTCTCGTCTCCCTTCGAACTGAGGAACGTCATTCGCTCCATGGTACCTCACGAGGGTGTCGGCGCGGCGGCTTCCGAGGGCTCCGAACCGCTGCCCCTAGCACTGACATACCCGAACTTGGGTATACGCGCATGCTTCGCGGGCGGCTATCATCGAAGCTACGATGGGTGCTCGCATATCGGGGAGGTGCTCATGCTCGCACGCAATGGCTGGGAGGACGTTCTGCCGACGGTGCTCGACGCGCTCTCTCGCGACCGTCTCGCCGAGTCCGAGCTGGTCGACCTTCTCGTCGAGGCGGGGCGCGCGAGCGGCGTGGATCTTGGACTCTCGTGTGACGCCATGGACCCCCTGAGCTTTGCCTCCTGCGTCGCGAGGACGAGAGGGGGAGACCTCGACGCGTCGCTCGGATGTCTGTGCGGCAGGCTCGGGCTATTTGTTCGCTCCAGGCTCGACGGCTCGGGCATGATCGCGCTCGACGGGGACCCCTGCCTCTTTGACCGGGGCGTTCCTGACGAATCCCTCGTCGACGGCCTCTGGAGCCTCGCCGATGCGGCCGCCTCGGCCGCAGACGCGCATGCGTTCGGAATGGTGCCCAACGTGATGAGGCGCGAGTTCGCGAACGCGCTTTAGGCGGTGCTCGACCTCGGACGCCCACAGGCGTCGCTTTCTCGGCTCAGCGGTGCCCTCTACCTGCTTCGCCCCAGGACCTATCTTCCGCTCACCGGATGCGCCGACGCCTATCTCCGCTCGCCAGACGGGCTCGGCGTCGACCCTGACGACCTGCCCGAGACGGCTGCGGACTACCTCGACCTGCTCCAGTTCATGCTGGGGGAGATGTCGGAGTCTCGTCTGCCCTTCTCGAATCCGCTCCAGCTCGTGCATGCTGCGGAGACTGGCGTGCCGCTCGCGAGAGGGCTCGCGCCCGTTGACCGCGAAGAGCTCGTGGAGCGAAGGCTACGACCGATACTCGAGCGGCTCTACCCGCGTGACCAGTCGCGCGTGGACGAGGAATGTGATCGAGCCATCAGGGGATAGGGGCGTACGACATGGATGACAACACCTCACGCGAGCGTAAGACGGAGCTTCGCCGCCAGTTTCGAAGGGTGAGAGCGGAACTGTCGCCCTCCGACAGGACCGTGATCGACGCCGCGATATGCGAGCGTCTCTCGTCCACCGCGGAGTATCAAGCGGCGCGCGTCGTGCTGTGCTACGTGTCGTTCGGGGCGGAGGTCGACACGCATCCGCTCATCGAGCGAGCCTGGGCAGACGGCAAGGTCGTCGCGGCTCCCCGTTGCGTTCCCGGCACGCGGGACATGGAGTGGTACCGCATCACGTCCTTCGACGGCCTCCTGAGAAGCGCGTTCGGCGTACAAGAGCCCGACCCGCATACGATGCCGCAGCTTGACGCGGATGTCGCTCCGTCGCTCGTGGTCGTACCGGGGCTCACGTTCGACGCCTCGGGGTTTCGCCTCGGCTATGGTGGCGGGTTCTACGACGTGTTCCTCTCCACGTTCCACGGGGCGGCGGTGGGTCTCTGCCGCGAGGCCCAGCTGTCAGCGAGTCTGCCTGACGCCGGGGTAATCGACGCCCACGACCGTCGGGTTGATGCGGTCGTCACGGAGAGTCGTGTGCTCAGGCACTAGACGAATGAGAAGCACCTCCGCGAAAGCCTTCGGCCACCTGCCGACTCCGTGCGGAGGACGTCAGGACACGTACGTATCATCGTCACGAGGAATCGGGGGGTGTCTGCCGTGCCGACATCAGTTCAGTGGTCCAAGCTCAACGAGTACCTGTTACAGGTCACGACCATCCACCAGCCGCATGACTTCTGCGTGGCGGCGCTCGACCTTCTCCCCAAGCTCGTCTCCTATGACCAGGGCATTGTCTACTTTCTCGACGAAACGGCAAGCGTCTACGACGAGTATCTCGTCGGCGTGAGCGAGAAGGCCGTGCGGGCGTATCACCTGCACGTCTTTGACGACCCGGAGGAGGAGTCCGAGTGGTCCGTCTCCGCCATCGCCCGCCAGTATGCGGATCGGATCATCGCTGATGCCAAGGAGAAGGAACGCCTCGGAAGGGTGCCGACGAACCCCATCACCTCGATGGACTTCTCGCGGTACCCCCATGACTCGCGATTCTACCGGGAATGCGTCCGCCCTCGCGGCATCAGGTTCTCCACGGGATTCGGCTTCTTCGACATGAGGGGACGGGTTCGCGTCGTCTTCTGCCTGGACCGAACGAGGAACGTCGACTACAGCCATGACGAGCTCACCCTCCTCGAGCTCGTGGCCATGCATCTCGGGAACACTTACGTCAACTTCCACGCCGAGCCGCCTCTCGGCCATGGGGATACGCTTGCGCTCGCCACGAGCGACCTCCCGCTGACGGCGCGCGAGAGGGAGATCGCCTCGCTCATCCTCCAGGGAAGCTCTGCGAAGGCGGTCGCCGACCGTCTCGGCATCAGCCGAGAGACGGTGTACAAGCACGTGAACCACATCCACGCCAAGCTCGGCGTGTCCAACCAGGCAGAACTCATCGCGCGACTTCGGGAGAGCGTCGGCCGCTAGGAGAGGTCGAGCACCCGTTCCGCCTACCGGTTCCGTGTGGGTGCGAACGGCCATCGGCCAGGCGCGGACGGTGCCATGCGCGGGTGCGAGCGGCTGACCCTCCTGACTTTGGCCTGTTTTGTGACAGCGTTTGGCTATGTATCGCTCGGCCCCTTCCCGCGTATTCTGCGCTCAAGGATGTACTCCTCGCGCAATACGAAAGGGATGGTTCTCATGAGTGATGATCTACGTTCGCAGCTGCCTGATCCCGAGACCCTGGCCTTCAAGACGCTCGACCAGTGCGCGCCCCTCTCCGACGTTTTCGGCGCCTCGATCAAGGGAAAGGTCGCCATCGTGACCGGCGGTGCCACCGGTCTGGGGTTCAACGTCGTGAACCGCCTCGCCGAGGCTGGCTGCAGGGTCGTCATCGCCTGCCGTAACGAGACGCGCGGCACTGCGGCGGTCGACGTCCTCAGGCAGCGCGGCTACGACGTCTCCTACTGTCAGACCGACGTCATGAAGGTCGACGACTGCTACGCGGCGGTCGACTTTGCCGTGAAGACCTACGGGAACGTTGACATCCTCGTGAACGATGCCGCCGTGTGGGACGAGATGGCCTATCTCGACGTGACCGAGCAGGTCTGGGACCGCGTCATCGACACCGACCTCAAGGGCTCCTACTTCATGGGCCAGGCCGTCGCCCGCAACATGGTCGCCAACAAGACCAAGGGCAAGATCGTCTTCATCTCGAGTGCCGCCCGTCTGGGCGAGTGCATCAGGAGCCTGGGCATGCTCAGCTTCTACCAGGCGGCCAAGGCTGGCGTCGCGGGAATGATCGCCGACATCGCAGGCGAGCTCAAGCAGTACGGCATCAACGTCAACTGCGTCGCCCCCGGCGGGATGCTCACCCACGGCTGCTTCTTCGAGGGCTGGGAGAACCAGGCAAAGTATGGCGACGAGTACAAGGAGATCAAGAACGCGCACGCCTACGACACGCCCCTCGCCTACAACCCCGACGCCGTCGCGCTCGCGGTCTTTGCCATGTGCACGCCCATGAGCGACTACATGAACGGGTCGATCGTCGACGTCAACGGCGGCGCCCTTCTCATCACGCAGTCGAAGCCGTTCTCCATCAACGTCGATGGCTGCATCCCCGGACCCCAGGCCTAGCCGTCGCACCGACACCCAAGGAGGTCATGTCATGGCAGACGAGAAGAGCGAACCTGTGGCCACCACGCCAAAGGCCATGCCCGTCAAGCAGGGCGTCATCATGGTCGTCGTGGCACTCGTGATGGTCGTTGCCGTCACAGCCCTCGCGACCGTGCTGGGGTGCGCGATATGGATCGTGTGGCTCGGAATGTGCCTGTGGTGCGGCCTGGGCGGGATGAAGGTCGAGCTCACCGAGGTGGTCCGCGCGTGGACCGGCGGTGCCTTCGGCATCGGGCTGGGCTTCCTTCTCACGCACGGTTCCACGGAGCTCGGGACCTGGGCGCTCGGCCTTGCCGCCGTCATCCTCGTCTTCTTCATCTTCGGCATGGTAACGCATCGCTGGGCCTGGTTCTCGAACAACTACACCGCCTGCTTCCTCACGGTGTGCACCGCTCAGGGACTTCCACTCGACCTCGGCCAGGCCGCGCTCTCGCTCGCGTTCGGATTCGTCGTCTTCGGCCTCGTTCCACTCGTCGCGACGAAGCTCATGGCAGGCAAGAAGGCCGACTCCGCCCCCACCGCATAGCACCACGAACGACCGCACGTCACGTATCTGCACGTTCTTGTCACTGGAAGCACCAACGAAAGGAGTTCCGCAATGGCAGAAGAGAAGACCGAGAAGGTAGAGACCAGCCTCATGCACAAGGGTCGCAAGACCGTCTGGCACCTCAAGAAGATGAAGGAGAAGGGCGAGAAGATCGTCATGGTGGGGCCGGGCAATCTCGATCCCCTGTTCTCAGCCTGGGCCGATGCTGCCGGCGTCGACATGATTCGCTTCGTGGCCCCTGGCGAGAACGCCATCGACCGTTCCGCGAACCTTCAGAGCCACCTGCGCCAGGTGCGCAAGATGGCCCCCAACGCCCACTTCAACATCGTGTGCGAGACCTTCACCGTCGCCGACAACCGCTCGGCACTCGAGACCACCTCGGCTCTGATGGCCGACCAGGCCGATTCCGTCCTCATCATGGGCATCACCAACGACAAGCTCCAGTACCTCTCGGACAACCACATCCCCGTGTTCGGTCACGTAGGTGCGCTCTCCGGCTGGCAGACCACCAACATCGGCGGCTACAAGCGCGTCGGCAAGACCGCCGAGGACGCGTACAGGATCTACCGCACCGCCTATGAGTACCAGGAGTGCGGCATGAAGGGCATGACCATCGAGCTGGTTCCCGCCGAGGTCGCGCAGACCATCTCCGAGAAGCTCTCCATCCCCGTCGTCGGCATCGCCGCCGGCGCCCCCTGCGACGGCTCCGAGATGGTCGTCTGGGACCTTCTCGGCATCGTCCCCGCAGCAACCGTCCACGCCAAGCAGTACGCGCAGCTTCCGCAGGTCTGTATCGGTGCCTACGGCGCGTTCATCAACGATGTCAAGACGGGTGCCTACCCGCAGCCTGAGAACGGCTACCCCATGGATGCCGACGAGCTTGAGAAGTTCAAGACCATGGTAGAGAACGATACCCACTAGCAGCGATGGTAGGGGACGCGTCGCGGACCTAACGGTTGGCGGCGCGTCCCGTTTCCTTGAAGGAGAGCATCATGAGCGCACCTGCAGCCGTCAGCTTCTCACACGTCGCCATCTCGGTCCCCGACGTCGACGCGGCCATCACGTTCTATGAGGAGGTCTTCGGCTGGTATCACATCGCTGGACCGCTTCCCGTGACGCGTGACGGGCGGGGAGGGGACTTCTCGAACCTGCTCTTCGGTCGCAATGGAAAGACGTGGACGAGCGTGAGGATGGCACACATGTCGACTCCTGACCGCGTGGGAGTCGAGCTCTTCGAGTTCGCGGAGGGGCATGAGCCCGCCGACGACCTCGACTGCCTGAGCCATGGCATCTTCCACTTTGGCGTCCAGTGTCCCGAGGTCGACGCCCTCATCGACGAGGTTGTCGCGAGGGGCGGAGAGCGAATCACCCCGACTCTCGAGATTCCCCACACCGACCTGCTCGGACTCGAGAAGACCTATCGTACGGCCTATGCCAAGGATCCCTTCGGGACCATCTTCGAGATCTACTCGCACAGCTATGAGCTTCAGAGCGAGCTGCCTACCAGCATGTAGGGCGAGACGAGGACCTCTCTGTCGAGCTTCTCCCTCCGTAGGGACACCAACACCAGCCCCATCCGTCTCCCAGGCACGAACAGGGAGACGGATGGGGCTTCCTACCCGATTGTGTGGGGTAAAGGAGACGCTCCCGTGCGTTAATAGCCAAGGTGGGGTTTGCCCCTCGATCCGCGCTGGCTCGCGGGAGGTCATGGTGCGAACGCACGCGAAGAGAACTGAGGCGTTCTGGATAACGGTCGCGACAATCGCGCTCTGCGCGGTCTCGGCGTACCGCCAGACGAGCATGCGTCTCGTTCCCGGCGACAGCCTTCGTCCGTATGCCGTCTATGCCGTCTACGCGGCACTCATCGCGGGATGGTGGGTGTCGATCATGAACCGGGTCACGCAGCGCGCCATGCGGGTCTGTCTCTGTTCCGAGGCGGTCGTCATGCTCCTCTGGATGAGCGTGCGCTTTTTCCAGGAGGCATTCCTCATGCGGGATATGCCGCTCATGCGCATGAGCGGCTACCTCATCAGCATTCCAGTCGTCTTGTGCCCGCTGCTCGGCCTCTATGCCGCACTCATGCTGGGGATGCCCGAGGAGTACCGCTTGCCTGGCCGCTGGTATCTCCTTCTCGTCCCCTGTACGCTCCTCATGGCCCTCATGCTCACGAACGAGGCCCACCACCTCGTCTTTCTCCGAGAGCCGGGGGAGACGCTGGCAAGTCTCGAGTTCCACCCCTTCTTCGGCATCCTGCCGATCATGGCCTGGGCGCTCGTGCTCGAATTGTCACGGCTCGTTCTCCTCTATCGCAGAAGTCGGGCATCGAGGAAGCGCACGCGCCTGTGGATTGCCCCCATGCTGTTCTTCATTGCCATCGTGGTCTTTGTCATGCCCTACATGGTTGCCTCGTTTATGGTTGACGTCGAGTTCGTCGAGCTGTCCGCAGGCCTCTTCTTCCTCGAGGCGATGGCCTGGGAGAGCTGCATCCTCATAGGCCTCGTTCCCGTGAACACCCTGTACAGCGAGGTGTTCGACCGCTCGACCGTGGCGATGCAGATCGTCGGGGAGAACGGCGAGACCATAGCGCGCTCCAGCCGTGCGCCGTCCCTCTCGCCCGAGCTCTTCGACCGGCTGAGGCACGAGCTCGTGCTGGAGATGCCTGGTGACAAGGAGCTCAGGCTCCATGTGTTCGATGGGGGATACCTCGTCTGGCAGAAGGACGTCTCCGAGTTCAACACGGCGATTCGCGCGCTCAGGAAGACGGGCGAGCAGCTCGAGCAGGAGGGGGCGCTGCTCGGTCAAGAGCTCAGCGTTCGCTCGGAAGAGGTACGCGTCCAAGAAAAGAGCCGCATCCTCGAGCGGATGACGCAGGAGGTGGAGCCTCAGCTTGAACAGCTTCGGGAGCTGCTCGGCGAGCTCGACGCTGAGGCGCAGGGCGAGACGGACGAGACCTCGACACGGGTTCTCGAGCGGGTCTGCCTTATCGGTGCCTATGTCAAGCGCAGATGCAACCTCAGACTGACCGAGCAGGCTGAGGGCACGATCGTCCTCGACGACCTCAGACTCAGCTTCAGGGACCTGTGCGACAGTCTCACCTCCCTGGGCATCGGGACCGAGACGCTCTGGCTGCCCGGAGCAGAGCCCACTGCCGAGTTCTCCCTCGCTATCCTCGACGCGTTCGAGCAAGTGCTGGAGTATGAGCGCTTCGAGCCGACAATCGTGAGGACTGAGCTCGAGGACGGGCAGCACTTCTCGATGAGCGTCTGGTCAGAGAGTGGTGCCGCAGGCGAGCTTCCGGGGGAGTTGCTTTCCGTGTTCGGGAGCACTGACTGTCATGCGGCGTGCGACGCGATTCCTGGCGGATACCGACTCGAGCTCGTTGACGTCACCGACGATGGCGTCACGACGAACGTCGGGAGTGGTGTCGCATGAGGCCGTCGAGGAGGGGGATCTTTGTCCCAAAGGTGCCCCGCGCCATTCGCGAGGCCATCGACTCCTATCCTGGCGGCATCTGCCTCTCCGCGCCCGATGGAAGGGTCATTCTCGTGAATCGCCAGATGAACGAGGTCGTGTACCAACTTGTTGGCCACACGGTCATCGACGCAGAGGAGACGTGGACTGCCCTTGGAGCGATGACCCGGTCGCGTGGTTGCGAGATGGTCGCGACCCACAGCTCGCTGCGAGCGGTTGCCGGAGATGGCGAGGATGACGAGAGGGATGACCTTCTCGCGTTCCGCATGTCCGATGGGAGCATCTGGCAGCTCCGTCGAACGGTGCTTGACGATGACACGATGCAGGCCGTCCAGATCGTCGCCTCGGACATCTCCGACCTGTATCGCCTTGGCAAGGAGCTTTCCGAGAACAATGCCAGGCTCGCCGCCTTCCAGACACGGCAGAAGAGTCTTCTCGCCAACATCGTCGAGGTCAACCGTGAGAAGGAGCTGTTGGCCGCCAAGATGCGCGTCCATGACGAGCTCGGGCGGTGCCTCGTCGCGACGAGGAGATCCCTGTCCAAGGACAGCCTCGACGAAGATGTCCCATCGTTGAAGAGAGGTTGGGAGGAAGTCATCAGAAACCTTTCGAATCTGCCTTCGCCCACGGAGACGGGGAGAACCTCTCCCGAGTCGGAGCTGCTCCGCGTGGCGG
>LAHS01001197.1_pt1 | contig 13672 bp, 13 predicted proteins | sample 329651 | NCBI WGS metagenome assembly LAHS01 (sample SAMN03275699, study PRJNA271635) | activated sludge metagenome | isolation source: sample C-1 Sludge from hydrolytic chamber (first chamber) of Anaerobic... | reverse complement strand
AGCTCGTCGGGCTCATAACCCGAAGGTCAAAGGTTCAAATCCTTTCCCCGCAACCAAAAGCAATTTTAAAGCTTAAAAGCATAATGGTATCACCCGTCCCAAGATCGGTTACGGCGGCGTAGCTTAGTTGGTTATAGCGGCCGGTTCATACCCGGCAGGTCGTTGGTTCGAATCCGACCGCCGCTACCAGATTGCTTTTTACGGCCTCATGGTCAAGAGGTTAAGACATCGCCCTTTCACGGCGGTAACGGGAGTTCAATTCTCCCTGAGGTCACCAAAAAAACTGTTTGCTTGCAAACAGTACGGGAGCATAGCTCAGCTGGGAGAGCGCTTGCCTTACAAGCAAGATGTCATAGGTTCGAGTCCTATTGTTCCCACCACCAAAACGCGCAGATAAGCGATCTAGCGCGTTTTTTTAACCCCAAAAAACTCATTCTGACTTTTTCGGGGACCCCTGACTTTCTATCTCAACTAAGTTCGACAGTTTATGCTTTTTACGTTATCCGCCTCACTTATCACAAAGAAACACGCTACCTCATCTTATCTGCCCGTTTTGGTCTGCGTTTCTTTCCCTTCGTGAACTTGCGCGTTTTTTTAACCCCAAAAAACTCATTCTGACTTTTTCGGGGACCCCTGACTTTCTCCGACCAAGCGCAAAAACGCATACTGCGTTTTTGGTCGGACTTATAGGGGGACACAGCAGTCGCAAACTTTGTGCTGTTTTCCCCCTCTTTTTATTCCCAAAAATCGTTTCGCGCAACCGTCATTGCGAGGAACGTAGTGACGTGGCAATCCAGACACGCAATGCGCACTTAGTCATTTTGCGCGTTTTTTGTTGCACGATCTAGACACGTACGTTCTTGAACGTTTCCCAAAAAACATATTAAAGTGTATGATTAAAATAGTTTCCCTTAACTATACAATTAAAAATATTTTTAGTTTTTTTTCATCGTCCTAAATATGATACTATTGTGACAACAATAACAGTAAAGATTTTAGCCAAGGGTTTTATTAAATAGCAGGTAAGTTAAATTTATGATATTTATCCCATATAGGTCTTAGCCTATCAATATTAGCCTTTACCCAATCTACGGCAATTTTTTGTTTTGACAAAGGTTAAAGCCTTATATTGTTTATATTGCTGTACAGTCATTCCACTCCAAGCTTTGGTCATTTCATTTGTCAAAATAGCATAATCTTTATCTTCCTCGATTCCACGTTCTTTCCATTCATCGGTAAGCTCTTTTCTCATTTCAATAGCTTGAAGTCTTTGATTAATCCAACCCTCGGTGTATCCTTTTGCACGGTAAAAATCCGCACCGCGGATTATCGCTTTTTCAGGATCTGAAATCTCATCTACTCTATCTTTTCCGACTTCGGCAAGCCAGATTTTAAAAGGCTCTGCATTTTTACTGGGTATAGATTGAATAAGACGCAAAATACCCTTTGTATCCAACGCATCGGTCAAGTGCTTTTTACCATCAGGAGCGAGCATTTTCAACCCCTTACAAAACGTAAGGAGTTCACTTCCTTCATCTTTTAAGCGACTTTTCAAAACATACCAATAATTATGAGGATTAGCGCTTTCACTTAAAACCGCTACAATATCCACAACGGAAAAATACCAATCTTCTTTATCTGCATCCCATTGCGTTCTAATTTTCTTATCGTTAAAAATCTTTATATTACTCATAAAAAATCAACTCCTACTTTTTTCTGTTAAAATTAAATTTTACCATAAAAAGTATTTTTATGAAAGTGTATATTTAACCATCAGTAATTTGATATTTTTTTCTTTAGTGCTCTTAAATCAACCGTTTATTACTTTATTTTATGTAGCTATAGCAACATTATTATTCTTGCACTTTAAAAAACTGTTGATTTTTTTGTTATTTTCGTGATACAATTACAAAAAATTAAAGAGGTGTACATATATGGAATTTCAAGAAAAACTTTCCCGTTTTTCGGAACTTATTATTAAAATCGGCGTCAATTTGCAAAAGGGAGAGGAATTGTTTATCAGTTCGCCTGTCGCCTGCGCCGAGGTTGCAAGAAGTATGGCGGAGTGCGCCTACAGCGCGGGAGCAAAAGACGTTACGATAGTTTACAACGACGAGCTTTATTCCAAAATGCGTATGCAAAAAACGGATATAGAAAAACTTTGCGATATACCGCAGTGGATTATTGATATGCGAGAAAGTATAGTGGATAGAAAAATGTGTTACGTTGTAATAGCAAGTGAAGACCCAGAGCTTTTTGCCGATGTTGACGCAAAGAAAATGGCGGAATATTCTAAAACGAACCGAATTAAGATTAAAAAGTTTTACGATGCATCTATGGCAAACGAAATCAAATGGTGCGTTGTTTCTTCTCCATCCGAAAGCTGGGCTAAAAGCATTTTCCCAAAAGCTTCGGGAGCGGAAGCTATCAAAAAGCTTTGGGAACTTATTTTTAAGGCTATGCGCGTATACGAAAAGAGTCCCGTAGAGGCTTGGAACAATCACAATCAAAACCTAATCAAATACTGCAATTTTTTAAACGAGAATAAATTTGTCGCTCTTCACTATAAAAATTCCTTAGGAACAGATTTTACAGCGGGACTTCCCGAAGGTTACGTCTTTACGGGCGGACTCGAAAACAGCGTAGACGGCTGTCCGTTTACCGCCAATATGCCAACCGAAGAAGTATTTACTGCGCCTCATAAATACAAATGCAACGGCACTTTAGTAGCATCTATGCCACTATGCCATATGGGCAAGCTAATAAAGGATTTTTCAATCACATTTAAAGACGGAAAAGTTGTAGACTACACCGCGCAAGTCGGTTACGATACATTAAAAGAGATAATAGATACCGATAAAGGAAGCTGTTATCTTGGCGAAATCGCGCTTATTTCCTACGATACTCCGATACAAAGACTAAAAACACTCTTTTTAAATACGCTGTTTGACGAAAACGCAAGCTGTCATTTTGCGCTTGGAAAAGCTCATCCTTCCTGCGTAAAAGGAACGGACGGTCTTTCGGAAGAGGAGCTTGACAAAATAGGCGTAAACACAAGCCTTGAACACGTTGACTTTATGATAGGAACCGCGGATCTTGATATAGTCGGCGAAAAGGCGGATGGAACAAAGGTACAAATATTTAAAAACGGAAATTTCGTGATTTAATATAATTATAGACTCGACAAATTAAAGGCTTTGGATAATCATTCAAAGCCTTTTTTTAATTATAAATGCTAAAATATTCTGGATTGCCACGCATAACCCCCAAAAACTCATTCTGACTTTTTTGGGGACCCCGTGTATCGCTCGCAAAGACGAGGGAATGTCTATGAAAGATTGGATTTCCTCGTCGCTACGCTCCTCGCAATGACGATGGTGGGCAATGAGGGAAAAGGTAAAAAAATAAATCCTATTTAATTTAATTAATCAGTCCGACCAAAAACGCAGTAAGCGTTTTTGCGCTTGGTCGGGAGTCCGGATTGCCACGCCAATTATTCTTCAACTTCCCAGACGGCAATAAGTACGATGTTTTCTTCTACGGTTTCGCTAGCAAAAGAGAATTCTCTGCCGCTTATCTCCCAAGCGATTAACGTATAACCTTCTTTTTCCGCGGTATAAAAGGTTGCATGAGTGCCTTTGGTAACCAAGGCGGTAGACAATATTCCGTCGGTTGCATCCGTAAACGTTACCGAACAAACGTCGACTTTAAATAATGCAATATCCAAGTTATAATTGATATTTTGTGTAGGCAAATAGTAAGTCTCGTAAGTTGCGCTTGTGGTTTTTGTATTCGTTTCAAAACTTTCTAAAAAGCCTTTAAGCGGTATACCTTCTCCCAAATCAATAAGCTCGGTTGATTTTTTACCTAATGCGCCGTCAATTTGTTCAGTGCCTAGTATGTCCGCGCCCTCTACCGCGCCGATAACTCCTACGGTGTCGGTATTATAATAGCAGTTTTCGTAAGTCCCTGCGTTTATTCCAGAGATACCGCCCATTTTAACGGTTAAAGCCGTCACGATAAGCTTACCGCTGAAATATACCGAAATAGCAGAGGGAATTTCTTCGTTTGCGCTTGCTTCTCCGATAATTCCTCCGATAAACGCCGATCCGCGAGTTGAGCTTGCGCTAACCCTAGATAAGCTGTTGCTTTCTTTTATAATCCCGCCATCGACAGCGCCTGAGATTCCGCCTGCATAAGCCTTTGGAGTTACGTTTTCGCTTTTGGCAAGAGCAATAACGTTATTTGTGGAAGTAACAAATCTAATGTTTCCCCCTCTGCTGTTTACGCCCGCAATACCGCCTGCATAAGCGTAGGCAGCGGTAGATTTAACCTGAGCGTTGGTTTTGGGATATGCGTTACTAACATAGCCGAAGTTTTTGCCTACAAGTCCGCCCGAGTATGCGTATAAACTGCCGACAGCGTTAACCCCCGCGCCTACAAAACTTACGCCTTCTGATTCTATTATTCCGTCTGCGTTATTATCTCCGATATTACCTGCGTTATGTCCGACAAGTCCGCCTGCTATTGCGTTTTTACCTTCCGCATAAACCTCGGCGCCGCTCGAGCATCCGAAAATAACCGAAAGCATTGACCTGCCGATGATTCCGCCTGCTATTGCGGTTTCATCGCTCTTTGCAGTCACCGCAACGTTAAGAAGACAATTACTTATAACGTCCTTATAGCTGTAACCCACGATTCCGCCGGCGGTTGCGCCCGATAGGATTGCTTCCGAATAGCAATCGCTGATTTCCGAGCTTTGACTCTCTCCGATTAGTCCGCCTGCGTACACAGCACCGTTTACGGTTGACGAGCTGTAGCAGCTTCTTCTTATTACCGCTTTAAAATTTTTGCCTGCTATTCCGCCCGCAATCTGACCGTTTAGAGTACCTGCAGTATTGCAACCGGTAATTGTACCGCTGTTATATCCCGCTATACCGCCAACCGAAATTCCGCTTAGCGCAGAACTTGATAAAGACTGATCTATCGAACCGCTGTTTCTGCCTGCAAGCCCTCCGACCGTAAGAGCTGAAAGATCGGAAGAGGAAGAACAACCGGAAAGTAATTTTCCCCTATTATCTCCGACAATGCCTCCGACTAGCGAATTTTTGCAGTTTCCGTAAATGTTAATTGCTGTACTTGAACTAGCTAGGATAGAGCTTCCGGTATCGTTTACACCTGAAATTCCGCCTGCGTAGATATCACTTGACGTACTGTTTGAAAAAGTAAGGTTAATAATCCCCGAACTCTTAGCTATATACGCAGTTTCCGCATTACTGCTTATTATACCTTTATTTAAGCCGACTATCGCGCCGACGCTCATCCCTGCGGAAGTGTAAATATTGATATAGACATCTTCTATTTCCAAATCCATTATAACGCCTTCGTTTACACCGAAAAGTCCGATATAGCCGCCGTTACAAAAGGATTCGATTCTTAAATTTTTAATTTTAAATCCTTTCCCGTCAAGTTCGCCGGCAAACGGAGCGGAAAGTGTACCGATAGGCGAAAAGTTTAGTCCGCTTAAATCTATATCCGCGGTCAAATAATAACTGCCGCTTAAATTCCCCCGTATATTATTAAACTCGGTAGCATTCGACACGGCAACCGCATTGCTGTTTTCGGATTCGATAATATTAACCGAATATTCGCACGTTTTTTCCATATAGGTAATGGTTAAAACAATTTCACCCACATCAACCGAACTAAAGCCGGATATGTAGGAGCTTAAAATCGGAATTTCGTATTTTGCATAGTACGAATCGGTAATAATCAAAACGCCGTTTTCAACGCTTAATGTTTCTCCGACGTTATATACGTTTTTTATACTGTTGCCTTTTACGCTTATATATAAAATCGTATCCTCATTAAGCTCAAGAGGCTTTTTTTGAACGCTGTAACCGTAATCGACCGAATAATCCATATAAGAAACACTCATGCTGAAATTACCCTCGGAAACGGTCGAAAAACCTCTCAGCATACTTACCGAAATCGGAATATCTCTTACACTGCCATCGTAATAGTTTACGGTAAGTTTAGCGGTATCGTAATCAAATTCGTCGTCAATATAAAATACCCTGGGAATGGTTCCCGGTTTTACCATTATATTTTTAATACTGGTATCCGCTTGGGTTACCGTGTTTTTTATAGATATGCGGTGATATGCTTTGTTTTCTTCATAAGTTACGCATATGGTTAAGGTCCCTGCAGTTTCGGTATCAAAGCCCTCGACAAGTTGCGTTCCCGTAACTTTTACATTTCCAAGGGAAGTTGACATCGTACCTTCTATCATAGCGGTAGTAAGCCGTATTTCTTCTATCGTTTCGTCCGAATAATCGATAATAAGCTTTCCGCCAGTAAGCTGAATTTGTGCGCCGACATAACATTCGCTTATCCAGTCTACGTCTAAAGCAGAGGAAAGGACTCTCACGCCTTCGTTAAGAGTCGTTCCGCCATCATCCGTTGGTTCCTTTAAAATTCCGGCTTTCTTTAAGATATTATCCAAAAAAGCGACATTCGTGCCTTTAGTGCACGCAGAAAGCGTGAAAACAAGTGCCAAAATTATTAAGATTATCAAAAAAATCCGCTTTTTCATAGCTAACATTATATTCCTATATACACTAAAAGTAAAGACCTAATAAAGTATACTATAAACCCTAAAGGTAATAGTTTTATTTTGTAAAGCATATTTTCTATTATGGAAAATATTAAAAGAACGCATTCCCTGCATTTGGAAAACGGAAATTTAAAGGTCAACGGCGTTGTCGAAGTTTCTTCTTTCGACGACGGAGAAATAAAAGTCGCGCTTGAATCCCGAGCTTTATTAATAAAAGGCAGCGAACTTAACGTAGCTAAGCTTTCTATCGAAGAAGGACAACTGATTATTTCGGGCAAAATAAACGAAATAGCCTACGATAGAGTAAAAGTGCCGTTTTTTAAAAGACTTATTCAATGACCGAACTTGCCTTTATCGCAGTTTCCTTTTCAATAGGCGCAGTATCTGCGGTACTTTACGCGGTATTTAAAGTAATGCGATTAAATTTTAAACCTAGCGGACTTAGAACCTTCGTTTTGGATTTTCTCTTTGTAACGCTGACCTTCGCCGCGCTGTATTTTGCTGTTTTGTTTATACGCGACGGAGTATTCAGATTGTATATGTTTATAAGCGTTTTTATCGGCTTTTTATTGGTACGCTCAACTTTTAACCGCTTTTTCTATCCAAAAATCGAAAACCTTATCGTACGCTTGAATAAAAAAATAAAAACTGCGAAAGATAATATTGTCGAGAAAAAATTATCCGACAAAAAACTGCCGAAATAATTCGGCAAAGATTATAAGGAGAAATAATTGTGGCAACATCAAAAACAAGTGTAAAGAAAGCAGCATCAACTCTTGCATCCGACAGTTCATCTGCGGCTGAAAAGTCAAGAGCAGCAAAAATTATGGGAGCTAAGGGCGGCAGCACTCCTACCAAGGATCAGGGCTCGTCCAATAAATCTATAAGCCATGCGGCAGCAACTCTTGCTTCCGACAGTTCGTCCGCTTCTGAAAAATCAAGAGCGGCTAAGGTTATGGGAGCTAAGGGCGGCAGCGCTCCTACCAAGAAGTCGAAATAACCTTTTCACTTAAAAAAGGTCCCGCGAAAGCGGGGCCTTTTTATTTTTATAAAGTGTCCAAAAAAAACACCTTTAGGTCATTAGTCGCACCGTAAGGTTGATTTTTTAAAGCGTCCTTATCACTACAACAATGCCCTTATTGTTGTTGGGCATCGTAAAGGTTATGGTGCCGGGAGTTGTAATTAGTGTTGTTTCAATTAGGGGCGTTGAGGTATCGTCGTAGAAATCACCGGCGATAGTTTTATCGTAGGCATAAACCGTATAGTTTAAATAACCCGGGTCTACACTAAGAGTTACCTCTCCCCCGATCTCACAGTATTTTCCGCTGACAGTCGTTGTGCCGGGAGCGGCGTTTATCCACACAATCGTCCAAGGCTCAAAATAAGCTTTTAATAATTTATACAATTCAGGATCTTCCGTTTCCATTGTGGCAAGCTTAGTCATAGCGTCGCCTATCGTATAGGTTTGCATAAATGTCGGAATATCAGCGTTGAAAATCCCTGCGACTTTGAGTTCCAAAAGCGTAGCGTTGTTGACTAAATAAGTAAGAACAGCGGGCATCTGTTTAATTGAAACGGATCTTGCACAGAAATGCTGACCGTCCTCTCCGTGGGGATTTGTATGAACGGTGCAATGCGTGCCGTTGCAATCAGAACAAACTACAACTCCGGTGCCGCTGCACGTTAAACATTCGGGATCGGTTCCGCCGCAAGTGGGGCATACTATTTCCCCTGTTCCGCTGCAGGCAGTGCAGAAATCGCCTACGCCGTCGCAATGGTCGCAAGTCAGAGGATCGGAGCAAGTTTCAAACAAAGAAAGCACTCCCGTAAGCTCGCCGGTAAAAATGTCGGTAATTACCAAATTGTCTATTGCGTCCGTTAAAGCTTCGTTCATGTTTCCGATAGTCTTATCTTTAAGTTTTGTAAATAGAGGATGCTCGGTTTCGCCGTCTTTCGCTTTTATAATATCTCCGAGAGTCATTGCGTTGATTTTGTCCTGAAGAGCGGTGCTGCTAGAAAGCTCTTCAACCGTTAAATCGGAAATATTTAAAATAATCGGATGGGAAGAAGGAGAAATCTCCATAAAATCGTTAAGCGTCAAAGCGTCGATTTTCAGTTGAAGAGGACTTTTCCCTGTATTGGGATCGGGACCCGCGCCGAGTTCCTCTACCGAAAGATCGCTCATCGCTACCATTATCGGATGGGAATTAGCGTCTACCGTAACAAAATCCGAGATTTCCATTAATTGAATTTCGGCGTTTAGTTTTTCGCCAAGTCCCGAGAGAGGCGTATGCTTAATGCAAGGCGTTGTATCCGCGCAAACTGCGCTTCCCGTTGCCTGGCAACCGCGAAGCAGGGCGGTAATAGGATCGTCTTCTACGCCCTCAACGGGATCTTTAACCAGTTTTACACCGAATTCGTATTCAATTTGGGCAAGAGTCAAATCGTTTTCGAACAAAGCGTTAATTTCCGAAAGCGCTCCGCTTATTGTCAAAGCCTTTCTGTTTTCAAAAGCGGGAATACTCATTTCAGTCCCGATAATCGAAAAAATTTGTTCGAGAGTGAACGTATCAACTGAAAGTTCGCTGATTTTTTTATATTTTAGCTCTTCGGTGCTCATACCGAGAATTTCTTCGGGAAGTTTAATTCCGAAAAGACCGGTTAATTCGCATAACGGTTTTTCTTTAATCTCAGGTAAAGTATTTTTTATTTCCGTTATGTATTCAAGCGCGGTCAAACTGCCGAGGTTAATTCCGTCTTCGCCTACGGTAATTTCTCCGGTATCGGGATCCTCCGTTAAGGTCGCTCCGAAATTATCGGGTAAGTCAAGTTTAGTAGAAAGGTTTGTCAGTTCCAAAACCTTATCCATTGTTACGTTATTAATTACGTAATAAGCGCCTCCGGCTATAATTCCGACAAACAGCACTACGCCGAGTATCATACCCGTTAAGACCAACAAGAAACTGCTGCAAGCTCCTCCTTTTCTACTGCCGCCTCTTTGGGGTGGCGGATAAGCCGGACGATATCCGGCAGGATAATTAGCCATAATTGCCTCCTAAACTATTTTTTGCTTACGGTTTTTTTAACTGCTTCGACGATGTCTTCTGCAGTCAGTTCAAACCTTTTTGCAAGGTAGTCGGCTTTTCCGACTTCTCCGAACAGATCTTTTACGCCGATACGCGTTACGTTTACAGGGTAATTTTCGGACAACACCTCGCATACCGCGCTGCCGAGACCGTTGATTATGCTGTGGTTTTCGGCGGTAACTACCGCGCGCGTTTTTTTGGCGTATTTAATGATCGTGTCCTTGTCAATGGGTTTCCTAGTGTGAATATTTACAACCGCCGCGTCAATTCCTTCTTCCTTTAATATATTTGCCGCTTCGATTGCGCTTGCTACCATAATACCCGAACAGAATATAACAGCGTCACGCCCGTCTTTTATCACGACAGCGCGTTTAAAATCGAATTTAAAATTCTCTCCGTATACGGTAGCGGCTTTTTTTCTAAATAATCTTATATAAACAGGACCTTTTGTTTTTACTATTTCTTCCATTGCCGCCTTTAACATAGTAGCGTCGGTGGGCTCAAAAAGTGTCATTGTAGGGATATTTCTCATAATTCCCATATCCTCAAAAGGCATATGGGTTCCGCCGTTTAATTCGGCAGCGATACCGGGATCGGTGCCTACGATTTTTACGTTTAGCTTACTGTAAGCAACGGATATAAATAACTGGTCGTAGCAACGTCTGGTTGAAAACGTCGCAAAACTGTTTATAAACGGTATTTTTCCAAACGTCGCAAGTCCTGCGGCAATTCCTGCCATATTGGCTTCGGCAACGCCTACGTCAACGTATCTATCAGGAAATTCCTTTTTGAAATTCGACGTACCGTTCGCCTTCATAAGGTCTGCGTCCATTACTACTATATTAGGATTGAGTTTTGCAAGGCGGATAAGCTCCTCGCAGTAAACCTCTCTCATTTCTTTTATGTCAACTGCCATACTAATCCTCCTTTTTACCGGTAAAATCACGCCAATCGGCTTCGGTTAATGCAAAATTGTGACTTCCTACGCCTTTGGATATTGCTAAAGGAAATCCGTATCCCTTTACAGTATTTAAAATAATCATAGTGGGATTGTTTTTGCTGCGTCTTCCCTTATCGATAGCCTTTGCTATTTCGGCGTGGTCGTGACCGTTTACGGTAACTACGTTAAAGTTAAAGGATTTCCATTTGTTTGCGATAGGCTCTATGCTGTTGATTTTATCGGTATAATCGTCAATTTGCATTTTGTTATTATCCAAAAATACGATTAAATTATTGAGGTGATGAGAACCTGCATACATCGCGGCTTCCCAAATTTGACCTTCCTGACTTTCGCCGTCGCCTATTATGCAGTAAATTTTGCAACGGTTATTATCCATTTTTGCAGCGATTGCCATACCGACTGCGGCGGACAATCCTTGTCCAAGTGAACCAGCCGTCATATCTATGCCTATTGTTTTATTCATATCGCAATGGGAAGGCAGATTTGTGCCCGGTCTGTTTAAGGTTTTTATTTCTTCCATAGGGAAATAGCCCTTGGTTGCAAGCACCGAATAAAGAGCGGGTCCGGCGTGACCTTTGGATACTATCAACCTGTCGCGGTTTTTCATTTTGGGTTTAGCGGGGTTAACTTTCATTTTGTCATAGTATAGTACAGTAAGCACATCGATAATTGAAAGCACACCGCCGACGTGGCCGACTCCCAGTCTGCCCATCATTTCAACGGAGACTTTTCTGACTTCGTCTGCTTTTTGCTGTAGAAAATTAAGTTTTTCTTCGTCCATTTTTACCTCCATTATTTAACTTTATATTATCACACGGGCGCAAGCATTACAAGATACAAAATTAAAAGGGCAAAAATTACTGACTTGTTTTATGGCTATAAGTATTAAACATAGTCAAACGATGTTTTATTTTTCCGTAAAATTTTTGACTGTTTACAGTAAACTCTCAAATATGATACAATATGAAAAGCAAATTTTTTAGGAGCACTTATGGACGAAAATTTACCTCTCAGCAATAAAGAAATATTTGACTCTCCCACCTCAAAATCAAATAAATTCAAACTTACGAAAATTGAAAAATTTTGGACGTTTTACGATGCAGGCAACAGCGGTTACGTTATGTTTTTGGTACTTATATCCGTGACGCTGAAAGCGCTTGCCGTAGGTACTCCTTTTGCGGATAACGCAACCCAAACAATGTCGAACTTTGCCACAATTTCGGGTGCCGTAGTTGCCGTTTTGGGGCCCATATTGGGGGCTATCGCAGACAATAAGGGCAGAAAGAAACCGATGTGGTTCTTCTTCGTTTTGATTGGAAGCGTAAGCTGTATTTTGGGAATGCTGGTAAACGTCGTCCCTACCGCTATGGGACAATTCGTATTCTTTTTGATACTGATTATGCTTGCAAGAATCGGTCTTAGCGGAAGCGCGATTTTTTACGACGCTATGCTTTCGGACGTAACAACCGACGAACGCGGAGATAACGTATCCGCGCGCGGTTATGCCGCAGGATATATTTGGAGTTTGGTGCCGTTTTTCCTTTGTCTTTTGGTTTATGTTTTAACCTCCGGCATTATAAAGATTCCCGGCACGGTATATGATCAAAAACTTTTAATGATAGGTATGACTACAGGCTCTGCAATATCCGGAATTTGGTGGCTGTGCTTTTCTCTTCCTCTTTATAAAAATTATGTTCAAGTAACAGGCGTTGAGCCCGTTAAAAATCAAATCCGCGACGCCTTCGTAAAAATCGGAATTACTTTTAAAGAGCTTAAAAAACATAAATGCGCTCTTATTTTCCTTTGCGCATTTTTCTGTTATATAAACGGCGTATCTACGATTATCACTCTTTCGGCAACATACGCAACCGACGTTTTAACTCCCGTTTACGGATCAGGATTTTTCCTTACCGCAAACCTTCTCGGCGCGCTCATAATGACTCAAATCGTTGCCTGCGTTTTTTCGATAATCTTTGGAAAAGTCAGCAAGAAAGTAGGAACGAGAAAACTTATAATATTATCCGTTATCGGTTATGCGGTATTCGTTATAGTCGGTATATTTATGAACCATATCGCTATATTCTGGATTCTTGCTTTTGGCGTAGGACTTTTCCAAGGCGGCATTCAAGCCTTGTCGCGAAGCTATTTTTCAAGGCTTATACCCAAAGAAAAACAAACGGAATTTTTTGGGCTTTACGATATATTCAATAAAGGCGCGTCTTTCGTCGGAACCGGAGCTTATTCTATCGTTGCAGCGGTTTTGCCCGCAGTTGTGTATATCGGAGGCCATCCTGTTATGCAGCAAAGAATCGGCGTAGCATCGCTTTTGTTATTCTTTATCGCAGGCTTAGTTCTTCTGTTTATCCTGCCGAAAAATTCTGCGGATAGCGTTACTCAAGAGTAAAATCACTATATATTCGACATAGTTATGTAGAATATACAATATATAATTGGTTTAAAAAATATAAAATAGCTTTACATTAGATATAATTAGATATATAATGTATGCGTTTCGGTCGAGCGAAATTCCTTGCACGCGAGGCGTGCCACAAGTCCAAAAGGAGGTAACAAGCATGAATAAGTACGAGATTCTTTATATCATCAATAACGGCACCACTGACGAAGCTAAACAGGCTATAGTTGATAAATTTGCCGCTTTGGTAACTACTCTCGGCGGTTCAGTTGTTAATATCGACAAATGGGGAACCAAAAAGTTCGCCTATACTATCGACAATAACAAAACCGAAGGCTACTATGTTTTAATGAACGTTGTAGCAAACGCAGACGCTCCTGCCGAAATCGACAGACAGATGCGTAACACCGACGAAATTCTGCGCCAAATGATTGTGCGCAAATAAAGGAGAAAACTATGAATAAGGTTTTTCTTATTGGCAATCTGACTAAAGATCCGGATTTAACCAATACCACTTCGGGACTCAGCGTATGCAAATTTACCTTGGCAGTTTCCCGCCGCTACGTAGGCAACGACGGGAAACTGCCAAGGTAAAT
>LAHS01002909.1_pt1 | contig 13679 bp, 8 predicted proteins | sample 329651 | NCBI WGS metagenome assembly LAHS01 (sample SAMN03275699, study PRJNA271635) | activated sludge metagenome | isolation source: sample C-1 Sludge from hydrolytic chamber (first chamber) of Anaerobic... | reverse complement strand
GTCATTCGTGTCTATTCGTGAAATTCGTGGTTATGATACGTGCTGATAATCTGTTTCATCTGATAAATCTGTAGAGAGTTATCCATCGCAGCAATCCATCTGAGTAAGCCTATAGGAGACGGAGTACACTCCGTCTCTACTGAGCCATCGCTGTAGCTTCCGCGCCAGCCCATCTGAGAAATCCGTGGTCAGAAGAAGTGCATCGCGCCAGCCCTTCTGAGTAATCTGCGTAATCTGTGGTTGGAAAGGCGGGCACCGCAATCGTCATTCGTGTTTATTCGTGGAATTCGTGGTTCATGATACGTGCTGATAATCTGTTTCATCTGATAAATCTGTGGAGAAGACATATCTTATAATCCGAGTTGCAGACGGGTTCATTTCCGGGCAGACTAAGGTTTGAGAGCATGCCGTTTGCCCTCAAACAGTCCATCATGCGGAGAATCAGAATGGTAGCAAAAAGCCCGATTTCGTGACATTCTGACTTTAATAAATCATCGACCCGAGAACCTGTTCCAGCTCGTCGGGGGAGGCAGAAAGCAGGAGCGGGGTTGCGATTCATGCTTATTCGTGGTGCAGGTCATACCTGATGACAACGCGAATAATGCTTCATCGCAATGCGTATAAACATGAATTGAAGCACAAACAAGCATGAATTGCGACACGAATAAGCGCTATTTTAGTCCTGAATCCTGCCAAAACATGCGTATTTTCGGGCATCACGAGGGGGATTTTAGGCCGGAATCGCAGTGAAGGCGAGGGCCGTTCCGCGTAACGTTCTGATTGTCAGCAAATAGCAAAAACCTCAAAATTTAGGCCGATGAAACGCACGAAGACCTAAGTTTTTCTGAAAACGCGATTTCTGAGGGCCCTCTGTTTTTCAGAATGATAGCACTCTCGGCGAAATGATGTGCAAAGTGTCAGGCGCCCGGCCTGCTGCCTTCGACGACAGGCCGGTGAACTATGGCGTGGGGAACACACAATAGTACACGGCAAGATCCTATCCGCAAAGAGACGTGATCTTGCCGTGTCTGAGCATTGCCCCAAAGGTAATGCCAATGCGTATGAACCTGCTTCTTTATTTCTCGGGGTAACCCACCTGATGGTTCATCACCAGATCGCACTCGTCGCCAAGATTCAAAGCCTTTTTCAGTGCCTGCGTATCCATAGTGGCACGGGGTACGGTGTTCAGGCCCAATGCGGCACACGTCAGGCAGATGTTCTGCGACACATAGCCACAATCTACTACCCCCATTCGCCCGGCAGCCTCTGCCGGCATGTTGCCAAACTTAGCATGGTTGCTCACCAGCACCAGCGAGAGCGGAGCCTTGGCGGCAAAGGCCTGACGGCCGGCAACGGCACCGCGCAGGTCGTCCTTGCTTACCTGCTGCAGCAGATGCTCTTTGGGCACATAGAGATAGGCTCCGTCCTTGCGGACGACGTACACCTGCACGTCCTGTGCATTGATGGCCGACGGCACGGTGAGCTTTCTGCTCTCGGGGCGGTTGATACCGCAGGCGGCCCAGAGCAGGGTCGCCAGATCACGGTCGGTTATGGCACGGTCGGCAAAGGTACGCTCCGTGTGCCGCTGCTGCAACACTTCCATCAGCGTCTTTGCGTTATCATATTGCGGCTGCGGCAGCTGCACGTTTTGCGCGTAGGCGGCCAGACTTAAGCCCATGAGGGCAGAAAACAGAACAAGTTTCTTCATAATTGCAAAAATTAAACGATCGATGGAGCAAAAATACGAATAAAATCTGACGAACCAACATTTTGGCAGCTAAACATTCTTTCCCCATCATCTCATTATCGTGTGCCCTCTTCCGTCATTCTACACCTTACTGACAATTACCCTAAATCAGTGAGCTCCGCAACCCGTTTAACATCAAATTTCTGCTGCCTGATTTCGCCAACCGATTTCCTAAAAGCATTCATCTTTGATTCATGTTTCAATGATACAACAGGCTGTCAACCCTGACGTAGCAGTCGTGTGCCCCATAAAGGTGGTGTCTTTTGTCTGTCCAGTTAGGTTTCTCCCCAGTAACACTCACCGTAAGCTTATACTCACCTGATGGCAGCACAGGAGAAATCCACAGGATGCCTTCTGCAGGGATCTTGCTATAGAAGTCGATATAGGTGGCACATACCTCCTTACCCCTGCCATCAGTTACCCTTACCCGGGCGTAGCCACTCAGACTGTCAGTCCTCCCTGTCAATGCAGCCTGCGTACCTCTGAACTTCTTAGTCACAGCCTTACCCGACTGGTTGGAGCAAAATCCCATGTGCCGCTTTACGGCATTTGCGAAAAGATTCACAGGCTCCACCTTCCGTGTATGCCATGTCTGCCAGTACTGCGGTATTGCCAGACTGTCGCCGGAGACCTGCAACGGCAGCCAGACGTAAGTAGCTGCTGAAGCCTGGTGGGGGAAAGACCAGCGGTCGCCCATATACATCGGCGTTCCGTCAGGGAGCATGAGAACGTAGGTCGATTGCGAGTTCCACGTCAGCGTGCCACGTGGACAGAATGTACTGTGCCGCTTCCATGGCCCTGCGATACTGGTAGATGTGAAGTAGTAATTATCGTTACGTTCCCAGCTTGTGAGGTTTGATGTGAGCAGGAAATATACACCATTCTTCTTGAACATTGCCGGAGACTCTCCCATGTCCCTCACATCGGCTATCAGGGTGTCGATGCTCAGGTAGTCGTCGCTCAGCCGATAGATCGGACCGCTATGACACAGCAAGTAGCCGCGGCCGTCATCGTCCTGAAAGACTCCGATATCCCACTTACGAATGTTTTTGCCCTTGTATTGCAGCATGCCCCGCATCTGGTAGTCGCCATTGACCGTACCACAGGTGGCAACAGCAGTGTGCGGGTCATTATAGTCGGTGGCATCGGCATGCGCAAACATCACATACTGTCCCGTTTTCGGACATTTCAGCACTTTAGGCCGCTCTCCCACCCTGTGAGGTCCGAGGATTCCGTCTCTCTGTACAGGCAGCACCACACGCTCGAAGTGCCAGTGCTGCAGGTCGGCAGACGAATAGCAGCCGAAGCCGGGAAAGCAGTTGGTAGTGTCGCTCTTATATTCTCCGAATAGCCACCACAGCTCTCCGTCGCGTAGGATACCGGCCCCATGCGCGTTGACGGTGTTACCGTTCTGATCATACCACGGCACACCGTTGACAACAACCTGTGCCTCTGACATGAAAGATGTAAGCAACAGGCAGAGTATAATGATTGTTTTCTTCATTTTGTAATGATACTATAAAGGTTTATATTGAAAATGAGATACTGTCACAGCCCCTTTACCAAGGCAATAAATTCCAGGCAAAAGGCTCATGAAGCCCGACAGGATATTGTGCTGGTACCCCGACATCTCCATGCCCCATCGCTCCATGCCCCAATGTTTGCCGTCCCTGCTCAGGTATCCTGTCACCACATTATCCTGGAACCTCACTTTTATCCATAGTCTGCTTCCGAGACCATGTCGGCCTTTGTCTCGTTTTTCTCCACGTCGCCAGCAGGTTTTCTTTTCTCGTCCGCAACCGAATCCGGCAAAGTACTGTTCGTTGTAGTAGAATATTAATCCTGACTCCACATCACCTGTATTTTCAAACTGTGCACTCACCTCATAGTTACGGTCGGGAGCGGTGAAGAGCAACAGCGATGAAGAGGCAGGGCTGGTGCCTGAGGCACGGATCGCCAATGTCCCATCGGTGACACTGAAGGCCGTGGAGTCGAAGGCGAGCGTTCCTCTCCATTCTTTCCCGATACGGAAGAGTGGCAGCTTCTCTGCCAATGCTTTATGCTGCGCGGTACCAGTGAAAGGCACAGGCAACGGCTTGTCGGCATCTACACCCGTAGGAGCCTCGAGCCACCCGTCGGCCGTCAGCCTTACCGGCTCTATCAGCATCTGTCGGCCCTGGTTGAGCCGAGATTTATCATACGCATGATACAGGGCATACCATTGGCCGGCAGGTGTATCTATCAGTGAGGCGTGCCCCTTTGACCACCATGTCTCACCGGCCGACCAAGTGTGAATGAGCGGATTGGCGGGCATGTTCTCCCAGGGGCCGTCAATACTTTCCGACCGCGCCACGACAGCCATGTGGGTCGTAGCCGGACCAGCGGTTCCGCCCTCAGCACTGATCCAATAGTAATAGTCGCCTATTTTCCGGATTTTCGGTCCTTCAAGTGCCATGCCCTCCACAATCCAGTCTTGTGGGATAGTCCAGCCACTATAGACCTTCTCTGCCTTGCCCACCGTTGACCGTCCGTCATCGGCGAGCCCTATGCGCAGGCCTCCGCTCAGGAACAGCCATCTTTTGCCCGTGGTCTGGTCGGCCACATGGCAGGGATCAATGGCTCCACCTATATGCAGGTCTATGGGATTGCTCCACGGCCCCGCGGGATTCCTCGCGGTGATAACATAGTTGTGGAAGTGGTCGTGCCCGTCAGAAGTGGTGAAATAGATGTAGTACAGTCCATTGTGTCTGCTGATGTCCGGGGCCCATACCGATCCCAGATTCTCGTGCAGGGCACTTGCAATCGGCTCCCAGTTGACGAGATCTCTGGAATGATAGATCGTCAGGCCAGGCAGATATTCAAAGGACGAGTGTGTCATGTAATAGTCTGCGCCAACCCTGACTACTGTAGGATCCGGGTGATCACCGCCGAGAACAGGATTGACGTAAGTCTGACCCATAGAGGAGAGCTCCACGACAAGTCCGATGACTGTAAAAAACATTCTTGTCGCCAGTTGAATTGATTTGTTGATATTCATATCATAAAAATTCATATATAGTTAATTGCCAATGCCCTATAGCGATAAGGACATACCCAGTCAGCCTGCTGGCTACGTGTCTCCACATATCGAACTATTCTGACAGAAGAGTTATTTTTCCACCGAACGGATTGATGTTTACCAAGATGTGATCGCCCTTGTTCGTCACCGTCAACGACTTTCCCGCTTGCTTCGCCACCAATGTTTTGCCACGATAGTCACCGTCGATTCGGAGCGTCAGTGGTTCGTGGAAGATGGCAGGACTGAGCGCGGGGTGCAGCGGGTCAAGTGTGGCGGCATCTATCTGCACAGGCGTAATAATCGTCTTGTCACGCTTCTCGCCGACTTTGAAGTCGGTGTGCAGACGTTCCGTCTCATAGGCCTGCACCTCTGCTAACGTGCCGACCCATACGCTGTCTTCTTTCGCCTTCACTTCGTCGTAGAAGTTCCAGAGCCACTCCGGGTGATACCAGATGTCGTAGCCTGTCTTTATCCCATGCGTCATAGTGATGCCCCATTCACCCTTGCTGATGGTCTGACGAAGCCATGCGGAGAGCTTTGCCGGTGTCATCTTCGAGCTGTCCTCGCCATGTCCCACCTGACGTACACGCGAACCAATTCTGCCCTTTTCTGCCACCATTCGAACCTTCGCGTTCTGTCCGTTATAAGGATACGCCACCGTCATCGGTTTCGGTATGCCATTGGCGGCGAAGGCGGAGTCAACGCGTGTGAACTCGCTGCGCAGCGAGTCGATGTCGTTTATCAACATCAGCTTCGGGTGACTCCACGTATGGCTGCCCATGTCGTGCCCACGCTTCGACATCTCGCGAACCTGTGCCCACGACATTCGTGGGCCGTTCCTGTGCTTCTCCACGCCTACCATGTTGCCGATGATCCAGAAAGACCCACGGAAACCGCGCTTCTCCAGTTCAGGTGCTACCATGGTATAGTGCTCCAGCAATCCGTCGTCGTAAGTAAACGATATCGCCGCCCATTTCTCATCGCGGTATTTCGTCACGTAGCAACGTTGTTGTTTCGTTATACACGTGAAGTCAATCTCTGGCATCTCACCCTTGTCATTATACAAGCAAAGTTTGCCAGAGACGTTCACCGAATGGTTGTTCTGCGATGGCCTGTCCATCGTCGGTACGTTGTCATGCCGAGCGTATGCACTGATAACAACGGTCAGAAGAACAGCTAATATGGCAGTTGTCTGTTTCATTGTTTACTTATCCCTTTCGTTTTACAACACCATGATTCGGTTATCATTATAAATACCTGAGCAACACCAGGTTGCTCAGGATTTTGTGATGTCGTAAAATTTACCTACCTTTGTGTTGCAAAATGAGTGGCAAACTCAACGACTGATATGGCAGAAATAGGCCAAACTATAGTCAGGCACCGCGCACCTGACTATATTCGTACCTACTGATTATTCTCTTCCTAATCTTATCAATAATTGGGGTTCTGACTGAAGTTCCCACCTGTAGTCTGGTCCATCACCGACTGCGGTATCGGGCGCACCAGTATGTGGTTGTCCATCTTTCCTGCTTTTGCGGCCAGATTATTGTGAGCCATCGTGCGCTCAATGAGTTTGCCGGTACGCTTGAGGTCCATCCAGCGGTTGTATTCGCCGGTCATCTCACGCGCCCGCTCGTCGAGAATGAAGTCAAGGTCAACATTCGCCGGCTGTATGGTCATGTCATCTGCATGCCCCGGCAGTGCCGCCCGCCGACGAACGGTATTGATGCGTTCGGCAGCCTTAGCGTTGTCGCCCATTTTATAGTATGCCTCGGCAGACAGCAGATAAGTATCGGCAAGGCGGAAAAGGAAGATGTCACGGGAGCTCATCTTCAGTCGATCGTCGCCTATGGGGTTGTCCGCAGGATTATGGAATTTTGTGATCATGGGACTCATGCCCGATCCACCTACATGCTCTATATCCTGCTTCCAACGGTCACGGGTGATGATGATGGCATGAGGATTATCGCGCATTACAGCCAGGGAGTCGGCTGCCGTGAACTCCTCATCATATTTCGGGAAGTAGAGCCTCAGCTCACCCACATTGAGCCCGATGGCTGGATCGGCCTGCGTGGAATAGTATGAGCTTGTGAAGTTTACGTCATACCGACTGTCGGCAGATGTGTCGAACAAGGAATAGAGAAACTGCGTTGGCATGAACTGATTGTCATGATATCCGTAGGCCGTGCTGTAACGTTCAAATCCCGATGGTACTTTCCTGTCCAGAAGGAATCCATAGAGATACTGCTGGTTATTGCCGCCATACATCGACCCAAACGAATTGAGATCGTACTGCACTGAGAATATAATCTCCTTGTTCGTCTGGTTCTCAGGATTATAAACCTCGCTATAGGTTGGCTGCAGCGCATACCGACCACTGTTTATAATCTCGTCGAACAGCGATGCCGCGTGCGAGAAGTCGGACGAGCTGCCATACGACTTATATCCGAGGGTGAGATACACCAGGCCCAGAAGATGCTTGCATGCGTACTGCGTGACCCTGCCAAAATCTTCCTGCGAAGCCGGCAGCACGTTTACCACATCATCGAGCTCGCTGATGATGAAGTCGTAAACCTCCTTCTCGGGTGTGCGGGTAAATTCAGTACGGGGAGAATTGATCTCATCGGTAACGATGGCCACGTCGCCAAACTGTTCCACAAGCAGGTAATAGTAATAAGCCCTCAGAAAGCGCATCTCTGCCACACGCTCGCCGACCGTGCCCTGTGTCACACCTGATACTCCACCGGCCTTGCTGATGGCAGTGTTGCAAGCCTGAATGCCATAATAGACGTTGGAGTAGAAACTGCCCACGAAACTGTTTTCCGCGTCCAGCGTACCATATTCGTTAAGCTCCGAGCTATATACATCACGATTCTCATAGCTACCCCCGATGTCATAGCTCTCACCCCGGGTGTAGATGTCCACGCCCAGGTTGAAGAGCCACGGTTCGTTGGCATAGATGGTGCGCAACGAAGCATACGCTCCATTGATGAGGCTTTCGAACCCATCTTTCTCCTCGAAATACTCGTCAGCATCAACGTTGCTGAGATTTTCCTCGTCAAGGTAACCGTTGCACGAGGACAGTCCCAATGCCGCACAGGCGACAAGGATCAGGATCGTATATCGTTTCATATTGAATGTTCTTTTATATTTATCCATAGCATATTATATTCAAATTCTAACCTTAAAAACTCAGTTTGGCACCAATCAGATAAGTGGTATAGCCCGTTGCAGTGCCCCATGTGTTCTGTGAGGCCCATTCTGGATCAAAGCCCTTATAGCTGGTGAATGTGAACGGATTGTTGGTTGTGAAATAGATTCGCGCAGTGTGTATTCCGGCCTTGCCCAGCCATGCCTTTGGCAGGTTCCAGCCCAACGTGATGGCTCCCACGCGTACAAACGACGTACTGATATACCTCATGCAGTCGTAGTATTTTCCCTTGTTGCCCGGTTGTGGGTACATATTACTGGGGTTATCCGGTGTCCAGTAGTCCACGTTCACCTGCTTGTAGTTGCCCTCATAGGTCATAAACGACGACATGAATTGATCCTTGACCTGTGCGCCCTGCTGGGTGTAGAGGTAGAGCGAAAGGTCGAAGTCCTTATAGCGCCATGTGTTGGTGATGCTGCCTATCCACTTCGGCGAACGCTGTCCGATGATCTGCTTGTCATTGGCATTGATGATGCCGTCGTTGTCCACGTCCTCCACCTTTACCTGACCTGGAGTCTGACCATACTTGGCTGCCTGTCCAGCCTCGTCGGTCTGCCATATGCCGATAAACTTATAATCGTAGTTCACGTCAAGCGGCTTGCCTATAAACCATGCGTTGGCCACATCGTCCTGCTTCCCGTTGTAAAGCTCCTGTATCTTGTTGTTGTTTTTCGTGAATGTGATGTTGGTTTCCCACCCGAAATCCTTACCTTGTATGTTCACGGTATTCAGGCTCAGCTCTATACCTCGGTTGCGTACCCACCCGATGTTGTCCCAGATTGATGTCCATCCGGTAGTGCTTGGAATCTGACGCTGCATGATGAGGTTCTTGGCATCACGCTGATAGATGTCTATGGCACCGTTGATGCGGTTGTCGAAGAAACCGTAGTCCAGTCCGAAGTTTATCTCATACGTCTTTTCCCATGTCAGGTTTTTGTTGGCGAGTCCGTTCTTGTAGTAGGCCGATACGACGTTACCACCGAAATCATAGTTTTTAGCCGACACGCCCGACTGCGTGCCATAGATGGATACGGCATCATTTCCCGTGACGCCATAGCTCAGTCGTAGCTTGAGGTTGCTGATGGCAGGGGCTTGCTTCATGAAGTCTTCTTCAGTGATGCGCCATGCCAGGGCCGCAGACGGAAAGAATGACCACTTGTTGCCCTTGGCAAGCCGAGAGGAGCCGTCGTAGCGTCCTGACACCGTCATCAGATATTTGTCATTGTAGCCATACTGCACACGGGCCAGCACAGACGACAGCGTACGCTTCATGAAACCAGTGCCGGCCGTAGTCTGATTGCTCAGTCCAGCTGCTCCCATGTTGTACCACAGACTGTTGAATGAGAAATTCTTTGCTGCCTGGTCGCTGTTTTCCCACTGCTCCATCTGTATGCTCTGCACCAGACTGGCATTAAGGTGGTGCAAACCGAAGGTCTTGTCATAAGTCACCTGATTGTCCCATACATACGACCAGTACATCTGCTGGTGATACTCTGCATTGGTGGCCGCAGTGCTGCCCTGGGAGTTTTTGGCATTCTTTCCCACATAGACCCCAGTACGCGTATAGAGCATCTGTGGTGACAGTGAACTTCTGAGGGTCAGCGCCTCTATAGGGTTCCATTGCAGATAGACGTTGCCGAACACACGGTAACGCTTGTTCTGGCGATGCTCTCCGTCATCGGTGCTTTCCAACAGGGGATTGGTGCAGCTGTCCTGGCGGAAGACACGATAGACCAGGTGCCCGTCGCCGTCATACGGACCGACCATAGGCGGCAGACGGTAGGCGGAGCGCAGTGTCTCGTAGGAGCCGAGATTCTGATTGCTGTAAGTGAAGTACAGGCTTCCGCCCATCTCCCAGCCATGATAAAACTTGCGGTTTACGTTCAGATGAATGTTATAGCGGTTGAAGTCCTGATCGCGAATGGTGCCTTCCTCGTGCAGCTGACCTATACCTACGGCGAACGTACCGTTCTTGTCTCCGCCCGATGCCGTGACGGTATTGCTGTATTGCCGGCCGTTGCGGAGCACGAGGTCTATCCAGTCGATATAGTCATGACTGTCTATGCGTGCCAGCTCGTCGGCAGTGAAGAATTCTGAATTCGTACGGTCTGTGCTGCGTCCCTGGGCTTCGAAGAGGGTCGTGCGAAACTTCACATATTCGTCGCCGTTCATCATATCCGGCAGATTAGATGCCTTGCGCACGCCAAAATACCCGTCGTAGCTTATGGAGAAGTGCCCCTCCTTGCCGTGCTTAGTTGTCACGATGATGACGCCGTTGGCTCCGCGCGAGCCATAGATGGCAGTGGCGGAGGCATCCTTCAGCACATCGATCTTCTCTATGTCGTCAGGATTCAGATCGTTGGCATCCGAGGTGGTCGGTATCCCATCGATGACCCATAGGGGGTCGTTGCTGTTGTTGATGGAGCTCTTGCCGCGGATAACGATATTGTAGCCTCCTCCCGGACGCGCAGCGTTACGTGTGATGTTCACGCCCGAGATGCGCCCCTGCATGGCATCTACGGCATTGGTCTGCGAGGCTGATGTCAGCGAAGAGGCGTCGAGCGATGACACCGAGCCGGTCAGGTCACTGCGTTTCACCGTACCATAGCCTACGACTACGACCTCGTTGAGCACCTGATTGTCTTCTTTCAGCGTAACATGAATATCACCCCTGCCAGATGCTGGTATCTCCTGAGTCGTAAACCCCACATACGATATCTCGAGCATACTGCCTTCGGGTGCCTCAAGAGCGAATTTCCCATCGATGTCTGTCACCGCGCCCATGGCACTTCCCTTCACCTTCACCGTGGCACCGGTGATCGGTTCTCCACTCTGATCTACGATCGTACCCGTGAACTTGCGGCCCTGCTGCTTGCCGGCACTGCCGCGTCCTTCTGTCGTGGAATTTCCCTTCTCCTTTCTCAGAATGACATTCTTTCCGCGGATCTCATAGTCCAGGTTGTTGTCCTGGGCTATACGTTCCACGGCCTGACGCAGGTCAGAGGCCTTGATACTCATCTTTCCGCTGGTGTTCAGGTCATCGGCGTTGAAGACAAAAGAGTAACCACTCTGCTTTTGAATGGCCGACATCACTTTTGCCACGGTCACATTTTGCATGTTCAGTGACACTTTTTGGGCATAGATGTGGCTTGTTGACAGCATCAGGAACGATGCTGCCAAGATCAGATTTTTTTTCATAATTAAGTAAGGTAATTAGTTTCTTCGACTCTTGCGCATGCTGCAGGTCAGCGTGCGTGATGTAAGGATTAGACTGTTCTGCCTGTTATTGTTTCATAACCCAAGTTGTTAGTTTTTTGTATCTGGCTGTTCTGTTAATATATGGAGACATGTCTGCCGGCAATCTTATATTTCAAGGTACCTGTTGCCGACAGGGCGTCGAGGATCTCTGTAACGCTCTGCTCGTTCCTGTTGAACGAACCGAAATAGCATTCGCTTCCTGCTGTTTTCGACTGTATGGTGATCTCTACGTTATAGGCACGTGCCAGCGTCCTGGCTATCTTCCACATGGGTTCATTGTTGAACACCAGTAGGCCGTTGCGCCACAGCCCCCCATCTGTCCGACCACCATCTATAGCAGAGAGCACGCCCGACTTCTTGTCCAGCCTCACCGTCTCGCCGGGATGCATGGTAATGCCCTGTTTCTCCTTTGACGCACTGATTGTCACGGAGCCTTCGTCCAGACTGACCACTGCTTCTTCGTCCTGGCTGTAGTCCATGATGCTGAATTTCGTACCTATATCCTTCAGCCTGAGACTGCCGGTGAGGACTTCCATCGGAACGCGTGCCTCATGTTTCACCTCGAAGTAAGCCTCACCCGTAAGTCTTACTATCCTGTCCTTGATACCGAAGCCTTGAGAATAGACTATCCTGCTTCCACTGTTGAGTATCACTTTAGTTCCATCTGGCAGCACGACTTTTGTCTGAGAGCCCAGGGGAGCCTCCATCTTCACATCAGCCAGACTGCCGTACAGTTTGTCTTCTCCTGCCCGTTCTCCTCGGCTATAGAGGATGTAAGCCGACAATATCAGCAGCAGACAGGCTGCCACACTGCCTATCCAGCGGTAAACGGCACGCAGAGCGTGAGCTTCGTGTCCTGGCCTCTGTGCTACACCGATCTTCGTCTCAAAGCGCCTGAAGCCCTGTTCCCAGTCAAACTTCTCCAACGATTCTTTATCCAGCGAGGAGATCCACAGCTCCTGCTTCTCATGGAAATAGGTTCTATTGGCTTCGGAAGCCGACAGCCACTTCTTCAGTTCTGCGAGACGCTGGCCGTCGATACTTCCATCGAGACAGGCCAGAATCAGATCGTCAATATGTTCGTTACGACTGCTTTCCATATACGTTCAATATGCCAGACGAGAAAAATAAAATATAGGGTAGTGAAAAATCGAAAAAAATTATTGCATGAACCACAAAATAAGCAAAACATATAGATAAGGTGCCAGCTCGGCAGACAGTATCCGCAGCGCACGCTTGATATGGTACTTCACCGTGTTCTGAGATATATTCAGCTGCGCGGCGATCTCGTCATACTTCAGCCCTTCTATCCGGCTCATTCGGAACACGCGCCGTGTATCTGCCGGTATACTTTCTATCACCTCCATGATTTTCGCCTCAAGCTCCTTTTCCAGCAGTATGCCCAACGGGTGCAGATCAGCCTGTGCCGAATCCATGGCCTCGTCCACGCACAGCGTCATGCTGTCTGCCGCTTTCTGCCGTGACTTGAGAAAATCGAGACATCGATGGCGCACGCTCCTCAGCAGGTAGCTGCGCAGGCTGTATTGTATGTTCAGCGTGGCCTTTATCTCCCACACATGGTAGAGCACATCGTCCACGATCTGCTCCGCATCCATATCATCATGCACAAGCGATGAAGCAAAATGGCACAACACGGCATAGTGAGCCCTGAAGACTGCCTTGAAGGCCTCTTCATTGCCTTTCTTCATTTGCTCGATCAAGAAAGTCTCATTACCGTTCATCATGATGCCGATTTCCTAATATGCCATTAACATATCTATTTTGCAAAAATAAGAAAAACGGGCGAGATTACTTACCGTTTCACAGATTTATTATCCCATTTAGTCAATTCTCAGCATCTGCCTGCATATAGCCTGCCATGCGTGTTAATTCATATTCAGGACACCTTGTTCGTTTCTTCAGCCTTGACTTGTCGACTTTTTATGTCCGCCTATCATCATGGCGTTACCCTGTATAGTCTTTTACGTTGCTATGATCTCCGACGGAATAATGCCTCTTTAGGTTTCGTTTTGTCCGCATACCATGCTGATTCGCAAACAGACCAATCATCGGTGGTGTTGCGATTAATATTGAAAGGCGATGCGATTAATACTTATTCGCAGTGCGATTAATGCTTATTCGCGATGCAATTAGATATTAATCGTAACACCATTCTGTATCACCCCCGCCGCAACTCATACATTATCGCAAAATCATCCCATATTTCTTCCCTCCTGAAACGTTGGAACACACCTCCGGGTCGATGTTTTTCAGAAGTCAAAGTGTCACGAAAACGGCGTTTTTGATTACATTGTGGTTAATTTCATAATACGGTGAAGTCTGCTTCTTCATGGTGATAGGGTGCGGTCATGCTGTAGGGGGCGGGGTCTGCCCGCCCTATCCTG
>LAHS01006403.1_pt1 | contig 13708 bp, 7 predicted proteins | sample 329651 | NCBI WGS metagenome assembly LAHS01 (sample SAMN03275699, study PRJNA271635) | activated sludge metagenome | isolation source: sample C-1 Sludge from hydrolytic chamber (first chamber) of Anaerobic... | reverse complement strand
GTCACCGCAGTCGTAGACCACCTTGTTGCCGCGCTCGACGATGACTTTCTTGTCCTTGGAAAGTTCCATGAATCTCAGTCCTCTCTGATGCGGTAGTTGGGGTTAGTCCTCGTAAGAGCTGGCGGGACGGCCGTAGTAGGCGTCGAGGTAGAGCTCCTTGATCTCGCTCACGAGCGGGTAGCGCGGGTTCGCGCCGGTGCACTGGTCGTTGAAGGCGTTCAGGCACATCTCGTCAAGGGTGTCGAGGAAGTACTTCTCGTCGACGCCGAACTCGGCGATAGTGTGCTTGACGCCGATGTGCTCCTTGAGATCCTCGATGCCCTGCATGAAGTTCTCGAAGACCTCGTCGTCATTGGCGCCGGTGAAGCCGCAGAACCTGCCCATCTCAGCGTAGCGCGCCTTGGCGTGCGGGTACTTGTACTGGGAGAACGTGCCCATCTTGGTGGGACGGTCGGCCGCGTTGTAGCGCGCGACGCGGGTGAGGATGACGGCGTTGGCCCAGCCGTGCGGGATGTGGTGATAGGCGCCGAGCTTGTGGGCCATGGAGTGGTTCACGCCGAGGAAGGCGTTGGCGAAGGCCATGCCGGCGAGGCAGGACGCGTTGGCCATGTGGTCGCGGGCCTCGACGTCGGTGGGGTTGTCGTAGGCACGCGGCAGGTAGTCGAAGACGAGCTTCGCGGCGCGCAGCGCGACGGAGTCGGTGAAGTCGGAAGCCAGGACGGAGACGTATGCCTCCATGGCGTGCGTGAGGACATCGATGCCGGACGCGGAGGTGAGGCCGCGCGGCTGCGTCATCATGTTGTCGGTGTCGACGATGGCCATGTTGGGCATGAGCTGGTAGTCGGCGAGCGGCCACTTGATGCCGGACTCGGCGTCGGTGATGATCGAGAAGGGCGTGACCTCGGAGCCGGTGCCCGAGGAGGTGGGGATGGCCACGAAGTAGGCCTTCTCGCCCATCTTGGGGAAAGTGTAGACGCGCTTGCGGATGTCCATGAAGTCCATGGCCATGTCCTCGAACTTGGCCTCGGGGTGCTCGTACATGAGCCACATGATCTTGCCGCAGTCCATTGCGGAGCCGCCGCCGACGGCGATGATGCAGTCAGGCTCGAAGGCGCGCAGCTGCCTCTCGCCCTCGCGAGCGCACTGCAGCGTGGGGTCGGGAGCGACGTCCCAGAAGCTGGAGTGGGCGATGTTCATCTCGTCGAGCTTGCGCTCGATGGACTTGGTGAAGCCACTCTTGTAGAGGAACTGGTCGGTGACGATGAAGGCGCGCTTCTTGTTCATGACGGTGCCGAGCTCATCGAGGGCGACGGGCATGCAGCCCTTCTTGAAGTAGACCTTCTCGGGTGTGCGGAACCACAGCATGTTCTCTCGCCTCTCTGCAACCGACTTGATGTTGATGAGGTGCTTGACGCCGACGTTCTCCGAGACGGAGTTGCCGCCCCAGGAGCCGCAGCCGAGCGTGAGGGACGGTGCGAGCTTGAAGTTGTAGAGGTCGCCGATGCCGCCTTGGGAGGAGGGGGTGTTGACGAGGACGCGGCAGGTCTTCATGCGGTGCGCGTGCTCGGAGATCTTCTCGCGCTCGTTGACGTTGACCCAGAGCACGGAGGTGTGACCGTAGCCGCCGTCGGCGACGAGTCGCTCGGCCTTGGCGAGGGCGTCCTGGAAGTCCTTGGCGCGGTACATGGCCAGGCAGGGAGAGAGCTTCTCGTGCGCGAACTCCTCGGAGATGTCGACCGAGTCGACCTCGCCGATGAGGACCTTGGCCTTCGCGGGGATCTCGACGCCGGCGAGCGCCGCGATGTCATGCGCGGACTGGCCGACGATCTTGGCGTTGAGCCTACCGTTGATGAGGATGGTGTGGCGAACCTTGTCGAGCTCGTCGCCCTTGAGGAAGTAGGCGCCGCGCTTCTCGAACTCGGCCCTCGCCTGGTCGTAGACGCCGTCGAGCACGGTGACGGACTGCTCGGAGGCGCAGATCATGCCGTTGTCGAAGGTCTTGGAGTGGATGATCGAGTTGACGGCGTCGACGACGTCGGCCGTGTCGTCGATGATGGCGGGCGTGTTGCCAGCGCCGACGCCGAGGGCGGGGGTGCCGGAGGAGTACGCCGCCTTGACCATGCCGGGACCGCCGGTGGCGAGGATGATGTCAGCCTCGGCCATGAGCGTGTTCGTGGCCTCGAGCGAGGGCGACTCGATCCAGCCGATGATGTTCTCCGGGGCGCCTGCCGCGACGGCGGCCTCGAGGACGATGCGAGCGGCCTCGGCCGTGCACTTCTTGGCGCGCGGGTGCGGGCTGATCATGATGGCGTTGCGGGTCTTGAGGCAGATGAGGGTCTTGAAGATGGCCGTCGACGTGGGGTTGGTCGTCGGGATGACGGCCGCGACGACGCCGATGGGCTCGGCGATCTTGGTGAGGCCGAAGGCCTTGTCCTCCTCGATCACGCCGCAGGTCTTGGTGCTCTTGTACTTGTTGTAGATGTACTCGGCCGCGTAGTGGTTCTTGATGACCTTGTCCTCCATGACGCCCATGCCGGTCTCCTCGACCGCCATCTGTGCCAGGGGGATACGTGCCTTGTTCGCCGCGGTCGCGGCAGCGGCGAAGATCTTGTCGACCTGTTCCTGTGTGAAGTTCGCGAACTCGCGCTGTGCGGCACGCATGACCTCGAGCTTCTCGATGAGCTCGTCATCGGAGCGCACGATCACCGCAGGCGCGTCGGGATTCTGTGCTCTGGTCGGGACCTCTGGTACCTCGGGCATCTTTCCTCCTCATTTCCATGCCTGACACCTGGGCGCCAGGCGAACGACACGCATAGGATCGGATGAAGCATACCATCCGGGGAGTTCCCCACAATGCTGGTGCTCATTTGGTTACAACAACTCGACGCCGCTCTCCCGGCAGGCCTTGGCGAACTCGTCCGTCGTGCCCCCGTCGGTGACCACGCACGAGACGTCCCCGAGCTCGCAGATGGGGAAGGTCGAGCGGCGGTCCTCCTTGCTGGAGTCCATGAGGACTATCGTCTCGCCGGAGTGCTCGATGCAGGCCTCCTTGAACACCGCCTCGTCGTCGAGGCCGCAGGTGAACCCGCAGGACTCCTGGTAGCCGGTGACTCCGAGGAAGAGCTGGTCAAACGAGAGCTTGCCGAGGTTCTCCACGGCTCGCGCCCCCGTGAGGCTCATGGACGCGCTGTTGAGCGCCCCGCCGATCACGTAGACCTTGGGAAGCGAGAGACGCGCGAGCTCCGCCGCGACCGACACCGAGTTCGTGAAGACCATGATCCGGATGTCGGGCAGCGCGGCGGCAAACGACGTCGTGGTGCTGCCCGAGTCGATGAAGATCGTGGTGTCGGGGTGCACGAGGGAGACCGCCTTCGCGGCGATGTCGGCCTTCTGGGCGATGTTGCGGACGGAGCGGTTGGCGAGAAGGTCGTCGGTCCCCACCGCGTAGCCCACCGAGCGGGCGCCGCCATGCACGCGGATGATCGCGTGCTGCTCGTCGAGGTACTTGAGGTCGGTGCGCAGGGTCATCTCGCTCACGTCGGGAAAGGCCTTCTTGATGCGCGAGAACGAGACGCTGCGTTCGGCGCTGACGAGCTCGGCGATCTTGTCCCTTCGCTCGGCCATGTTCATGGGAAGGTCCTTTCGGCAGAGGCTTCCCTCGATTCTAGCGCACCGCCCGCCCCGCACCGGGTCGCGGCGTGGGGCGGGACGCGACGAAACCGTATTACTCCTGATTCCAGTGAGAGAGCAGGTAGCGCTCGGCCTCGGGGTTCCACAGGCCGTTGTGGGCGTCGACGATGTCGGCGAGCTCACCGTAGCGCGCATCCCCGGCGGCATGCTCGCGCAGCTCGTCCAGGGCGACGAGTGGCATCTCGATATGGGTGTATATGAGCTTCTTGCCGCCGGGGATCTTGGGAAGGTTGATCGTGGTCGCGGGGGCCGCGTCGAGGCCGCCCACGTGCGTGACCATGACGGCCGGGTCGATGTGGCCGGAAGCCGTGAGGTCGAGCGACTCGACCATGTCGGCGGTGTTGCCGCCGGTCGTGCCCATCACGTGCGTCGAACCGTAGTGGACCTCGTAGAAGTTCATCTCGGCGCAGAAGTTCTTGTCGGTCGGGCCGGCGAAGAAGTTCAGGCAGCCGTCACGACCGAGCACGAGCGAGGACTGCTTGACGACCGCCGCGACGGGCGCATAGCAGAGCACGTCGTCGTAGCCCTTGTCGTTCTCGGTGAGTCCGCGGACGAGCGCGACGGGATCGTCGGTCGTGCCCGTGTTCACGAAGTGGAGCTCGACGCCCGTCTCGGCCTTGACCTTGTCAGCGGGGAAGAGCTGGGAGGCGCGGGCGAGACGGTCCTCGTTGATGTCGGTCACGACGACCATGCCAGGCCTGCGGTCGCAGTGCAGGGCGTAGGTGAGGGCACCCAGGCCCATCGGGCCGGCGCCGGCCATGATCGCGAGGTTGCCGCCCTCCTTGATGCCCATGTCGTGCTGGTAGACGCCCATGTGGGTGTGATAGGCGGCGTGGAAGGCGCCGATGGAGCAGCTCATGGGCTCGGCGAGCGACGCCTCGTAGTACGCCTCGCCCTCGTAGACGAGGAAGCAGCCGCAGTCGAAGACCTCGTGCGGGAGGATGCAGTAGGTGGCGTCGCCGCCGCAGAACTCGTAGGAGTAGCCGGGCGAGTCCATGGAGCCCTTGTAGTTGAGCGCGGGCTGGATGGTGAACTTCTGGCCGGGCTTGTACTGGTCGGCGTACTTGGCGCCCACCTCGACGATGTCGCCCGCGAACTCGTGCCCGGTGATGGCGGGATGGTCGGCGACGTCGGCATGGACCCGCTTGTGGGCGGTGCCGAGGGTCGCCATCTTGTAGGTGGACATGCAGATGGAGTCCGAGACCACCTTCACGAGCATCTCGTCCTCTTTGATCTGGGGAAGCTCGAACTCGTCGATCCTGATGTCGTTTGCCGCGTGCAGTCGTGCCGCCCGTGCCTTCATCTGGTGCCTCCTTGTCTGCGTGGTCTGGTGCCACGCTTTTGTTTTAACAACTAAAGCCAGCATAGTGTCTCGCAAATTGTTGTCAAGCAAAAAGATGGAATTCTTGGTAATCACGCAGTATATAGGCGATTTACGTCGCGTTTACCTGAATATTCCTACCGTTCGACCGAGATTCGAAGTCACTCTTGCATTATTGTTGCGACGGTATTATTGTCACTTCAACAGCTTCTTAGTTGGCGGCGCAACAGTGAACCAACAGGCATCCGCCCATCGAGTCACCAGCCGCAGCGCGCGAAGTCAGCAGTCACGAGATGGTACATTTGCACGACGAAAGGAGAGGGAATGGCAAACACGAAGGAGAACGTGGCCAAGTTCGGCAAGTTCCTATCAGGAATGGTCATGCCGAACATTGGTGCGTTCATCGCCTGGGGCTTCCTCACGGCAATCTTCCTCAAGACGGGTTGGTTCCCCAACGAACAGCTCGCCACGATCATCGGCCCCATGCTCAAGTACCTGATCCCCGTGCTCATCGCCGGGCAGGGCGGCTATGCCGTCGCCGGCAAGCGCGGCCGCGTCATCGGCTCGGTCGCGGTCTTCGGCGCCATCATGGGCACCGACTACACCATGCTCATGGGCGCCATGCTCATGGGTCCGCTCGCCGGCTGGGTCATCAAGAAGTGGGACAACTGGGCCAAGGACTGGAAGCCCGCCGGCCTCGAGATGCTCGTCGACAACTTCTCCCTCGGCCTCATCGGCCTCGCGCTGTGCGTCTTCGGCTACTACGGCATCGGGCCCTTCATGGGCGCCATTCTCGCCGTGCTCACCGCAGGTGTCCAGGTGCTCGTCAACAACGGTCTGATGCCGCTGCTGGCCATCTTCATCGAGCCCGCCAAGGTCCTCTTCCTCAACAACGCCATCGGCAACGGCATCTTCGTGCCGATCGGCGCCGAGCAGGTCAAGACCGCCGGTCAGTCCATGATGTACATGCTCGAGTCCAACCCCGGACCTGGCGTCGGCATGCTCGTGGCGTACTGGCTGTTCTGCAAGGACCAGACCACCAAGCAGTCCGCCCCTGGCGCGATCATCATCCAGTTCTTCGGTGGCATCCATGAGATCTACTTCCCGTACGTACTCATGAACCCCAAGGTCATCATCGGCCCCATCGCCGGCAACTTCGTGGCCATCCTTCTCGACGTCATGCTCGGCCTCGGCCTCACCGGTCCCGCGTCCCCCGGCTCCATCATCGCGTACGTCTCCATGGCTCCCAAGTCCCAGATCCTGCTCGTACTTCTCGACGTCGCTGCCGCCGCAGTCGTCTCGTTCCTCATCTCCGCCCCGATCGTCCGCAGGTCTGACGCCGTGCTCGACACCGGCGATGCCGGCACCGGCGACTCCTCTACCGCCGCGGGCGTCTCGGTCGACCCCACCGCCATCGCCGCCGGCACCATCAAGAAGATCGTCTTCGCCTGCGACGCCGGCATGGGCTCCTCCGCAATGGGCGCCACCCGCTTCTTCAAGCGCATCCGCGAGGTCCGTCCCGACATCGATGTCGAGCACGCCTCCGTCGACGAGGTCCCCGCGGACGCTGACGTGGTCGTCTGCCAGAAGATGCTCGCCGAGCGGGCACGCAAGAGCTCCCCTGCGACCGCCCAAATCGTCATCATCGGCAACTTCCTGAACGACCCCGCGCTCGACGCGCTCCAGACCCAGCTCACCACGAACTACGCGATGCAGCATGCCGCCGTGGCCGCCACGAACGCCGCATCCAAGGCCATCGAGAACACGCCCGACCCCGACGCCTGGAACCTCTCGAACGACGACATCGTCCTCGGCTGCACCACCACTGACAAGGAGAGCGCCATCCGTGCCTGCGGAAAGATGCTCGTGGACCGCGGCTGCGTCGACGAGGGCTACGTCGATGCCATGGTCGAGCGCGACCGTGAGGTCAGCGTCTACATCGGCAACGGCGTGGCGATTCCCCACGGCACCAACGAGGCCAAGCGCTTCGTCAAGAAGACCGGTGTCGTCGTCCTCCAGTACCCCGACGGCGTGGACTTCGACGGCGAGAAGGCCTACGTGCTCTTTGGCATCGCCGGCAAGGGCGACGAGCACCTGCAGGTCCTCGCCAAGATCGCCGAGGCGCTGAGCAGCGAGGAGGACGCCGAGAAGCTCGCTCACGCAAGCTCCAAGGACGAGTTCCTCATGATCATCGGCTAGGCCGAGAGCTCCATCGCACGAAACACGCGCCGTCGCCCTCTCGCAAGAGTCGGGCGGCGGCGCGTTCCTGATGGAAAAGGGGACAGGTTGTTTTTCCAGGTTTTCTAGTCCGGCGTTTCGGCAGATGGGACTGGACATCTGTGAGCGGAGACGCGAGTACGAAGGCGGGGCTGGGCCGAGCCGAACAGGGACGGAAGCCGAGCCTGGGCGAGAGTAACGGACATCCCGTCTGGCTCTGGCGACAAAAGACCAGTTGACGCGTCCGTCTCAGTGTAGAATGCCCGTTTACGAGACGGCAGAGACTCGCGGGCCACGGCCCGCGGACCCGCTTCCCAAAGGAGATTTCGCTCTTGATATAACGCACACCGCCTCGCGCGAGAGGCGCCAACTGGTCTTTTGTCGCCAGAGCCAGACAGGATGCGTTATATCAAGAGCGAAATCTCCTTTGGGAAGCGCGGAGCCCACTGTTCAGCAGATTGCCGCGCAGGTAGCATTTTCTCGGTAGCCCACGCCCCTGTCGCGCACGCCGCCCCACTCCACTCCGCGGCGCTCGCCGAAACGCCGGAATAGAAAACCTGGAAAAGTAACCTGTCCCCTTTTCCAGGTCAGAACTTGTCGGCGACGTGCTCGTGCAGACGGCGGATCTCGGCGGGAATCTCCTCGAACTCGTACGGGGTCATCTGGTAGATCCAGTTGAGCCAGTTGCGATACAGCAGGTTCGCGTGAGCGCGCCACGTGAAGATGGGCTGGTTCTCGGGGTCGTTGTCGGGGAAGTAGTTCTCCGGCAGGCGAATGGGCAGCCCCTTGTGGAAGTCGCGCCAGAACTCGTCGGACAGCGTGTCTCGCCCGTACTCGAAGTGCCCCGTGACGTAGATCTCGTGGAAGTCGCGCGTGGCGATGATGGCCGGCCCGCTCGTGAAGCCCTCGGAAAGGACCTGCAGCTCGGGGTGGGTGGCGAGCTCGTTGACGTCGACGGCGGCATGGCGCGAGTGCGGCATGTTGTGCACCTCGTCGAAGCCGTTGGTGAGGAAGTTGTACTCGTCGCAGAGCCGCTGCGGGAAGACGCCGAAGAGCTTGCTCGGCAGGTCCTTCTTGGGGATGCAATAGAGGTGGTAGAGGCCAGCGAGCGCGCCCCAGCACAGGTACATCGTCGAGAAGACGTGCTCCTGGGACCAGTCGACGATCTCGCAGAACTCCTTCCAGTAGTCCACGTCCTCAAAGGCCATCTGCTCCACGGGCGCACCGGTGATGATGAGGCCGTCATAGTTCTTGTCGCGGAAGCTGTCGAAGGTGTCGTAGAACTTCACCAGATGGTCCTGCGAGACGTGCGTGGACGTGTGGGACGAGACGCGCATGAAGTCGCAGCTCACCTGCAGCGGCGACTTGGAGATGAGGCGCAGGAGCTGCGTCTCGGTCTCGACTTTGGTGGGCATGAGGTTGAGGATGACGACCCGAAGCGGGCGGATCTGCTGGGTGGCAGCGACCTCCTCCTCGAGGGCGAAGATTCGCTCGGTGTGCAGGATCCTCTTGGCGGGTAGTCCGTCTGGGATGTTGATGGGCATGGTGGCTCTCTCTTGCTGACAGGTGGACGGATGCGGAAGGCTACGCCATGCGCATTCGTAGCGTCATCGGAACGATGTGCGTCCTGTTCCAGCTCATTCGGGAGTCCTTCTCGGTGTGCCTCAACGTACGGACATAGTATATCCGTCTCGTGCGAGGCGGAGACGAGACTGGCGGCCCGCATTGGTGGTCACCTGCTGGTTTCTGTGTGCATCCTAGCAAAGCCCGCGCCGTTGCCCCATACTCACATGTATGTCTACCTCATTTGCCGAGCTCGGGCTAAACGAGCAAATACTCTCGGGCGTCGAATCCCTTGGCTTCGAGACGCCCACCCCCGTTCAGGCGCAGGCCATCCCCCTCGTTCTCGAGGGGCGTGACGTCGTCGCCTCCGCACAGACCGGAACGGGCAAGACCGCCGCGTTCGCGCTTCCCGCGCTGCAGCTCATCGCGGGTGTGAAGGGCAAGGGCCCCCACGCCCTCGTCGTCACGCCGACCCGCGAGCTCGCCGCCCAGATCGACGGCGTCTGCAAGGTCGTGTGCGAGAGGACCGGCCAGCGCGTGGTCATCGTCATGGGCGGAGCCAAGTTCGACCCCCAGATCGCCGAACTCGATCGCGGCTGCGACATGCTCGTTGCCACGCCGGGACGTCTCATCGACCTCATGGAGCACAACCACGTCGAGCTCTCGGGCGTGCAGACGCTCGTGCTCGACGAGGCGGACCGCATGCTCGACATGGGCTTCTGGCCGAGCGTCCGCCGCATCATGCAGGCGCTCCCCTCCAAGCGCCAGACGCTGCTCTTCTCGGCGACCATCCCGCCGTCCATCAAGAGCACCATCGACGCCATGCTCTCCGACCCCGCCTACGTCGAGATCGCCCGCGTGGGCGAGACGGCAGACACCGTCGAGGAGCACCTCTGCCCCGTCACGCAGGGACAGAAGACCCAGCTTCTCGAGGCGCTGCTCCGCTCGGGCGGAGCGTCTGGCGAGAAGCCCGACCGCGTGCTCGTCTTCTGTCGCACGAAGCATCGCGTGGACGACGTGAGCAAGACGCTCAAGAACGCCGGCGTGAAGGTGGACGTCATGCACGCCGACCGTCCGCAGAAGGCGCGCGAGAAGGCCCTCGAGAAGTTCCGCGAGGGCAAGTGCCAGGTCCTTGTCGCCACCGACGTCATGAGCCGCGGCATCGACGTGAGCGGCATCGACGCCGTGGTCAACTTCGACGTCCCCATGGACCCCGAGGACTACGTGCACCGCATCGGGCGCACGGGACGCGCCGGCGCCACGGGCCACGCCTACACCTTCGTCGCACCCGACGAGATCAGCCCGCTTCGCGAGATCGAGTACTTCACCAAGAAGCTCGTCCCCATGTGGGACCTCGCCGACTTCGACTACGACGGCGCGCGCATCGTGCCGAACCCCGGCCGAAGCACGGCCAAGCCGACGCGCACGATGTTCAGCGGCTCGAAGGGTCGCGGCCGTGGCTTCGGCGGAGGATACGGCCGGCACTACTAGAGCCAACACGGACCGCGCCGGGAGGCAGTGCGAGCTGGCTGATCTTGTGGCTGCTGGCCTCCACGGCCTTCCGCCAGCATGGCGCAGGCACGCTACCCCACGCGGTTAGAGCCCCGCGTTGATGTCGTGGAGGACCTTGCCCGGGTCCACGGACAACACGTGGTCGATGAGGTCATGGGCCGACCAGAACAGCCCGTCGTCCACGCAGAGCATGGCCGCAGCGAACGCCAGCGTCGTGGTCTCGGGCGAGAAGCCCGCCGAGACGCCCTCCTCCTTCATCAACCTGTCGCACTCGTCCGCCTTCATGCCCTTGTACTCGGGCGCTGCGTCGAGAATCTGCTTGAGCAGCTTCTTTCCTCGCGCGTTGTCGCCGCCCATGTATTTCGCAGCCTTCCAGCTGCAGGCGACTGCAAGGTCGGTCCTGGCGAGCTTCCACTCGTAGAACGCGAGGTCACAAAGACACCTCGTCGCATCCTGAGGGTTATCAGAATAGGGGAGGATCTTCCGCACGACATCGGCCGCTTCGTAGGTCCGTCCCAGGTCATCGAGGATGCTCGCCCGCTGAAGGTTGTGATAGCAGTCATATGGGGCGATACGCGCGAGCTCATCAGCGTGAGCGAGGGCCTCGTCGAGGCGTCCGAGCGTGACGAGGGCGTTCGCGACAAAGCTCTGCGCCCTCCTGTAGGATTCCGGCACGATTCGACAGGCGCGGGCATCTCCCTCGCGGCCGAGGTTGAAATGGACGCGCTGGAGAGTCTGACAACGGAACCAACGGTAGACGGTTTCCGAGTCGTCAAGGTAGGCGGTCGCAACAGAGTCCCCATCGAACGAGAGGGTCGAGAGGACCGGGAGCAGCGCATCAAGCACCCGCTGGGCTCCCTCTGGCTCGCCGACCTTCTCGTCCTCGACCCGGCGCATCGCCTCGTACAACGGGGACCCATATACGAAGACGCGAGTCGCAAGGCCATTTCTGTCCTCGACGACATCTTCGACGCTGAGCGTACCGTCCACGAGAGCACGACAGAGACGCGTGCACGCCTCTAAGACCGTGATGTCGCTGGATCCATCGCCCACCTTCGTGATGTATGCGACCGCATCGGCAGTGTCCATGCCCTCAATGGTCGAGTGGTCACCTCGATAGCGCGCCGATATCATTCGATCGAACACGCGCTCACGAGGCGCATACTCGGACTCCTGAAGGTCGGCCACCACCTTCCCGCCGACGAGCTCGGCAAGACGCGGGGAGAGGGGCTGCAGGTCGTCGGGGCAGACATGGTTGGTCCTGCTGACATAGGACGCGTTCAGCTCCGGGCTGTATCTGTAGATATGTGGCTTGATGGGAACGAGCCAGCCCGAGGCGTCCCGCTCGAGACGCACGGCATCGTCCGCCGCGAAGGCCTCGAGGTCGGGCGACGGTGAGGACATGACCTTCATGAGCCTGGCAAGAGCGGCCTCATCGAGGGAGAGCGAGAGCAGCGTGTCCTCCCCTTCGTGGAAGAACACGAAAACGCGCCTGATCCTGTCGGAGTTCGCGAAGACCATCCGCGCGTCACGGAGGGCGACGCGGGCCTTGTAGGCAAGGGCGGCGTCTGTCAGCTGCTTGCCTCGATCGACGCCGTCCTCCGCTTCGAGGTAGGCAAAGCCCCCTGGTCTCACGACGGCATGTCCACAGAGCGCCACGCCTGACCTTGGATTCGCCTCGAAGGATCTCCATTCCGAATGGGGGAAGGGGAACGTGTTCATGAAGCACGCCTCGGCATAATACAGATCCCAGTCGCGTCGATCGACCTTGGGGTCGCGATTGCCATAGGCAAGCGAGAAGGCCTTGTCGAAGCGACCGCCTGGCTTGACCCGGCAGAGGTCCGCATCGGGACAGGTGGAGGCGTTCTTGTCGAAGCCAAGCGCATCGAGGTTCATGAACCCGTCGAGCTCCGGCTTGATCTGGGCGAGGAGCTGGTTACGGGTCATCGACTCGCCGGCTGGCCCGAGACGTCGTAGGACGTTGGCGAGCAGGTTGAATGCCCCCTCGCAGGAATCGAGCATATCAGCCTGCTCTGGTGTGGCGTCGGTCGCCTCGAGATCGATGCGGTGGGTGAGCATCATGGCAGTGGCCGAGACGGGGGGCATGTCCTGTCGGTCGATGACGCCGCAGCGCCTGATGAGGGTGACGAGCGCCTGCTCGACGTTGGGAAGCGCATCGCCCTGGGCCTCGGCCTGCCTCACGTACTCCCTCATCGCGACGACGGCGTCGTCGGCACGGGCAACGGCCATGATGATGCGATCGGTCGGGAGGTCCACCTTCGCCGCGGCGGGAACGCCGCCGGTGTAGCTCTGACCATTGCGGGAGTGGATGTCAGGCATTGGGGCCTCCGGGGCTTTGGCCACCAGGGTCTTCTCCGCCGGCTGCGCCCGGGGCGCTGGCGTCGCGATCGCGCGACCGGCCTTGCCGTGCCCTCTCAGGCGATCGACGAGGATGACAATAAGCATGACGGGAATCGAAAGGGCTGAGACCATCAGCACGATGGCAAAAGCATATGCGGCTGCGGGCACGAGGTTGATGAGGACCGACGAGACGAAGGCGGACACGACGCACCCAAGAAGGATTGTCTTGTGCAGCTCTTCCCTGGGCTTTGCCATGTTCGTTCCTCGCGTTCCGGAATCGTGGGCACGGCAGTAGGAGAGGGGGTCGTACCTCGGTTCTAAACAGTGTACCGCTGTGGTCGCAAGCCCTCTCGGCAGAGCGTAACAATAGAGCTGCACGCGATGTCAAATAAGGGGGCGGGATACTATTCCGGTCTTTCTGACTGACAGCGGATACGTGGAGGGGGCATTCACTGCCATTCAGAGAACCTGGAATATGAACCTGTCCCCCATTCCATGGTTTCGCGCCAGCTTCGTCCCCCTCATTCACTACCATTCAGAGAACCTGGAATATACACCTGTCCCCTATTCCATCCCGAGGAGCCTTCCCATGAAGCAGGAGCGTCCGTATCCCAAGGTCATCGTCACGCGCAAGGCCGCCAAGGCCCTCGCGGGCGGACATCCCTGGGTCTTCGAGGGCGAGGTCGTCCGCACCGAGCCCAGCTCCGCCGGCGCTCCCGTCCAAAACGGCGGCCTCGTCGACGTCTTCGAGGAGAATGGCACGTGGCAGGGGGCGGGGCTCATCTCCTCCCAGAGCCGGATCAGGGTTCGCATCGTGACGCGCAACGCCAATGACCGCATGGACGAGGACTTCTGGCGTCGCAGGCTCCGCTGGGCGTGGGAGCACCGCATGACGACCATGGGTTCCCGCGCGCTTCCTGGCTGCGAGCCCGACACGAACTGCTGCCGCGTGATCTTCTCGGAGGCGGACGGCCTTCCCGGTCTCGTGGTGGACCGCTACGAGGACGTGCTCGTGTCGCAGGTGGGCACCGTGGGCATGGAGCG
>LAHS01001133.1_pt1 | contig 13720 bp, 13 predicted proteins | sample 329651 | NCBI WGS metagenome assembly LAHS01 (sample SAMN03275699, study PRJNA271635) | activated sludge metagenome | isolation source: sample C-1 Sludge from hydrolytic chamber (first chamber) of Anaerobic... | reverse complement strand
TTATATATCGGGGTCAGTCCCATTCGCTCCTAGCATATTTTTTTGCGTCTTGTAACGATTGGTTTTTTCGTTGACTTGTAAAATGAATAAAACAACTGTTGACAGAATATACTAAATTATTTATTATTCTTATTATATTACTAAGAATTAAAATTAAAAATAAAAGCTGACTAGCAAACTAGAGGCTCTTATTATCCAAAGGCAGGACTGTGTCTATGGATAGTATGAGTCTCTTTTTTTATCAATGGAAAGGAGTGCAACGACATGGGGAAAGTGTTCATAGTAGGAGCGGGTCCTGGAGATGTTGATTTGATTACAGTGCGTGGATTGCGCTGCATTGAACAAGCAGATGTCATTTTATATGACAGACTGGTCAATAAGGAATTATTAGCCTATGCGAAAAAAGGTGCCAAGTTAATATTTTGCGGTAAATTACCAAATCGGCATGCCATGATTCAAGAGCATATTAATCATTCTCTTGTAAGCTATGCTCAACAAGGTTTTATCGTCACAAGGTTAAAAGGAGGTGACCCATTCGTTTTCGGTAGAGGGGCGGAGGAAGCTGAAGTACTGGCACAACATCATATACCATTTGAGGTCATACCTGGTATTACATCTGGTATAGCTGCACCTGCCTATGCAGGTATTCCTGTTACACATCGGGATTTGAGTTCAAGCTTTGCAATGGTCACAGGGCATATGCGAGAAGGAAAAGATGATGGAATTCAATGGGAAAGCCTTGCTAAAGGGATTGATACACTTGCGATTTATATGGGTGTTGGCAATTTACCTTATATTCAACAGCAGTTACTGCGATATGGACGTGATGCGCAAACGCCTGTCGCACTTATTCATTGGGGAACATGTGCACAACAAAAAACGGTGCTAGGTACATTGGCAACTATTGTGGATGTCGTACAACAAGAAAAAATTCAAAATCCGAGCATGATTGTAATTGGTAAGGTGGTGACATTAAGGGAAAAAATCCAATGGTTTGAGGAAGTTTGTCCACAAATGCCTTTCAAAGAGATATCAGTATAAGGAAGTGTTTTGATGCAAGCGATTTTATATGTAGCACATGGCAGTCGTGTGAAAGCTGGTGTAGAGCAAGCAGTTGCATTTCTACAACGCGTGCAACAGGACATTTCATTACCAATACAAGAAATTTGTTTTTTGGAACTAGCCGAGCCGACGATTGCACAAGGTATAGAAAACTGCTTCCGCCAAGGAGCAACAGCCATTGCGATTATGCCAATTTTGTTGTTAGCCGCGCAGCATGCCAAGCATGATATTCCAAAGGAAATTGACAAAGCACAAAAGCGATATCCAACAGTGCATTTTACATACGGTGAACCACTCGGCGTACATGAACTATTAATTGATACACTTCAAAAACGAATTTTAGAAACACAACTCCATTCTAACAATGCAAGTGTATTACTGATTGGACGTGGCAGCAGTGATCCAGCAATAAGAGAGGATTTAACAAAAATTGCATTAAGATTACGCGATAAATATGGTTATGGAAAGGTCGATACGTGCTTTTTATACGGGGCGGGTCCTAATTTGGAGGAATGGTTAGCACAAAGAAAACAAGACCATGAGCAGGTATTTATTGTGCCGTATTTATTGTTTACAGGCATTTTACGTCAAAGTATTGCTAAGCGTTTACAAGGATATGAGGTAAAAAACATGATTTTATGTAATAGCTTGGGCTATGACGATAATGTAAGAAAAGTATTAGTGGAACGTATTATCGATTTAATAAAACGAAATTATTTGGAGGAAGGGTGTTTTTCGTAATGGTAGATAAAAGAAAAGAAAATATAAATCTAGCATTAGATAATGTCCGACAAATTTTAAATACAGTTAATCATGGCTCGATTACATTAACTGTTCAAAACTTTTACGTTGTACAAATTGAAAAGAAAGAAAAAATACGTCTTAGATAATTTAATAATGATACGTGAGGTGGCTTAGTTGAAACTGCAAGTAATTAACAGTCCTTTTAATGAGGAACAGGTGAAGCTATTAAATGAACTTCTACCTAAATTAACTGGAGAACAAAAAATATGGTTGAATGGATACTTAAGTGCTCCACTAACAACAGTAGATGCCGTTGTAGAAGAAGCAGTATTGTCAGTAGTACCTGAGACGAAAACGGTGACGCTATTATATGGCTCACAAACAGGAAATAGCCAAGGACTCGCTGAAAAATATGCAGCTGCATTAAAAGCAAATGATATTGAGGTGACTGTCACATCTTTAGCAAAGTTTAAGCCAAATAATTTGAAGAAAATAACGAATCTTTTGCTCGTAGTGAGTACGCATGGTGAAGGGGAACCACCCGATCAAGCAATTCAATTCTATGAATTTTTGCACAGTAAACGTGCACCTAAATTAGAACAACTGCACTTTTCCGTTTTGGCATTAGGAGATAGCTCATATGAATTTTTCTGTAAAACTGGGCAGGATTTTGACGCACAATTTGAAAAGTTAGGTGCGAAACGCATCGTTCCACGTACAGACTGTGATGTTGATTACGATGAGCCAGCAGCCAAATGGTTTACAGCTGTTCAACAGGCATTATTACAGCAAAGTGATACAACGATTGTCTCGAATGCAACGCCATTATTAGAAGAAGAGGCTACATATTCCCGCAAAAATCCGTATTATGCCGAAGTACTGGAAAATATCAATTTAAATGGTCGTGGCTCGAATAAGGAAACACGTCATATTGAGTTGTCCATTGAAGGTGCAAATTTACATTTTGAGCCTGGAGATAGCATTGGTATTTTGCCAGAAAATGATGACTCTTTAGTAGATGCATTAATCACAGCCTTACAGTTTCATCCCCAAACAGCAGTAACGGTGTTTGAGGAATCCATGCAATTAAAAGAGGCGCTTCAAAAAAAATTAGAAATTACAGTGTTATCGAAGCCTCTTTTACAAAAAATAAGTGCTTTTACGGTGCATAAAGCATTTGCAGAGCTATGTGAAAGTGCTACAGCATGGAAGGATTATGCAAGAGGAAGAGATTTACTTGATGTCGTTGAAGATTTTGCTCCTTTTACTTGGGATGCACAACAGTTTGTAGCTCTTCTTCGTAAAATTCCAGCGAGATTGTATTCCATTGCTAGTAGCCAATTGGCCAATAGTGATGATGTCCATTTAACAATTGGTAAAGTGAGTTATGAAACGGCTGGTCGAAAGCGTTTAGGCGTGTGTTCGGGCAGTATTGCAGAGCGAATTCAAGTGGGCGATACAGTACCGATTTATGTCCATAAAAATCCAAACTTTAGATTGCCAGAACAAGCAGATACACCAATTATTATGATTGGGGCGGGCACAGGTGTTGCGCCGTATCGTGCTTTTTTAGAGCAGCGAGAAGAGGTAGGAATAACAGGGAATTCTTGGCTAATTTTTGGCGATCAACATTTTGTCACCGATTTCCTTTATCAAACAGATTGGCAGCGCTGGCTTGCTTCAGGCACATTGGCTCAAATGGATGTTGCTTTCTCACGTGATACAGATAAAAAAGTATACGTCCAACATAAAATTCTCGAAAAGGCACAAGTATTTTATAAATGGCTTGAGCAAGGGGCTGTTATTTACGTTTGTGGTGATGAAAAATCGATGGCTGCGGATGTTGATCAAACAATCTGTCGCATTATTGAGCAGCAAGGGCACAAAACGCCTGAAGAAGCGAAAGCATATATCAATGATTTGAAACAACAAAAGCGCTACCAACGTGACGTTTATTAGTAAAGGAGCGAGATAAATGACTGGAAAAATTATTTTACCCCCACAACCTGGAACACCAAGTGATGTCGAGCGTATTAAAAGCGATAGTAATTATTTGCGTGGGACACTGGAAAGAACAATGAACGAACCTTTAAGTTCAGGTATTCCTGAAGATGATAATCGCTTAATGAAATTTCATGGCAGTTACTTACAGGATGATCGAGATTTAAGAAATGAACGGCAACGTCAAAAATTAGAGCCAGCGTATCAGTTTATGGTGCGCGTACGTACACCTGGTGGTGCGGCAACACCTGCACAGTGGCTTGTTATGGATGAGATGGTAAGAAAATATGGCAATGGTTCATTAAAATTAACAACGCGTCAGGCATTCCAAGTGCACGGGATTTTAAAATGGAATGTCAAAAAATATATGCAAGAAATAAATGAAGTACTGTTAGATTCTCTTGCTGCATGTGGGGATGTTAACCGCAATGTAATGTGTAATGTCAATCCCAATCAATCAGCATTACACGAGGAAATTTACAATTGGTCGGCAAAGTTAAGTGAGCATTTATTGCCTAGAACACGTGCCTATCACGAGTTATGGCTAGATGGCGAAAAAGTAGTGGATAGCCAAGAAGAAGAAATCGAGCCAATTTACGGTGCACAATATTTGCCTCGTAAATTTAAAATTGGTATTGCGATTCCACCGAGTAATGATGTCGATGTTTATTCACAAGATATTGGCTTTATTGCAATTGTTGAAGATGAGCAGCTTGTAGGTTTTAACGTAGTCGTTGGTGGAGGTATGGGGATGACACATGGTGATTATGAAACGTATCCACAGCTTGCGCGTATGATTGGCTTTATTACGCCAGATAAATTACTTGAGACGGCAGAGAAAATTATTACGATACAGCGGGATTATGGCAATCGTTCAATTCGTAAAAATGCCCGTTTTAAATATACAATTGATGCACGTGGACTCGACTGGTTTAAAACAGAATTACATCGTCGGCTAGGGTGGGAAATACAAGCGGAGCGTCCATTTACATTTGAGCGAACGGGCGATGAATTTGGTTGGATTAAAGGTGCAAATGGTAAATGGCATTATACGTTATTTATTCAAAATGGGCGCATTAAAGATTTTGAGGATTATGAGCTGTTAACAGGTTTACGAGAAATTGCCAAAGTGCATACGGGTGACTTCCGGTTAACACCAAATCAAAATTTAATGATTGGCAATGTATCGCAACAGCAGAAGGAAATCATTGCTGCGCTTATTGAGCAGTATAAGTTAACAGACGGTGCCCACTATTCAGCGTTGCGCCGTAATTCCATTGCTTGTGTGTCGTTGCCTACTTGCGGTTTAGCAATGGCAGAGGCGGAACGTTATTTGCCTTCACTTATTACGAAAATTGATACGATTATTGATGAAGCGGGTTTACATGATACGGAAATCGTTATTCGTATGTCGGGTTGCCCAAATGGGTGCTCACGTGCTGCAATGGGTGAAATCGGCTTTATCGGCAAAGGTCCAGGAAAATATAACATGTATCTTGGCGCAAGCTTTACAGGCAATCGTTTAAATAAAATTTATCGCGAAAATATTGGGGAAGAGGAAATTTTAGCCGAACTACGTCCAATTTTGCTGCACTATGCAAAGGACCGTGTAGAGGGCGAGCATTTCGGGGATTTTGTCATTCGTGCAGGTTATGTAACAGCCGTCTTTGATGGTCGAGAATTCCATAAGGAATGAGGGTGTCAGGCACTCAAACAATTCTGAATTCTACTAGTGCCAGGCACTCAATAGAGGTAAGAACGCTTCCAGCAAAACGGACATCAACAGCATAGCGAAAAGTGTTAGATTGAAGGCAGTCAATCTAACACTTTTCTTTTTTGTCCCAGCTTTAAATAGAATAATCTTCTGGGATAAATACTTTTAATTGCTTTGGTCGCACAAATACATTGTCGCCTACTTTAAGATGAAGACTTAAAAATTGTTCTTTTGTCAGTTCTGCCTCTAAAAATTCATCCATGTCATAACGACGGAGTTCAATTTGAACAATCGGTCCAAGCAAATGAATATGGCTTATATAAGCGGGGACAGTGCCTGCTACCGCTGTTTTTTCAATTTGTATATCGTGTGGTCGCACATAGCCTACTGCATCTTCTTGTGTATGGGTATGCGTATCTGGCACATCAATGGCAAATTCTCCATGTGTCAACTTACCGTTATGTAAACGCCCTTTAAAGAGGTTAACATTACCTAAGAAATCATAAACAAATGGACTTTTAGGATGGGTGTACACTTCATCTGGACTTCCAATTTGCTCAATTTTGCCGTTGTTCATCACGACGATACGATCTGCGACATCGAGTGCTTCTTCTTGGTCATGCGTAACAAAAATACTTGTAATATGAAAATCATCATGTAACTTCCGCAACCAACGCCGTAATTCCTTACGCACTTTTGCATCAAGTGCTCCAAATGGTTCATCTAGTAAAAGGACTTTAGGTTCCACAGCAAGTGCACGCGCAAGTGCAACCCGTTGACGTTGGCCACCAGATAACTGTGTTGGATAGCGATCAGAGAAATTTTCTAGTTTAACAAGTCGCAGTAGGGTCATTACTTTATCGGTGATTTCTGCTTTGGATGGTCTTGTTTTTCGTGGTCGTACTTTCAATCCATAGGCAACATTATCGAAGACCGTCATATGGCGAAAGAGCGCATAGTGCTGAAAGACAAAGCCTACGTTTCGTTCCTTCGGGTGATGATTGGTAATTGTTTGGCCGTCAAATAAGATTTCGCCAACATCCGATGCTTCAAGCCCTGCAATCACGCGCAGTAAAGACGTTTTACCAGAACCAGAAGGGCCAAGTAGCGCAACTAATTCACCAGATTGAATATCGATGGATACATCTTGTAAAGCTTGAAAAGAACCAAATTTCTTAGAAACATTTTGAATTTGAATGCTCACGCAAGAATACCTCCTTTAAACTGATTTCGATTTCCATGCAACAATATCTTTTATAACAAGCGTAATAATCGCTAGCACACTCATCAATGAAGCAACAGCAAAAGCTGCTGAAAATTGGTATTCATTGTATAAAATTTCGATATGAAGTGGCATTGTATTCGTCATACCTCGAATATGACCTGAGACAACAGAAACTGCGCCAAACTCGCCAATGGCACGTGCATTACATAAAATTAAACCGTAAATTAACCCCCATTTAATATTGGGTAATGTTACATACCAAAAGGTTTTAAAGCCATTTGCACCAAGAGAAATAGAAGCTTCTTCTTCAGCGTTCCCTTGTGCTTGCATTAACGGGACAAGCTCACGTGCAACAAAAGGTAATGTTACAAATATAGTCGCAAGCACAATGCCAGGTAAGGCAAAAACAATTTTAATGTCATTAGCAAATAGCCAATCTCCAAATAGCCCTTGTGCACCAAATAGCAAGATAAACACTAAACCTGCAATCACGGGCGATACAGCAAAAGGTAAGTCAATTACGGTCAATAATAAATTTTTACCTTTGTAATTGAATTTCGTTAATGCCCAAGCAGCCATAATGCCGAAAATGGCATTTAAAGGAACGGCAATTGCTACTACTGTTAAGGTCAACTGAATAGCAGCTAAAGCATCTGGATGTGTGATTGCTGCAAAGTATACGTCTGCCCCTTTTTGAAAGGCTGTAATAAAAATCGATACGAGAGGGAGTACGATAAAAAATGCTAAAAATGCGAGTGCAATAAATGTTAATGCATAACGAAAGAAGCGAGGCTCCTGTAAGGCAGCGGGCTTTGCTGCTACAATCCGTGTTTGTGGAGCCAAAGGTTCAATAATCGTAGACTGATCCATAAATACCTCCTAATGTATAAAGCGGCGATTTGCTAGCCATTGAATAAGATTCATTGTAAATAATAAGACAAAGGATGTAATCAGCATAACAGCAGCAATAGACGTAGCACCTGCGTAGTCATATTGTTCAAGCTTTGTCATAATGATTAACGGTGTAATTTCTGTTTTCATCGGCATGTTACCAGCGATAAAGACAACTGAACCGTATTCTCCTAATGCACGTGCAAAGGCTAATGAAAAGCCAGTCAAAATGGCTGGTGCAAGTTCAGGAAAAATAATCTTACATACAGTTTGCAGACGTGTTGCCCCTAAACTTGCTGAGGCTTCTTCAACTTCCACACTAATATTTTGTAAAACAGGTTGCACAGTACGCACAACAAATGGAAGACCAATAAATGTTAGAGCAATTATAATACCGAGTGGTGTAAAGGCGATTTTAAAATCGAAAAACTGGCCAATCCAGCCATTCGGGGCATATAGCGATGTTAAAGCAATACCTGCTACTGCCGTAGGTAAAGCAAATGGTAAATCTACAAGACCGTCAATAATACGTTTAAACGGGAAGTGGTAGCGTACGAGTACCCAAGCGATAATGGTGCCAAACACAACGTTTACTAAACCAGCAGCAAGTGCAGTGCCAAAGCTTAGCTTGTAGGAGGCAATTGCTCGAGGATCGGTGACAATTGCCATAAACTCTGCCCAGCTTAACGACATGGTCTGAATGAAAATCATGGCTAAAGGTAAGAGCACGAGCAAGCTTACGTAGAGCATCGTATAACCAAGTGAAAGGTGGAAGCCGGGAATAACACGAGCCGGCTTCTTTTTAAATGTTAGGCTAGTCATCATATGCCTCCTTATTGTGGAACGTAAATTTCATCAAACGTACCACCATCTTTAAAATGTGTTGTCTGAGCTTCTGTCCAACCCCCAAAGTCTTCAATGGAAATAAGTTCAAGCTTAGGGAATTGTGCTTGGTATTTTGCTAATATATCTTCATTGCGTGGTCGATAGTAGTTTTTTGCGGCAATCTCTTGGCCAATATCACTATATAAATGTTGTAGGTATGCTTCTGCCACTTTACGCGTCCCTTTTTTATCTACAATTTTGTCAACGATTGCTACAGGAGGCTCTGCTAAAATACTTAAAGAAGGTGTAATGATTTCGAATGCATCTTTCCCTAATTCATTAAGTGATAAATAAGCTTCATTTTCCCAGGCAATTAACACATCACCAATTTTTCTTTCAACAAAGGTAGTCGTTGCGCCGCGAGCCCCAGAATCTAGTACCTCTACATTGCTATACAAAGCCTTCATAAAATCTTTTATTTGCTTCTCGTCATTGTTATACAATTTCGCTGCATAGCCCCATGCGGCTAAGTAATTCCAACGGGCACCACCTGAAGTTTTTGGGTTTGGCGTTATGACTGAGACATCGTCTTTTACTAAATCATCCCAATCTTGAATCGCTTTTGGATTCCCTTTTCTTACTAAAAAAACAATGGTAGAAGTATAAGGTGTAGAATTATTTTCAAATTCTGTTTGCCAGTCTTTGTTTAGTAGATTACGAGCTTGGGCAATTTCATCAATATCATAAGCAAGTGCTAATGTGACAACATCGGCTTCTTGACCATCAATAACCGCACGCCCTTGTTTACCCGAGCCACCATGTGATTGATGAATTTTTACATCTTGCCCTGTTTCGCTTTTCCACTTTGCGATAAAGTCTTGATTAAATTCATCGTAAAGCTCACGTGTTGGATCATAAGATACATTTAGTAATTCAACTGTTTTTTGTGTGTCTTGCGAAGTTGTATCGTTATCTTTGGACGTGCTATTACATCCTGTTAACATAATTGTTAACCCCGATAAGAGTACAATTGTTTGAAAAATAGTCTTTCTTTTTTTCATTGAAAATCGCTCCTTTTTCTTACAAAATGCAAAAGGACCATCTCTTTCAACATGTATTAACACATGTTAAGGAGATGGCCTTCAGATAATCTGATCAGCATGTTTTGTTTTTTTAGCTTAGTACCACATTAAACATATATTTCCTATTAGTCAACAAGGAATTATAAAATATTTGAAATTTTTAGATAGGTTTTTCCCTAAGTGTGGTAACGAGTAGCAAAAGACTCTTTTTATGAATAAAATTATTTGTATATAACGAAAGTGACAGTTCTAAAAGGTGTAAAACGACATTCTTTAAATATGTTTATATTTTTACAAAACCTAGTTGACTACTAGGTGTAATTTAGTATATATTGGGTAATAAGAAAAGTGATTGTTGAATGAGGTACAAGATTACTAGTTTACAATCATCATAAATGCTGGCTAGTCAAACTAGAGGCGTTTTAACGAAGATACAATGCGTTATTGTATCTGTTGTTAAAACGCCTTTTTCTATATCCGAAAATGTTTCGAGGGGGATTTTATGTTAACGTATGCAACTTGGCAGGAGCCAACGACTAATTTTGAAGTGGATGAATCCTATAAGGGTGCACTTGAGGTGTTACGCTGGAGTTATGCACAATATGGAGATGAGATTGTATATGCGTGTAGCTTTGGTATTGAGGGAATTGTGTTAATTGATTTGATTTCAAAAGTAAAGCCAAATGCTACGATTGTTTTTTTAGACACAGATGTTCATTTCAAAGAAACGTATGACACGATTGAACGAGTAAAAGCAAACTATCCGCAGCTAACGATTATACTGCAAAAGCCTAAGCTGACACTTGAAGAGCAAAAGACACAATATGGCGATGAATTATGGAAGTCCAATCCTAATCAGTGCTGTGACATCCGAAAAATAAAGCCATTACATGAGGCGTTATCAGGAGCAAAAGCTTGGATTTCAGGGCTGCGCAGAGAGCAATCACCAACTCGGCAACAGACAAATTTTATCAATCGGGATGAAAAATTTAAATCCATTAAAATTTGTCCGCTTATTCATTGGTCATGGAAAGATATATGGCGTTATGTTTCCAAGCATAACCTAACGTACAATCCATTACATGATCAAGGCTATCCGAGTATTGGCTGTGAACACTGCACACAACCTGCGTTTACGATGGATGATTTACGTGCAGGTAGATGGCAAGGATCGGGTAAAACTGAATGTGGGTTACATGAATAGGGGCGTTTAAATCATGCTGGAATATATTGCATTAGCTATAAGTTTATTTTTTGCAATGAATATTGGGGCAAGTGGTGCAGCAGCGTCAATGGGTGTTGCTTATGGGGCAGGCGCTATAAAAAAAGCATGGCACGCATTGTTAATTTGTGCGATAGGGGTTTTGACAGGCGCTATATTGGGTGGCGGTGAAGTTGTCAAGACTATCAGTTCAGGGATTATGCCACAACAGTATATTACTGTGAAAATCGTCATCATTATATTAATTTCTGCGACAAGTGCGTTGTTTCTTGCCAATTTGTTAGGCATTCCCTTATCGACGAGTGAAGTGACCGTAGGAGCTGTCGTAGGTGTAGGAATTGCCTACCGTGTGCTATATGTCAAATCATTGCTCGTGATTATGTCTTTTTGGGTAATCGTTCCCGTTATTGCGTTTGTTATTGCCTTTATAGTTGGCAAAGTACTGTATAAATTTCAAGGGAAGAGTTTTTTGACAAATCACCCTATTTTAACAGTGCTACTCGTATTTGCGGGATTTTTTGAAGCTTTTTCTGCAGGTATGAATAATGTTGCCAATGCAGTAGGCCCACTTGTTGGTGCTGGTATGATTACGGTGACAAAGGGTATTTGGCTAGGCGGTGCTTTTGTTGCACTAGGGGCGTTGTTGCTAGGAAGACGTGTACTCGAAACAAATGGCAAAAAGATAGTGCGTTTTGAAAAAGCTGAAGGCATTCTTATTTCAACTACAGGTGCCTTGCTTGTTGGTATTAGTTCCTTGTTGGGATTACCTGTGCCATTAACGCAAGTAACTTCCTCTTCTATTATTGGTATCGGAATGGCGAAAAGCGGTAAACAAATTTTTCATAAACATATTGTAAAGAAAATTATGTGTATTTGGATTGTATCACCTATTTTTTCATTAGCGATTTCTTATAGTCTGATTCAGTTATTTATGGAGAAAGATTTATATGCCATCGTCATTATGGGGAGCGTTATAATCGGAACGCTTGGTGCTATTAGTTTAATGCGAACAATGCGTGAAGAAGAACAATCCATATACGATGCTGGTGAAGGCATTTAAATATAAAACATAGTATTCGAATAAAATTAGGGGGAATATTGAATGAGTTTACAACCACATGGCGGCACTTTAGTGCAAGCTTATAATCCACAAAAATCAGTAGTACATATTAAGAAGGAGATTGTTTTAGATACCATTGCGTTAAGCGATTTAGAATTAATCGCAATTGGAGGGTATAGCCCAATCGACGGTTTCTTAACTAAAGAAGATTATGAATCTGTTGTTGAACATACAAGGTTGGCCTCTGGCGTTGTGTGGAGTATTCCTATTACACTTCCTGTTGATCAGGCAGTAGCAGCAACTTTACAACCAGGGGATGAAGCAAAATTAATATATGGTAACGATGTCTATGGTGTTATTCATATCGCGGATATATATGAACCAGACAAGCAAAAAGAGGCACTACTTATTTACGGTACACAAGACTTAGCCCATCCTGGTGTGAGAAAGTTACATGAACGGCGGGCGATATATGTTGGTGGTCAAATTACGTTAATTAAGCGTCTAGAGCAACCATTCCCTACGTATTCATTTGATCCAACAGAAACAAGACAGTTGTTTAAAGACAAAGGATGGCAAACAATTGTTGGCTTCCAAACGCGTAATCCTGTTCACCGTGCGCATGAATATATTCAAAAGGCGGCATTAGAAACAATTGATGGCTTATTTTTAAATCCATTAGTCGGTGAAACGAAGTCGGATGATGTATCAGCCGCTATACGTATGGAAAGTTATGAAGTGCTTTTGGAAAATTACTATCCTCAAAGTCGTGTGCAGTTAGGTGTGTTCCCAGCGGCTATGCGCTATGCAGGGCCTAAGGAAGCCATTTTCCATGCACTAGTGCGGAAAAATTACGGCTGTACCCATTTTATTGTTGGACGTGACCATGCAGGTGTAGGGGACTATTATGGCACATATGATGCGCAAAAAATCTTTGAACAATTTACCGAAGATGAACTTGGCATTGTGCCTTTAAAGTTTGAACATAGTTTTTATTGCACTCGATGTGAAGGCATGGCAACTACAAAAACTTGCCCGCATGATAGTGCATCACATGTAATTTTGTCAGGAACGAAAGTCCGGGAAATGCTCCGTAATGGAGAAGTGCCTCCAAGTACATTTAGCCGTCAAGAGGTTGTCAATGTACTAATAAAAGGCATGCGTAAGGAGGTATTAAAATGAGTTCTAATATCGTATGGCATGAAGCTTCTATTACGAAAACAGAGCGTCGCACGCAAAACAACCATCATAGCTTTATTTTATGGTTTACAGGATTATCGGCATCAGGGAAATCTTCCGTAGCAAACGCCTTTGCACGTACATTATTTGAGCGAGGTAATCAGGCGTTCGTATTAGATGGTGATAATGTAAGACATGGATTAAATAATGATTTGGGCTTTGACGAAGGAAGCCGTAAGGAAAATATAAGACGTATCGGGGAAGTTTCTAAGCTTTTTGTGGAGAGTGGTCAAATTGTGCTTACGGCCTTTATTTCACCTTATCGACAAGATCGTCAAGTCGTTCGACAGCTTGTGGAAGATGGAGAATTTTTAGAAGTGTATGTAAGATGCTCCGTAGAAACATGTGAACAGCGCGATCCAAAAGGTCTATATAAAAAAGCGCGCAATGCGGAAATTGCTAATTTTACAGGTATTAGTGCGCCCTATGAAGAACCTGAACATCCCGAATTTATTTTGGATACCGAGCTCTATTCTATTGAGGAATGTGTAGAGCAGTTAACAACATTTTTAACAGATAAAGGCTATATATAAAGGGTGCCAGGCACTCAAACAATTTCAATGATTGCCCTAGAGCAATGATTGGGCAAGAGAAACCGCCACCGTAACAGACAAAGATATAGCAAAAAAGTGACGGGACATAACTAAAAAAATTT
>LAHS01000928.1_pt1 | contig 13753 bp, 12 predicted proteins | sample 329651 | NCBI WGS metagenome assembly LAHS01 (sample SAMN03275699, study PRJNA271635) | activated sludge metagenome | isolation source: sample C-1 Sludge from hydrolytic chamber (first chamber) of Anaerobic... | reverse complement strand
CTCCTCGCAATGACGGAGGGCACGTTATGAGGGAAAAAGTAAAAATATAAAGCCTATTTATTTAATAAATCAGTTCCGACTTAAAACACAGAATGCGTTTTTGCGCTTGGTTTTTCGGGGAACCCCAACATTCTGACTTTTTTTGGGGACCCCGTGATTACCCCAAAAAACTCATACTGACTTTTTTGGGGACCCCGATGCTTCGCTCCTCGCAATGACGGAGTCGTACTAGGACGAAAAAAGATAATAGAAAATCCTATTTATATGTGTCTTTTTTTTATTTATTTTGCGGAATATCCAAAAGGGAAGCAAAGCCTCTTTTTAAATCCTCATCGTCGGGAATATAATCGGTCATTGTCTTTGCATTGTATGCCATATAAGCCGCCATATCAAAATAACCCGTTCCTGTTAGACCAAACAATATTGTTTTTTGTTCTCCGCTTTCTTTGCACTTTAAAGCTTCGTCAATTGCGATTTTAATTGCGTGAGCGCTTTCGGGCGCGGGAAGGATTCCTTCGCATTTTGCAAACGTTTCCGCAGCTTCAAAAACCGCTGTTTGCTCAACCGTTCTTGCCTCAAGATAGCCGTCGTGATATAACTTTGAAATAATCGGACTCATTCCGTGGTATCTAAGTCCTCCTGCGTGATTAGCCGACGGTATAAAGCCGCAGCCTAAGGTATACATACGCATAAGGGGCGTGGTTTTTCCGGTATCGCCGAAATCGTAAACGTACTTTCCGCGGGTAAGAGAAGGGCAAGATGCAGGTTCTACCGCGATAAAATGATAATCGTTTTTGCCTTCGATTTTTTCCGCTATAAAAGGAGCGATAAGACCGCCAAGGTTGGATCCTCCGCCTGCGCAGCCGATAATGATATCGGGTTTTACTTTGTACTTATCCATTGCGATCTTGGATTCCAAGCCGATTACCGATTGATGCAGTAAAACGTGGTCAAGTACGCTGCCGAGAACGTAGCGGCATTTATCCTTGTGCACAGCGACTTCTATTGCTTCCGATATGGCGCATCCAAGAGAACCGCCTGTTCCCGGATTTTCTTTTAGAATTTTTTTGCCTACTTCGGTTGTGGTGCTTGGGGAGGGTATTACGTTTGCTCCGTAAGTTTGCATAACCGCTTTACGGTAGGGCTTTTGTTCACTGCTGATCTTTACCATGTATACGCTTAAGTCAAGTCCGTAAAAAGCGCACGCCATAGAAAGAGCGGTACCCCATTGACCGGCACCGGTTTCGGTAGTAAGAGAGGTCAAACCTTCGGCTTTTGCGTAGTACGCTTGAGCTACCGCGGAATTAAGTTTATGCGAACCGCTTGTATTGTTTCCTTCGAATTTGTAGTAAATGTGAGCGGGAGTATCCAGTATTTTTTCGAGAAAATAAGCGCGAACCAGCGGAGAAGGGCGGTACATAGTATAAAAATCCCTAATTTCTTCGGGTATTTTAATAAATTTATCCGTTGTGTTAAGTTCCTGTTCAACCAGTGCTTTGCAAAATACCGGATATAAATCCTCTTTAGTGCAAGGCTTTAGGGTAGCGGGATTTAAGAAGGGATCATGCTGTCTTTTCATAAATCCTTTAATGTTTAGCCAAGACCGCGGCATTTCCTCTTCGGTAAGATATATTTTAGTAGGTATTTTTTTGTTTTCCATAATAAATTCTCCTTTTTTTAAAAATGAATGATAACCTTAAAGAATATTAAAAGGTCACCATCGGAAAAAATATCGGTTAAGTTCTTTTTTGTACATTATTTTACCTCATAAAAAAAACACGGTTAATATCTGCTTGGGACGATATTAACCGTGTTGCCACCCAATTTCGCACAAAAGCGTGCCTCAGCGAGTACAATCATACTCCCTCCTGTAACGTCGGAGCTGCGTCAAGAACTACTTGTTACCTTTTGCCCTTGCCCTCAATAGTCCATTCACTGCTTTTAGTTATCCTGTCACACCAACCCAGAACTCTCTGAAAACGATCAAACCAGCTACTACTCTATCTCAACGGTTTATAAATTATACCGATTATAAAGTTAAAAAATAATCTTGTCAACGATTATTTTACCTTTTTTTCTTAAGTTGCCTGTAATTTATTATTATGCTAAAATATCGATATACTTGAATAAGGAAGAAATATTATGAAAAAAATTAAAAAATTTTTTGAAGAATTTAAAAAATTTATAACAAAAGGCAACGTAATAGATCTTGCAGTCGCAGTCGTCATCGGCGCTGCGTTTAATAAAATCATCAGCAGTTTTGTTGCGGATATTATTTCTCCGCTTATTGCCGCGGCAACAGGCTCCGCTACCATTGCCGATTTATCCGTGACGATAGGTACCGCTGAACTTAGATGGGGAAATTTTTTGCAAACGGTGATTGATTTTATCGTTATCGGCTTTGTTGTTTTTATAATGGTTAAAATCTTTAACAGAGCAAAAGCAGTTGCGGAAAAAGTTAATAATAAAGTAGAGGATACCGCAAAATTGTTAATTTCAAAGATTAAAAAAGAAGAAAATGAAACTCCCTTAGAAAACAAGGAAGATACCGTAAAAGAAAATATTGAAAGCCCTGTAGAAAAGACCGATGCAGCAACCCACGAAAATGTAAAGCCAACGGTTGAAGAATTGCTAACTGAAATAAGAGATTTGCTTAAATCCGAACAAAAATAAAAGGGCTTTCGTCCTTTTTTATTTTAATATTTTAGTGTAACCGCCCGCGCCGTGTTGAATACACTTTGAAACCCTCGATAGGGTAGCTGAAGATATATCCGTCTCGGCAATTACTTGCTGATAAGTTTTGCCTTCGATTAAAAGTTTGGCGGCTCTGATTCTTTGGGACATTTGCTCGATTTCTTGATAGGTGCAAAGGTCGGTAAAAAAATTATCCGCATCTTCAATCGTATTTATCGAAAGAATAGCTTTATAGAGTTCTTCTTTCATTTCGCTACCTAATTTTTCGTTCATATAACCCTCGTTGTTATTATACTTTAGCAAACTAAAGTTGTAAAGCGTTTTAGCTCAAATCTTTTTGGCTCTTGGGAGGGTTCCCCAGATAGCGGTAAAGGGTTGTTTCAATTTCGCTGTTAAAAAGCTTTCTTCTTTTATCCGCTTTTTTATTGAAGCAATATTCAAAATTCTCGGCAGCGGTCAAAAGGTATAAACTCCATTCGTCCAGTGAAAAGAAAACCTTGGAAAAATCTCTGTAAAGCGTATCTAGTTCCGGACCTCCCGAAAGTCTCTCGCCGTATGGAGGGTTAGTGATAATAACACCGTGACTGTACCTAGAGGAAAGCGTCCGCATATCCGCAGCTTGAAAATGTATAAATTTATCCATACCTGCGTTTTTTGCGTGAACTCTTGCAATTTCTATTTGTTTTTTATCAATATCAAAACCGCTTATTCTAAGGTCCGCTTCCGTTTTTTTAATGTCGTTCGCTTCTTCTAATACCGTTTTATATATTTCGGGAGCTTTATTAAAATTTTGATAAGCAAAATTTCTTGCTATTCCGGGCGCGGTGTTCGTTGCGATAAGCGCGGCTTCTATCGGTATTGTTCCCGATCCGCAGAAAGGATCAATCAGAGCGCGGTCCGCTTTCCAAACGGATAAAAGAATAATAGCCGCGGCTGTTGTTTCACGAAGGGGCGCAAGACCCACTAAATTTCTATATCCACGCTTATGAAGCCCGTCTCCAGAGGTATCAAGTTCGACTGTAACTTCGTTATCCCTTAAAGAAATTTGAATTGTGTAAACCGCGCCGTTTTCAGGCATCTCTTTTAATTTATATTTACTTTTAAGCCTTTCTACGATAGCTTTTTTTGAGATGCTTTGAACCGCGGAAAGAGAAAAAAGCGTACTCTTGACGGACTTTGCAAGCACGGTGATTTTTGCATCGTTAGGGAGAACACTTTCAAAGGGAAAAGACGATAAATTTTCAAATAGTTCGTCAAAAGTTTCGGCGTGAAAAGAGCAGAGTTCGATATAAACTCTGTTTGCGGAACGCAAAAACATATTGCATCTAGCCATATCAAGGTAGCTTCCGAAAAATGAGATTTTACCGAAATTTGCAGGCGCTTCGTCTATAATATGATTATCCTTTAATTCTCTTTTCGTGACTGCTTCAAGACCGCTTCCGGTTATTACGGAAATTTTTAGTTCGTTATCAAAAAAGCTCATTTGTCCTCCGCATATCTAGATAGTATTTCCGCAAGCCATTCGTTTTTCGTAAAATTTGAGGTTTGAAGACTGCTCCATTTATTTAGTATTATATCGTAACTGTCATTATAAATATCCACGTTCATATTATCTGCGTTATGTATGTCGTAAATACCCCAACTGCTGTCGCCTGTTACTTTATACGTCCATGTTGTCCAGTTCCATCCGTTTTCATTATATACAGAAAGAGCGTTTTCCCAAGCCTCAGAAAGGTTGAAATGGGTAAACTCTCCGACAAGCATAGGTACGCCAAAATCTGCACTTTCCCAATTTATTTTTTTAAGATTTAAATATTGTTTTTCCTTATTTAAATCGTTTTGTCCGTTCCAGTTATAAAAATGATACTCGTACATTACGTTTTCCCATCCGTAAAGAGAAGGAGAGGGGAGAGAATTGATTTCCCAAACGCCTTCCATTATAATGATATGGTTTTTATCCATTTCGCGTATGGCGCGGTACAACCTGTCGTAAAACGCCCATTGAGGGGTACTTCCCGTCATAATTTCATCTCGGTGGTTTTCCGGTTCGTTTAGAAGATCGTAACCGCAAACGGCAGGATTATTTTTATAGCGGTTTGCGATATTTACCCAAAGGTCAACGGTTTTTTGCTCGTTACTTTTGTTGCCGTAAAGATTGCCTATCGAAAAACCGTCGCCGCTGTGATCCCTTCCATTTTGGGAGCCGTACGCTCCGTGCATATCGAGAATTACATAAAGACCGTATTTTTCTGCGGTATTTATGAATGAGTCCATTCGGTTAAAGGCGTTATCTTTAAAAACTCCGTTTTCATCGGTAAGGTTATACCACCAAAAGGGCAAGCGGATAGTGTTCATATTAAGGTTTTTAATATTAATAAAATCCGATTCTACCCACCAACTGTCCATATATGCGTTAAAAAGATTTTCCGCTTTATCTCCAAATCTTTGGTATAAAGTATCAACAGCATCCCTTTGACATTCTGCATTTGTGGGGCACATCCAGCTTTCAGATAAAAAATAACCCCCTGCGTTTACGCCTCTTAATGATACGATATTACCGTCATTGTCAACTATATTGTAAGCTGAGGTTTTTAAGATTTTTAAGGAAGAATCTTCTTTATTATTTTTTTCGGCGCAGGAAGAGAACGTCGAAATTATCAAAATTATTAATAACAATACGCATATTAAACAGCTTTTTTTCATAACTGAGCCATTATAGCATAATGGAGTAAAAAGTAAAAGACTTATACTTTTATGTATTGACCTTTAGTCGGCTTTTTGGTACAATTTAAGATAAATAATTAATTAAATCCGGAGGCTAATTTATGGCTAAAATGTATGTAGATTGGAAAACGATTACCGACTTCGTCACAGACGCTTTTGTCGGTGTCGGCGTACCAAGAGCGGACGCGGAAATCTGCGCCGACGTTCTTATGGAATCTGATAAAAGGGGTATTGAATCCCACGGCTGCAATCGCTTTAAGCCCATTTATATCGACCGCATAAAGGCAGGTATTCAAAATCCCGTTACCAATTTTGAAATAATTAAAGAAACTCCCACAACCGCTGTTGTCGACGGTCACGACGGTATGGGACAGGTTATCGGATATAAGGCAATGTCACTTGCAATAGCTAAAGCCAAAAAGTACGGTATGGGAATGGTTGCGGTCAGAAACTCCTGCCACTACGGTATTGCAGGCTATTATCCTTCGATGGCAATAAAGGAAGGTATGATCGGTATGACCGGTACCAACGCCCGTCCCTCTATCGCGCCTACTTTCGGCGTAGAAAATATGCTTGGAACAAATCCCTTGACGATAGGCTTTCCTACCGATGAAGAATTTCCATTTATCCTTGACTGCGCAACGTCAATCACTCAACGCGGAAAGCTTGAATACTACGCAAGAATAGGCAAAGATACTCCTGCAGGAATGGTAATCGGTAACGACGGCAAAGCCAAAACCGACACCAACGCAATACTAAAAGAACTCAATACCGGAGAAGCAGCTCTTGCTCCTTTAGGCGGTATCGGAGAAGACCTTGCAGGATATAAAGGCTACGGCTACGCAGTTGTAGTTGAAGTTTTGTCCGCAGCGCTCCAAGCCGGCAATTTCTTAAAGGCTTTAACAGGTATAGGCGAAAAGGGCGAAAAGGTTCCTTTCCATCTCGGTCATTTCTTTATAGCTATCGATACAAACGCATTTGCCGGCGAAGAAAGCTTCAAAAAGACAGCAGGCGACATTATGCGTGATCTTCGCGCAAGCAGAAAGGCTCCCGGTCAAGAGCGTATTTACACCGCAGGCGAGAAAGAATACCTCGTTTGGCAGGAAAGAAAAGACAAGGGTGTACCCATTAACGATGCAGTACAGCAAGAATTTATCAAAGTTCGTGACGACCTAAAGCTTAACAAATACGTTTTCCCGTGGGAAAAATAAGGAGATCAATATGGATTACGCAAAAGAATCTTTAAAGTTACACTATGAATGGAAAGGCAAACTTGAGGTAGTACCCCGCGCCTCCGTAAGCAACAAAGAGGAACTCTCCTTAGCTTATACCCCGGGCGTTGCCGAGCCTTGTCTTCAGATTCAAAAGGACGTTAATAAGTCTTATGAACTTACCAGACGTTGGAATTTGGTTGCGGTTGTAACCGACGGAACAGCAGTTTTAGGACTCGGAGATATCGGTCCCGAAGCAGGCATGCCTGTTATGGAAGGCAAATGCGTGCTCTTTAAGGCATTCGGTAACGTTGACGCGTTTCCTTTGTGCATAAGAAGCAAGGACGTTGACGAAATCGTAAAAACCGTTTCACTTTTAGCAGGAAGCTTTGGCGGAGTCAATCTTGAAGATATATCCGCTCCCCGCTGCTTTGAAATCGAAAAGAAGCTTAAGGCTTGCACCGATATACCTATTTTCCACGACGACCAACACGGCACGGCAGTGGTTTGCGCAGCCGCTGTTATTAACGCTTTAAAGCTTGTTAAAAAAGATATTAAAAACTGCACCGCAGCTTTCAGCGGAGCCGGAGCGGCAGGCGTTGCCGTTTGCAAACTTCTTTTAAGCATGGGACTTAAGGACGCTATTATGGTAGATAGAAAAGGTATTGTTTCATCCGATATGGACGACCTTACTACCGCAAAAGCAGAGCTTGCTTCATTTACGAACATAAACAAAAAACATGGAAATTTAGCAGACGCAATGCGCGGCGCGGATATATTTATCGGCGTATCGGCGCCCGGCATCGTATCGCAGGAGATGGTTCGCTCGATGGCAAAAGATCCTATCGTTATGCCTATGGCTAATCCCACTCCCGAAATATTGCCTAATATTGCTAAAGAAGCGGGCGCAAAAGTTGTTGGAACAGGAAGAAGCGATTATCCTAACCAAATCAACAACGTTCTTGCTTTCCCCGGCATTTTTAGAGGAACTTTGGACGTAAGAGCAAGCGACATCAACGAAGAAATGAAGATAGCAGCAGCTTACGCGATTGCATCTCTTGTAAGTGACGAGGAACTTAACGAAGACTATATACTTCCTAGGGCGTTTGATCCGAGGGTAGGAAAAACCGTAGCGAAAGCGGTAAGCGAAGCCGCAAGGAAAACGGGAGTTGCAAGAATTTAATGAAAACACTAACCCTTCTATGTTTAGAAGGGTTTTTTTTAACAAATATTTTGAAAAAAGAATTAATAAAAATATAAGGGAGGTACAAAATGAAAAGATTAAGAAAAATCTATTGTAGAACGTTTCAAGGGATTTTTAAATATGCCTTGTATTTAATGCCTTGGAGAAAACCAAAGCTTATTTCGGGAGAAAACAGCTTTGACGAAATGGCAGAAATTATAAAAAGCAAAGGCTACGACACCGTGCTTATCGTAACGGATCAAATGATAATGAAACTTAAGCTAATAGATCCGCTAATCGAAAAGCTTAAGGAGCGGCAAATTAATGTTGTAATATACGACAAAACCGTTCCCAATCCTTCTACCGCAAATATTGAGGAGGCTTATTTATTATACAAAGATAAATCATGTAAAGCCCTGATAGCTTTCGGCGGAGGTTCTCCTATGGACTGCGCAAAGGGAGTAGGAATAAAAATAGTAAAGCCCGATAAAAGCATAGACCAAATGAAAGGTCTGCTTAAGGTCAGAAAGCGTTTACCTAACTTATTTGCGATTCCTACCACAGCAGGGACGGGAAGCGAAGCGACGCTTGCTGCGGTTATTTCCAATAAAGATACTCATGAAAAATATCCGATTAACGATTTCGTTTTGATTCCGACTTACGCCATTTTAGAGCCTAAACTTACGGTTGGCCTTCCCAAGCATATTACGTCAACTACCGGAATGGATGCGCTAACCCACGCGGTGGAAGCGTACATAGGCTGGCATAGCACAACAAAGGAAACAGCCCTTATGAGCAAAAAGGCTGTTAAATTGATTTTTGACAATATAAAAATCGCTTACGATGAATCAAATAATCTTGAAGCAAGGATGAATATGCAGCTTGCTGCGCACTACGCAGGCATTGCTTTTACAAGAAGCTACGTTGGATACGTTCACAGTATGGCGCATGCATTGGGCGCAATATATAACACTCCGCACGGACTTGCAAACGCAGTGCTTCTTCCTTATCTTTTGGACGAATACGGTAAAAGCGCATACGCTCCGCTATCTAGGCTTGCAGACGTTGTAGGTATAGAAGGAAGTAATCAGGAAGAAAAGGCAAAATTATTTATCCAAGCTATTAAGGATTTAAACGCATATATGCAAATTCCTTCAACGTTGGAAATAAAGGAAGAAGATATTCCCGTTCTTTCAAAAAAAGCGGATAAGGAAGGTAATCCTTTATATCCCGTACCGAAATTAATGGACAGCGAAGAAATAGCAGCCGTTTATAAAAAAGTAATGACAAAATAAGTTACCTCATACGTTAATCAATTTAAAAACCGCCTACGGGCGGTTTTTTTTGAACCGAGAATAAATCTTAAATATTTAAAAACTATATAATAAATTTAAACTATGCCGTTTAAGGAATGGTTTTTATTCACAACAGTTGTTAAAAGATTCAATAAGGGTTATAATGTTTTTATGAAAAAACATATCCCCAATTTTATAAGTTTAATAAGAATAATATTAATTCCTGTATTATTTGTGCTGTTTTATTTTAATCAAATGATAGCCTGCGCGGCATTTTTCGGTTTTCTTGCTCTTACGGACAGCTTAGACGGATACGTTGCAAGAAAATATAATCTTGTAACTAACGCAGGTAAATTTATCGATCCTATTGCGGATAAAATACTGGACGTTGCCGGTATGATACTTATTGCGGTACAGGGAATATTGGATCCGTATTCAGCGGGTATTTGTTTTACTTTGCTTATCGGAAGAGATTTTTTAATAAGCGGTTTTCGCCTGCTTGCGATGGAAAAAAGAGTTGTTATTTCCGCGGATCTTTGGGGAAAAATGAAGACCTTTATTTTGGATTTTGCAATTCCCGCGCTGCTTTTGTCTTCAATTAGCGTTGTATTTTTATATATAGGAATGGCGCTGCTTTACGCTTCGACGCTTGTATCCTTATTTAGCGCAGGCAATTATATTTACAAAAATAAGGAAGTTTTAAAATAATGGCTTCGGGAGTTGAACTGCTTGCACCTTGTGGGGATACGGAAAGCTTTTTTGCCGCAGTAAACTCAGGCGCGGATGCGGTGTATTTAGGACTTCCTGATTTTAACGCCCGAATCAGAGCGGAAAATTTTGACTACGAAAAACTAAAAGATGCGATTGAATACGCGCATTTTCGGGGCGTTAAGGTTTATATTACCGTAAATACTCTTGTTAAAAATTCGGAAATTTCTCTTTTTATAGCTAATGTAAAACGCGCGGTGGAACTAAAGGCCGATGCTTTTATCGTACAGGATTTGGGCGCGGTGTATATGCTTAAAAAGTGTTTTCCGAATATAGAATTGCACGCAAGCACGCAAATGGGCATTCATAATCTTTACGGGGCAAAGGAAGCGGAAGCTTTGGGGATAAAGAGGATAGTTTTATCAAGGGAAACCAAACTTGTAGATATATTAGAAATTAAACAAAACACATCGCTTGAACTTGAATTTTTCGTTCAAGGTGCGCTTTGCGTTTGCTTTAGCGGAAACTGTTATTTCAGTTCGCTTGAATATGATAAAAGCGGAAACAGGGGACTTTGCGCTCAACTTTGCAGGCATAATTATAATTATAGGGGAAAAGACGGTTACTATCTTAGCGCAAGAGATTTGTCGCTTTTAAAAAATTTAAAAACATTAAAAGATGCAGGTGTAACCTCTTTTAAAATAGAAGGAAGGCTGAGGCGAAGCGGATACGTTGCGGAGGCGGTAAGCGTATATAGAGAAGCCTTGGATAATATAAACGGGGATATAGATTTTGACAGCTTAAAGCTTAGGCTTTTAAAAGTATTTAATAGGGGAGAATATTTATCCGACGCATATTTATACGGAGCAAAGAACGTCATAAACGCTAAAGAACAAAATCATCAAGGCATATATATCGGCAAGATTAATAAGGTAGAGCCTTTTAAGGATTTATATAAAATTACTATAAAATCTTCTCATCCGCTTTCCTCAGGTGACGGTTTAAAATTATTCGACCGTGGAGTGGAAGCCCTAAGTTTGGGCGTTGGCAACGTGGAAAAAAAGGGTAAGGACGAGTACGTCATATATTCAAAAAATAAACCCATAGAGGGAATGAATTGCAATTTAATACTTGATAGCGTTGATGAAAAAACCGCTCTTTCAAGAATAAAAAGCGTCCCTTTAAAGATTAGTTTTAATGCGAGAGAGAACGAAAAAATAATTCTAAAGGGCGTAAGCGGAAATATCGAAATTTTTCATACAAGTGAATATAGTTGCCCAAAAGCCGAAAAAGAGGAAACCAAAACTGAAGAAATCGCAGGACAGCTTAACAAAACTAAAGACAGCGGTTTTGAAATTGAAATCGATACTTTAGGCAGTAAAGCAGATAAAGTGTTTATTCCGAAATCGGTTATTAACGCAGCAAGAAGAGCACTCCTTTCCGAAATGAAAAAGGCATTGATAGAAGATTTTGAAAAGTGTAACAATATCTTAGTCAATGAAGAAGAAATTTTAAAATACAGCAATTTACCGATATTTTTCGAAAATTTAATTTGCGATATAAACTACGATTGTTTTGATAAAACCGATAACGATAATTCCGTTTTCGTTATTTCGCCGAGGGATTACAGTGAAGCAGTCGTTAAATCGGAAATTAAAAAAATTAAAAATCAAAATAAGAAGATTGCTTTAGAACTTCCGTTAATCGCAAACAATAAGGATATTGAAATATTGGAAAATCTAATTGCAAGCGTTAAGGATGACATTGATTTTATTGTAGTAAATAATTTATACGGCTACGGTTTTAAAAAGTTTAATATCCCTCTTATCGCAGGATACGGTATGAATATATATAACGACGTATCCGCTGCGGTCAACGAAAGTTTGGGCGCAAAGGTAATTACTAAAAGCATTGAAAGTAAAGAGGATATAAAAATTAACACCAAAGAAGGTATATTAAAAAATTTCAAAGTTCCTCTTATGACTTTTTGCAATTGCTTTAATCAAAGCCTAAACTTAGGCAGCTGCAAAAATTGCTCCAAAAAAAATAACTTAGAAATTTTTAAAGAAAATGAGGCGTATAATTTAATTAGCTATAAGGTGCACGATTGTTATTACCGTCTATATAAATCAACTTAATACCCAAAAAAATCCTACTTCTATTTTCCTTTTTGATATGATATAATTATAAAAAACCAGAGGACGAGTATGGAAGAAAATGATAAATTAAATAGCGAAGCGGAAGCTGTAATTGAAAATGCTATTACCGACGAAACTGGTAAAGAAGAACTTTCCGAGGAAGAAAAAATAAAACTCAAAAAAATACATAGGAAGCAAGAGCTAATAAGGACGCTAAAATACGTTCTTTTTACTACCTCGGCAGGCGCAATACAAATAGGGTCCAGCAGTTTGTTTTGGTATGTTTTCCATTTTAATTACTGGACGGGCTATTTAATCGCGCTTGTGCTTTCGGTTATTTGGAATTTTACCTTCAACCGTAAGTTTACCTTTAAATCCGCAAATAACGTTCCTATTGCTATGCTTAAGGTATTTGGATATTATTGCGTATTTACTCCTCTATCTACTCTCTGGGGACACGCGCTTTCAAGTATCGGATGGAATAATTACGCTATTGAGATACCCACGATGTTGATTAACGGAATAACCGAGTTTTTATTCTGCAGATTTGTAGTTTTTGGAAAAACTATAAACACTAATAAGTTTGGCAAAGCCGAGAACGAAAAAATAGAAACGATTATTCATTCGGAAAATGAAGAAAAGGATAAGAATATAGCCGCATAAAAATCATCCTTATATAAAATGAAGCCCACTTAATTCTTTTAAGTGGGCTATTTTTTTGAAATCGCCAGCTAGTGAAATTATAAATAACAACTTATGTCGGTCGCGAGATTTTTTTCAAGAGTAATGAGTTGATTGCATAATTTTTTTGAAGAATCGCTTGCGTCGTTTAAATCGTTTAGATTTTTATGAAGATTTTTAACGCCCATATTGCATCCGTCATAAATGAGTTCCGCTATAGTGTCATCGTTTTTATCAACGGCTACTCTCACATTTGTTTTAAGCCAGGACATTCCTTTGGCAATAGGATTAGGTTCCCTATCGTGAACGCTGTTACTAGAAAGCTCATTACGAATTTGTCTTTCCAGTTGTTGATGCTGAGATTTGCTTTCTTCAAGTATTTGCTTTAGTGTATTATTGCAAACCTTAGAAACAACTTCTTCAATTGAATCTACCGCCATTTTTGTTCCGATGTTTAATTGTTCAAGTAATTTTACAGTATCGTTTTTTTCCATTATATCCTCCGTTAGTAAAATTAGTATTAGGTTATTTTAATGTTTTATACGCATAATAAGTGTAATTTGATATGAATACTAATATACACAATAGATTAATAAACGAAACAAGTCCTTATCTTCTGCAGCACGCAAATAACCCCGTGGATTGGTATCCTTGGGGAGAGGAAGCATTTAAAAAAGCGAAAGAGGAAGATAAACCGATTTTTTTAAGCATAGGATACAGCACTTGCCATTGGTGTCACGTTATGGCGCACGAAAGCTTTGAAAACTATGAAACGGCAGAAATTTTAAACCAAAATTTTGTTGCTGTAAAAGTAGATAAAGAGGAAAGACCGGATATTGACAATATCTATATGAGCGTAACTCAGGCTTTTACCGGCAGCGGCGGTTGGCCAACAAGCATATTTATGACGTATGACCAAAAACCTTTTTTTGCCGGAACGTACTTTCCAAGGGAATCAAATTACGGTATCGTAGGATTTAACGATCTTTTAAAAACGGTTGCAACCTATTGGAGAGATAAAAAAAATGAATTGCTTTTATCTGCTAACGAGTTAATAAAACACATAGATAAAAATGAAAACCATTTCGGCGAAGTTGACGAAACGTTAATTAATGATTC
>LAHS01000752.1_pt1 | contig 13770 bp, 7 predicted proteins | sample 329651 | NCBI WGS metagenome assembly LAHS01 (sample SAMN03275699, study PRJNA271635) | activated sludge metagenome | isolation source: sample C-1 Sludge from hydrolytic chamber (first chamber) of Anaerobic... | reverse complement strand
CCCCTTTCCAAGGGGAGGATACCGGTTTGCCTCTTCGCAACCCGCTGCTTGCCCGCTCCCGCTAAGCAGCAAACCTGCAACAGCCGAAAAAATACGCTGTTACTTTGTCTTAAAACCCAAGCAGCAAACCGGCAGCAAACAACAAGCAGCCGAAAAAATACTCTGTTACTCTGTCTTAAAACCCAAGCAGCAAGCCCGCAGCAAACCGGCAGCAGCGATTCTGGAGCTTGACAGCCTACCCACAACTAAGTATTTTACAGGATGAGATGATAAATAAATTTAAAAACCGACTGCCAGCAGCACCACTTCTGTAATCTTTTAGTTACCTTTGTATCGGTTTAATCTAAGGTTGAAAAGATGGATAAGAAGATTTACAAAAGGTTTGTCGGTATGGCGGCCGTGCTGGCTGCCGGCCTGCTCATAAGCGCAATGCCGGCCGAGAACGTGATGCAGAAAGACGGCGACACAACCATCGTGAACACCCAGCAACTGGGCAAGAACGTGAGAGGATACAGGGGAGCTACCCCGCTGAAGATATACATCCGCAAGAACAAAGTTGTCAAGGTGGAGGCTCTGGCCAACCACGAAACGCCCAAATTCTTTGCCAAAGCCAAGGCTATTCTGGCCAAGTACGAGGGCGCGAGCACCAAGAAGGCTGCCCGGATGCAGGTAGACGGCGTGAGCGGAGCTACCTTTACGTCGAAATCACTGAAGAAGAATATGGAGCTGGGACTTAATTATTACAACGAGCATAAATAGACTCAACAAGGGGAATTGATTAAAATTCCCCTTTTTTTATTTGCTTCTTTCCCAACTTTAGCTTATTTTTGCCATTGTAACTTAAAGTCTTCCGACCATGAACAAATGGCAAAACACCCTCCTGCCGGCACTGCTTCTCGCGAGCATAGGGGCACAGGCACAAATGCAAAAGCCACGGCAATCCATTCTTCTTACCGACAGCATCACCACTGAACTGCTCACCCGGCGGGCTTCGGGCTCGGCAGCAGTAGTCACGGAGGAGCGCATGAACAAGGGTCTTGTTACCAATTCGCTGAGTGCGCTGAGCGGACAAGCGGCGGGCGTGAACATCTCCAACGGCGAAAACCGCATGGCCATGCTGAGCAGTGTGCGCGTACGTGGCACCACATCGCTCACGGGCGGCAACGACCCACTTGTCATTATCGACGGCGTGTACAGCGACCTGGCAACCCTGTCCACCATCTATCCGGCCGATATCGAGAGCTTCACCATCCTGAAAAACGCATCGGAAACGGCGCAGTACGGCTCGCGCGGTGCCTCGGGTGTTATCGAGGTGAAGACCAAGCAGGGGCACGGCGGACAATTCCACATCGCCTACGACGGCAATGCAGGCTTCGAGTCGGTGTACAAGAACATAGAGATGCTGGACGCCGCAGCGTACATCGCCTCCGCCAAGGCACTCGGACAGGACTACAACGACGGCGGTTCGGCCACCGACTTCCGCAAGGCCATCACCCGCACGGGCTTCGTTCAGAACCACCACATCGCCTTCAGCGGCGGCTCGGAGAAGTCCAACTACCGCGCTTCTCTGGGCCTGATGGACCACAACACCGTTGTTGACAAGAAGCGATACCAGAACTTTGCGGCCAAACTCGACATTACCCAGCTGGCTTTCGACGACAGGCTGGAGGTTGACTTCGGCGTGTTCGGCTCGTCGCAGAAGAGCGACGACATCTTTGATGCGCAGGGACTGTTCTACTCGGCGGCCACACAAAACCCCACATTCGGTGCCGATGAGCGCCGCAAGAACGGCACCGCATCGCAGATAAACCCACCCCGCACGCTCTTGCTGGAACGCAACGACACCCGTAACCAGAACTTCAACACCCACCTGAGGTTAACACTCAACCTGCTGCAGGACCTCAAACTCGTCATGACAGGTGCCTACTCGTTCAACTCAACGGAGAATGCACAGTTCTGTCCCACGTGGGTATGGGCTCAGGGACAGGCCTATCGGGGCGAACATAAGAGCGAAGACTGGCTCGGCAACGCCTCTCTGAACTGGCAGCACACGTGGGGCAGCCACCGCATAGAGGCCACGCTGATGGGCGAATACCAAAAGAATAAGCGCTCGGGGTTCTGGACTTTGGTCAAAGGATTTACCACTAACGACTTCGGGTACAACAACCTGGGCGCGGCATCCATACGCCCCTTCGGCGGCACGGGCAGCAACTACGAGGCTCCGGCCTTAGCTTCGGTCATGGGGAGTGCCACCTACACGCTGCTGGGTCGCTACTCGCTGGCCCTCACGCTGCGTGCCGACGGCTCGTCGATGGTGGGCAGCAACCACACTTGGGGCACCTTCCCGTCGGTCTCGGGCTACTGGGACATCCGTCAGGAGCCCTTCATGCGGCGGGCCAAAGCAGTGAGTCTGCTCAAGCTGCGCATGGGTTACGGCTCCTCGGGTAACCTGGGCGGCATCAGTTCTTATAACACGCTGAACACCGTTATGCCTGTAGGACTGGTGTCGCAGGGCGGCGCTCCCACCGTTACCATGGGCACTCTGCGCAACATGAACCCTGACCTGAAGTGGGAAACCCGCAGCACCTTCAACATCGGAGCCGACCTCGGGCTCTTCCGCAACCGTGTTCTGCTCACGGCAGAGTACTACTATTCCAAGACTACCAACATGCTCTACCAGTACGATGTGCCCGTACCAACCTTCGCTTACGACAAGTTGCTGGCCAACATAGGTGCCATGCAGAACAGCGGACTCGAAGTAGGTATCGGCCTGACCCCCATCTCCAAGAAGGACATGGAGCTGAACGTGAACGTGAACCTGTCGTGGCAGAAGAACAAGTTGCTCTCACTAAGCGGCCAATACAACGGCTACCACATGTCGGCAGCTAACGTTACGAGCATCGGACAGCTAAATGGAGCGGGCTTCCACGGCGGCAACAGCAGCATTCTTTACCAGATAGTGGGCCAGCCCTTGGGCGTTTTTTACCTGCCGCACTGCACGGGCATCGTCGACAACGGCCACGGTCATTACATGTATGAGATAGCAGATTTGGATGAGAACGGCGTCATCGACCTGAGTGATGACGGCGACCGGTACATCGCCGGGCAAGCTACACCCAAGATGACGCTGGGCTCCAACATCAGCTTCCGGTACAAGGCGTTCGACATCTCGCTGCAGATGAACGGCGCGTTCGGCCACAAAATCTACAATGGAACCACCCTCTCGTACCTCAACATGTCGAGTTTTCCGGACTACAACGTCATGAAGGGCGCGCCCGAACGCAACATCGTAGACCAGAACGTGACCGATTACTGGCTCGAGAGCGGCAGCTATCTGAACCTTGACTACCTCACCCTGGGCTGGAATGTGCCCGTACGGAGCAAGTACATCAGTGCACTGCGCCTCTCGTGCAGCATCAACAACCTGGCCACCATTACCGGTTACAGTGGCCTTACGCCCATGATAAACAGCTACATCGTGAACAGCACGCTCGGCATAGACGACAAGCGCTCCTACCCCATCTACCGTACTTACTCCCTGGGAGTGAGTATCTCCTTCTGAACCCCGCACCTTTCTAAATCACAACAGGATGAAAATACTGAGTTACCATTTGCTTACGGCGGCCTGCCTGCTGGCAGGTTTCACCCTCACGGGCTGCCTGGAAGAGTCGCCCAGAGACCAGATAGAACAGGAGAAGGCCTACGACACGGCCGAAAACCTGTACATCAACGCCGTTGCCACACTGTATAATCACATCGGCGGAGCGGCCGACAGCGAGGGTCTGCAGGGCACTTACCGCGGCGTTTACGACTATAATACCTTTACGACCGATGAGGCCATCATCCCCATACGTGGCGGCGACTGGTACGACGGAGGCTTCTGGGAGAACCTATTCCTGCACCGCTGGACGCCTGCTGACGGCGCCCTGTACGACACCTGGAAGTATCTGTACAAGGTCATCGTGTTCTGCAACCAGTCCATCGCCACCATCCAGGCCCACAAGAGCCTGCTCACCGACGCCCAGCTAACGGCCTACACGGCCGAAGTGCGTGCCCTGCGGGCCATGTTCTACTGGTACCTGATGGACATGTACGGCAACATCCCGCTCATTACCGACGACAAGACGCCCTTCAGCGAGGTGCGGCAGAAACCGCGGGCCGATACCTTCAAGTCCATTGTAGACGAGCTGCAGGCCGTGGAACCTATCCTGCCGGCCGAGCACAGCAACCTGGAAGGCAACTTTTACGGCCGCATCACGCGCCCCGTGGTGCACTTTCTGCTGGCCAAACTGGCCCTGAATGCCGAGGTTTATGCCGACAACGACTGGACCGACGACCAGCGTCCCGACGGCAGCAGCATCTATCTGACCGTCGACGGCCGCAAGCTCAACGCCTGGCAGGCGTGCATCCATTACTGCGACAAGCTATCGGCCGACGGCTACAGGCTGGCCGACAGCTACGCTGAAAACTTTGCCGTGCACAACGAGAACTCCGTGGAAAACATCTTCACCATACCCATGGACAAGACACTTTACGCCAACCAGTTCCAGTACCTGTTCCGTAGCAGGCACTATAACCACGGCGGCGCCCTCGGCATGGCGGCCGAGAACGGCTCCTGCGCCACGCCCTCAACGGTGCGGGCCAACGCCTACGGCACGCCGCAGGAGGACAAGCGCTACCGCCAGAACTACTGGTCCGACACGCTGAAGCTGAACGGCAGGGCCGTTACCCTTGACAACGGGCAGCCCCTTATCTACGTGCCACTGGCCGTGGAGGTGAACCTCACCTACAGTCCTTACGTGAAGACGGCCGGCGCACGCATGGCTAAATACGAGACGGACACCAAAGCCCACGCCGACGGAAAGCTGCAGGACAACGACATTGTGCTGTTTCGATACGCCGACGTGCTGCTCATGAAGGCCGAAGCAAAGCTGCGCAACGGCCTTGATGGCAACGGGGAGCTGAACCAGGTGCGCCGCCGGGCGGGCATGCCGGCCGTCAAAGCCACCCTCGAAAGCATCCTCAACGAGCGCCTCATAGAGCTGGCATGGGAGGGATGGCGCCGCAACGACCTCGTCAGGTATGACCTCTACAGCCGCTCCTACGACCTCCGGCCGCAGCAGGACGGCGAAGCAGACGGCCACACCACGGTGTTCCCCATCCCTGCCGATGCCCTTTCGCTGAACCCCAACCTGCATCAGAACCCGCAATACAAATAAACTCGCTTTCTTGGAGCTGTCCTTCAGGCTCCTTGAAGGTATGCTTCAGGCCCCTTGAACGTGCCTTTCAAGAGCCTTGAACGATACGTTTTACAACGCAACTGATTATCAATGAGTTACACAACCTATAGCTACGCCGCCCCATCAGCACTCACCCGGCGGGCCGACAGCAACGAGCTTTTCCTCTCGGAGTACAGCGAGGTAGAGCGCAAACAGGGCAACTGCTTCTTCTGGGGGCGGCTTACGGAGCCCTTCCTCACCTCCCGCTGCCTGCTTGCACTTGGCAAGGTGGTGCGTTCCAACTTTACACTTACGGCCCGGCAGATAGCCGCCATGCGCGATCCTATTGTCACCGCAGGCAACGGCAGGCTGCGTTTCGAGGGCTTCTCGGGCTGCGCCGGCGTCTATGCCCGCGTGGATGTGCTGCCCCAGGGGCACCGTGGAGAGTTCCCGGAGTGCGGCACCACCAATGTTGACTTTAACGACCCGATGCTCCAAGCGCTCTATGCTACGGGCCCAGGCCAGCCCCTCATGCTCTCCGTAGGCCCGCGCGAGGTGGGCCTCTACCATGCAGCAGGCCGGGTGAAGGAGCGCAAGGTGCCCCTGCCGGCTAAGTGGATAAAGGGCCTTACCACGGTTCAAATCTACCAGTCGGCGGCAGTCTGCATCCACCGTTTTAACCGTTTGCAGGCGCTCCGGTTGTTTCAAACGATGCCGAAGGGCGACATCAAGGTCGATTACTACCTCACTCTGCGCGGCAGCCAGCCCGTATTCACGCCCGTAAAGAGCCCTGCAGCCCTCTGCGTGGGCGGCTTACACCGGCTCAGGTTGCTGGAGCAGCTGCTTCCCTACGCCCAGGCAATGCACGTGTTCGCCCATCCTGCGGGGCAGATAACGGTTTGGCAGCTCTATTTCAACGGCCTGCGGTTCAGTCTTTCGTTATCTCGCGAGTGCTTCAGAGGCTTCTCCGGCGAGGGTGCTGCACTCAATTCGCTCTTGGACGACGTACCTGCGGCGTGGATAGAGGCCCTGGACAACTACAGCTACGCTAACCAGCAGTTCAACCCCACGTTGTTTGCCATCGAGCAGCACATAGCCCCCAGCCTCGTTGGCAGCCTCTCCGCACGCCTCGCGGCAATGGGTCTGCTGGGCTTCGACCTCGACGACAACGCTTTCTTCTACCGTCGCCTGCCCTTCAAACTCAGCCGCATCATGAGCCTGAACCCGCGCCTACAGAACGCCGAAAAGCTGATAGCAGAGGGGCGGGTGAGCATCATCGAGCAGACTGCTGACCGTGTGGAAGCCCGTGTGTTGGGCTCATCGGGCACGCACCACACCGTTATCATGGACCGCCATCAGGCCCGTTGTACCTGCCAATGGTCGCGTACAAACGAGGCCGAGCGGGGTTATTGCAAGCATATCTTAGCCGTTAAAAAACTTACAGGATGGCAAACGAACTCGTAAAACGCTACACCCGGCTGGCCAAAAGCTACAAGGACACGCCGCAGAACCGCACCGGCGTGCTGCTGCCTTTTTGCCGGGAGCTGCTCCAACTGCCTGCCGAAGAGCGCCTGCCGCTGCCCGATGTGGCCGAAGAACTGCTCTATGTGACTGTAAAAACACGCTATGGCGAGAGCTGGGAGTCCTGCAGCAACGACCGCCGGACATTCATTGAAGCCACCAAACTCTTCTTTTTAGACAGCCGTAATGCCAACCACAGCAGTCTCGGCAGGCTCGATTTCGACTTCCTCCTCGAGCTTTTGGCCGTGCATTGTCCGCCTTGGTTCGACGCTGCCATTAACTTCCCCAACGGCACGCCACTGTATTCGCTCGACTACTTCCAGTACATGAAGCTGCACGAAAAGGGCTATCTCAAGGAGATTAAGCCACAGGCAATAGCCATACTGGTGGCCGGTTTGACCGAAGTAAGGCAACAAGTAGAGTGGTCGGAACGGCAACCAAGCTACAGTTACGCCCCTTTGTGGCAGGACGAACGCATCATGAAGGAGTACATCTGGTACCTGTTCGACTATTCGACACCGGCTCCCGAGACCGATAAAATGATTAAGGAATGGCTGAAAGGGGGCCGAATGAAGGAGGACATGAGCTTTGCCGCCTTCTTTGCACGCTGCGCCCAAGACGGGCGGATGGACCGCACGCGGCTCATAGGTGCCGCCATTAACAGCTATCTGAAGAACCTCTCGGATGCGCAGAACGCATGGTTAACCGACATTCTGCAACGACTCAAGCCTACTGCTGCGGAGCTTCTGCCCCTACAGGACGTGCTGCTCAAGGTATTGCTCATACCGGGCATCAAGACCATCATGCCCCAGCTAAAGCTCCTCCGGCAAGCAGCAGGCCAGCCGGAGTTCCATGCCGAGGCCTTTGTCAGTGCCACTTCGCCCCTGCTCTTCACGCTTCCGCAGAACGCGCAAACAACCATCATGGCCATTTACGATGTGCTGGCAAAGGCTCGCCCCGCACTGCGGCCGGCGCTGTGTGCGGCCGCCTGCACACTGCTTGCTACCCTCAAGGAGGCCGTACAGATGCGGGCAGCACGGCTGATAGCCAAGTACGGCGACAAAGATGATGCCGCCCTGCAGGCCGAAATCAATGCTTACGGCCCCGCACTGCCGCCCTCCGTGCGCGAGGTTCTTGCCCCTTACATCACCCACCCCATAGCTCCCGCGGCGGTGGTGCCGCCCTTAGAGCCGCAGCAACCGCAGCCCGTGTGCACCGAGAGCAACCAAGTAACGGGGCCGCAGACCAAGGACGACTTCATTTTCCTGTTCTCCCGACTGCCCAATATGGTTGCGGCAGCCGACTTATGGACGGCCATCGACGCGGCCAACAACTGGTTTACGCAGTTGGAAAAGCAGGATTTGGAGCGGCTGGAGTCGGTGTTCAGGCAGGCGTTTGCCTGCGTTAACGGCCAAGCCAACCCGTTCGAAAACGGGCTGGCAACTTTTGTTTTGGAGTACGGAAGGCTGCTGGAGCGCCGCTATAGGCCAGCCCTGCCCTCGCTGAAAGGCGCTATCGCAGGTCTGAAGAGCCTCGCCGGCGGGCGCTACACGCTCATGCAGCAACCCTTTACGCCATTGTTAAGCCTGCCTATGATGGTCGAGAACACGCCCACCAGCGCCATCTGCGTGCTGCTAAAGGGTATTATTGCCAGATTGGAGCGCGGCCTCACGCTGCCTGTACTATCCACCCCAACCCACCGCCCATGCTATGTAAGCCCGCTGACGCTCATCGACAGGCTGGCAAAATATGAGCAGGCCGGCTGCCGACCGTCGCCCCTCGACCTGCAACTGGCCATTAACCGCTGCGCCATGGAGCAGCGCAAGGAGGCCGCAACGTATGCCATGGAGGCGCTGCAGGGCGAATACCGCAACCTCATGTTGTTCCTTCTGGACGATGATACCGACCCTGCACCGCCCTTCAACATGCAGGCCGCGTGGGTAGAAGCAGGCCTGGTGAAGGCGCCGGAGACGGAGTTTGCCGCCTTCAGCGGCTTCAAAATCAACCTCAAACCACGCAAGTATCTCACCGGAACGTACACCCTACCGGCCAATTACGAGGACAAACCGGCCCAAAAAGCTATCCGGCTGGACTGCGGGCGCACGTATCTGAGCCAGCCATTCGGCCCTAAGTTGTGGCAGGAATACCTCAACATGGAATACTTCTTCCTCGTTTCAAACACGTACACCGAGGCCATGATGAGTCTTTTTCCTAACCGGCCGGAACAGCTCTTGGGGCAGATAATGAACGAATACATGGTGATGGACAGCCCTGCCAACGGCCATCGGCGCATCATCTGCACCGCCCTGGGCCAGCTGATGGAGCAGAGCTGCCCGCTGCGGGGCATGAGTCAGCTCTTCGTAGCGGCCTGTTTGGTGTGCGCCGATGCCCCCACCCGCACCATTGCTGCCGAACTGTGGGCACAGCGCACGGCACAAGATGCCATCGACAACACGCAAACCGGCAAGTATCTGGCCGAGCTCCTGCGCCGCCACCTCTACCCGCTCGCCCGGCTGAACAAGCTGCTTGGCGAGGCAATGCTGCACCGCAGCACCCGCCACGACGCCCAGTTACGCCGCCTGCTGGCGCCTGCAGTGGACGTAGCAGCCTGCAACCGCTTAACGGGAGGCGTGCAGTTAAAGAAGATTTGGGATGGTTTGGCCCCCGCTTCGGAATAAAGAAACGGTGCCGAAGCCATGCAGCAGCGGTGTTGCAGCCCATCACCCGCCACCCTGCACCCATCAGCTGGGAACTTTCGACACTTGTCGCACCCTCATTCGACACCCGTCAAACAATCGTTTGACAGGTGTCAAAAGTTGTTGGGTGATAGCAGTTGGGTGTTAGGGCAATACTTACAGGTGCTTTGGAGGGTACAGGCTGTCCCACCAGGAGGCATCACCTTTGAGGTATTTCTGGAACCACGCGAAGATTGTATTTTGCCACTTCTGGCGCTTGTTGTAGTCAACAATGTGGTGGTTCTGCCCGTCTACCACCACGAAAGCCGTGGGGCGGCCCAGCAACTTGAGTGCAGTGTACATCTGGATGCTCTCTCCTATGGGCACGTTAGTATCGGCATTGCCGTGCAGGAAGAGCAGAGGAGTGTGTATCTTGTCGGCATGGAAGAGCGGACTTTGGTCCACATAGAGTTCCTGGTCGGTCCAAGGATAGCGGCCGGCCATGGACACTTCGCTGTAACTATAGCCCCAGTAGCCCTCGCCCCAGTAGCTGGTATGGTCGCTGATACCGGCATGCGACACGGCTGCTGCAAACAAGTTGGTCTGCGTTTGCAGGTATTGAGTCATGAAACCGCCGTAAGATGCGCCGATGCAACCTATCTTCAGGCTGTCAATATATGAATGTTGGGCTGCAAACTTGCGTGTTCCTTCGATGATGTCGTCGGCCACTCCCTTGCCTGCCGTGTTGACATGGCGCGACGAGAACTCCTGACCAAAGCCCACGGCGCCGCTGGGATTGATGACGTAAACTACGTAACCCTGGGCTGCATAGAGGTGGGGAGGATAGTTGCCGGCGAAGTTACGGCTCGTTGGTGAGCAGCCGCCGTAGTAGTAAACGATGAGAGGATACTTGCGCGAGGCATCGAAATGGGGCGGCAGATAGTAGCGGCCGCTGATGGTATCGCCACGAGTAGCTACGAAACTCCATGCCTGGCAGGTTCCCAACTCAATGTTGCGGAGCCTCGGAAGGCTCAAGTCATCCTGCAGAACCGACTTTCCGGTGCGCGTGTTCAGCATATAGAGGCGGTCGGAATTTGACGCTCCATCGCCATACCAGGCCATGGTGGGCGCCTTGCCGGCCAAGGCCAGCCCGTTTACCTCGTCCTCCGGCGTGGGCAGTTGGGTGATTTTACCGTTGCCGGGATTGACCTTGTAGAGGTGAATATAGTCGCGGTCGTAGGCCGTGAAGTATATGTTGCCGTCGGCATTGCTCCACTCATAGTCCATTATTCCGGGCTTGAAGTGGCGCGTCAGGGGGCGTGCATGGCGGCCGTCGGCATCAATCGTGAAGAGCTGATAGTCGTACATGCTGGGTATGCGGCCATCGGGCACGTTCTTGCCGATGCCGCCCAGGCTTTCGGGTGAGCCCATCACGACCAGTTGGTTGCCGTTGGGCGAGAAGCGGGCGCTGGCCAGGAAGCCGTCGTCTGTTATCACCGGCGTGGCCTGCATGGTTGCAAGGTCGAGCCGAAGGATGGAGAACAGCGTCGTTGGTCGTTGCGTAAGGCGACTGCGGGAGGTCATGATGAGCAGATAGCGGCCATCGGTCGAGATGTCAAGTAGCGACGCCCCGCGGTATCCGAAGGTAAGAGGTTGGAGCAAACCGGTATGCAGGTCGAAGCGAAAGAGCGACGGGCGGTCGCGCCATCCGGGCTGACGATCGTCGGGACTAACCACCTCGTAGACGTCTTTCTGCTCCTTGGGGCCTTCGTTCTGCTGGGTAACGATGAGGTAATCTTCCGTTGGCGAGACCACAAACGAGCCCTTGGGCAGATGTTCGGTCAGCACGGTTTCGGCTCCGGTGGCTATATCCGTAGCCACAAGTTGGCCGTTGCGGGCGGCGTAGTAGCGGTTGGTGGTGGGCATGAGGCTGATGTTCTCCGACGTTTCGAGCACCGTGCGGCGCGTCTGCAGGTCGGTAAGTTTCCGGCGCCAGGTGGTTTTTCCGGCGTGGTCTACGGTGTAGTAAGTGGCCAGGAGGTAACGGCCGTCGTGCGAAAGGCTCACCCCACGCAGCCTTGTTCCTTCGCAGATATCGGCCAAAGTGAGCCTTCTCGACCTACTGCTGCCCACGGTGAGCGCGGTGTCGGCTGCCGAGAGGGAGACCGAAAGCGAATCGGCACGGCCCCTCTCGGTAAGGTATTTGAGCACAAAGGCATGCGTGGCAGGCGCCAGCTGCAGCTCTTCGGTGGGCTTGCTCTCGCGGTTGTCCACGTAGAGTTGATAGTTCTTGAGCCCGCTGACCTTTACCTTGGCCTTGGCAAAGTTGGCATTGGTTACGCTGAAATAAAGCAGATGGAGGGCATAGTCGGCCTTGGCAGAAGGCGCCACGGCCCCGCTGAAGGCCTTTCCTTCTGCCGCCCGGCTGATGTCGACGGGCGTCTTGAGCAGCGTGGAGGCATCGAAACGCTTGCCCGCAAAGTCGATGCTGTCTACCATAACGGGCTTCTGCAGCACGTAGGGGCCGCTGTATCTGAACACCTTAACGGGCACTTCGGCCGCCAAGGCGAACCCGGCAGCCAGCACGGCAGCCGAGAGCAACAACGTTCTTTTCATCTTACCGGTCTGCTTGAAACAACGGATCTTCGGGCATAACCATAACAGGTTTCTGCTCGTACTGCCTGAGCATGGTCTCTGGTACGAACTCCTTGCTCACCACGAGGCGGAACATATAGTCGTTGAACCACTGGTTGGTCATCACTGCATAGCCGTTGAGCCCTGCCGAGGGGCCCCAACTGTTCTCCACTTTCCACTTGAGCGGGCGGCCTGAAGCATCCAAGTCAACGGCCGTAAGGGTCATGGCATGGGTGCTGCCACTGTCGTAGGTGGCTATGCGCTGTGCCTTGTCCATGCCGAAGGTGGTGCCGAAGAGCGTGCCGTAATCGTACATCTGCGAGTCCATGTAGCCGCGTTTGCGGTCGAACTGCTTGCCTACATCGTACGAGCTGTACAGCTTACGGCCGGCCTTGAGCGACGAGATGGCCAGCCGGGCGATGTCTTCCATGGGCAGGTTGAGGTACTTCCAGTTGTGCCCATCGTAGGTATGGCGGTCGTACTCCACCTCGAATGTCTTGTAAAACGGCCGGCGCGGGTCGTTCATCACCATGATGAACGAGCCGTTAAGCGGCCGGCCTACCGTCTGTTCGTAAAATTCACGCGGCGTGTACTTGCGCTCCGGCACAACGATACGGCCGCTGCTGTCGCGGAAAGCGTAGCTGAACTCCTTGACGGGAGCGCCCAGCGTGAGGCAAAGCATGCGGTAAACGGTGGCCAGCATCTCCGTTTTACGGGCCTGTACGGCCTGCTTCGGCCTGCCTGCAGCAACCATGGAGCGCAGTTCGAGGCCGTATTCGCGCAGCTTGGACGACAGAACACGCTGCATGCGCGTGGTGTTTTCGCCCGAAAAAGTTTCGGGTTGGGCGCTCATGGGCACCAGTCCATACTTCTCGGCCAGGTCGGCAACGCCGCAGAAGGTGCCTCCGTCGTTGATGGGATGGTGGAAGAAGAACTGCACGCGCGTATCGTCCATGGGCTTCTTGGCACAGTCTATGACGCCCTGCAGCATGAGGTTGGCCTTCTCCAGCTGGTCGTAAAAGAACAAATAGCCCTGCGAGAACTCCACCGTCTGCTTGCCCTCGTGGCGCAGGGCATAGTCGGCACGCAGCACGTTGAGCCCGGAGAACATCCAGCAACGGCCCGAACTCTTCTGGTTGTGGATGCTCTGGCGGGGCGTCTCGATGCCGAAGTGGGTGTCGAAGTCGCCCTGCACGGCGTGGTTACGAGCCAGGTCATCGATGGAATTGGCCGCAATGGCGTTGAAAAGAGCTTTGTCGGCAGCCGTCGTTTGCTGTGCGTTTTCAACCTGCCGGAGCATCTGCAGCGAGATTCCTCCGTCCTTTGTCTGGGCCTGAGAGCCGCCGGCAGCAGCCAGCATAACGGCCATGAGCAAGATTCTTGTATTCATTGTGTTGTGATTGATGTGTATTTCCGTTGGCACAAAGTTACGAAAAAAGGTTGGAAAACGCAAGAAACACACCTTAAATACGCCCCCGGCGCGCAACTTGGCGGCCTTCGGCGCGTGAGTCGAAGGGCTGGCATCGGCTCCCCGCAACCCATCACCCATCACCCAACAACCATCACCCAAACACAAAAAACCAAAAACCAACAAAAAAAAAACACCAAAACAAAAAAACAAAAAACAAAAAACAAAACCCCCAACCCCAACCCCACAAAAATAAACCCACCCCCAAAAAAAAAAAAAAAAACACAAAAAAAAAAAAAAAAAAAAAGGATGG
>LAHS01001640.1_pt1 | contig 13776 bp, 5 predicted proteins | sample 329651 | NCBI WGS metagenome assembly LAHS01 (sample SAMN03275699, study PRJNA271635) | activated sludge metagenome | isolation source: sample C-1 Sludge from hydrolytic chamber (first chamber) of Anaerobic... | reverse complement strand
AAATTACGACCCCATTGCATAACCACGAGCATTCGTGTTCATTCGTGCAATCCGTGGTTCAAATCACAAAGTTCATCATGGCAAATCTCAAATCACTTGTCAAAGACACGGCCATCTACGGCATCAGCAGCATCGCCGGCCGATTCATCAATTATCTCCTCGTACCCATTCAGACGGCGGCGTGGGCCGCTTCGGGCGGACAGTATGGCGTGGTGACTAATGTCTATGCCTACACCGCACTGCTCATGGTGATCCTCACCTACGGCATGGAGACCACCTTCTTCCGTTATGCCAACAAGACCGAGGAAGATCCGCAGACCGTCTATACCACCACACTGATCACGGTGGCCTCTACCTCGCTGCTCTTCATCGTGCTGGTGCTGTCGTTCCTGCACCCCATTGCCTCGTTCATGGGCTACGCCGCACACCCCGAATGGGTAGCGGTGATGTTTGTCTGCGTGGCGATCGACGCCTTCAAGTGCATTCCCTTTGCCTATCTGCGCTATAAGAACCGGGCGGTGAAGTTTGCCGCTATCCAGATAGGCAACGTGCTGCTCAACATCGTGCTCAACATCACCTACCTCCTCGTCCTGCCCAAGCTCCGCATCAATCCCTTCGGACTCTACGACGACCACTTCACGCTCGAGGTCGGCATGGTGTTCTACATCAATCTCGTCTGCACCTCCGTCGTCACGCTGTTCTTCTGGAAAGAGCTCGTGGGTTTCCGTTATCGCTTCGACGCAAAGCTCCTGCGCCGCATGCTGCGCTATGCGTGGCCGCTGCTCATTCTGGGCGTGGCGGGCATACTCAACCAGACCTTCGACAAGATCGTCTTCCCCTTCCTCTACCACGGAGCCGATGCTGCGGCCGAGCTGAGCATCTATGGTGCCACGGTGAAGATAGCCATGATCATGGCCATGATCACGCAGGCCTTCCGCTATGCCTACGAGCCTTTCGTCTTCGGTAAGGCCAAAGACAAGGACAACCGCGAGACCTACGCCAAGGCGATGAAGTTCTTCGTCATCTTCACCCTCTTTGCCTTCCTCCTCGTGATGGGCTATATGGACGTGCTGCGCTATATCATTCCCAACCACGACTACTGGGCCGGACTGCGCGTGGTGCCCATCTGCATGGCGGCAGAGATCATGATGGGCATCTACTTCAACCTCTCGTTCTGGTACAAGCTCATCGACCGCACCATCTGGGGGGCCTACTTCAGCGGCATCGGCTGCGCGGTACTCATCGTGGTCAACGTCATCTTCGTGCCGCGTTACAGCTATATGGCATGCGCCTGGGGTGGCTTTGCCGGTTACGCCACGGCCATGCTGCTGAGCTATTTCGTGGGGCAGCGTTACTACCCCATCAACTATCCCGTGCGCCAGATCATGGCCTACGTGCTGCTGGCCCTCGTCCTCACCGTCGGCATGATGGCCTCCAACCGCTACCTCGCCATGCCCCTGGCTCTCTCAGTCAATACCCTGCTCGGCCTGATCTTCGTGGCTTATCTCGTCAGGAAGGATTTCCCGCTCAGCTCCCTGCCCGTCATCGGCAAACATTTTAAGCAATAATTCATCATGGATCGTTGAGCCCCCCGATTCGCCCGATCAACCCAATTCGCCCGATCACCCCGGTTCGCTCTCATTGCTCCGATCCCATAACCCTTTTAACACAATGCTCAGACAAACGCTTCTCTCCGCAGCCCTCCTCTCCGCAGCCCTCTCTGCTCACGCCGACGAAGGCATGTGGACGCTCTTCGACCTCCCTGCCGCCGTCTATAGCCAGATGCAGGCCGAAGGTTTCCAGCTGCCTTACAACAGTCTCTACTATGGCGACCAGGCCATCAAGAACGCCGTGGTCAACTTCTCCGGTTATTGTTCCGGAGTGGTGGTGAGCCCCGACGGACTCGTGTTTACCAACCACCACTGCGGCTTCGAGAGCATACGGTCGCACTCCACCGTTGACCACGACTATATGCTCAACGGCTTCTACGCCAAGACCTACGCCGACGAGCTGCCCAACGAAGACATGTTCGTGTCGTTCATGGTGAGCCAGCAAGACATCACCCCTCGCCTCCGCAAGCTCGGGCTCGATGCCATGAGCAACGCGCAGCGTGAGACTCTGATCGACTCGCTGCAGAACAGCATGACCGACTCGATCAAGCGCATCGACAAGACGCTGCATATCGACATCGACGCCTTCTATGAGGGCAACCGCTATTACGCCACCACCTATCAGGACTTCACCGACCTCCGGCTGGTATTCACCGTGCCCAAGAGCATGGGAAAGTTTGGCGGCGAGACCGACAACTGGATGTGGCCGCGGCAGACCTGCGACTTCTCGGTGTTCCGCATCTACGCCGATCCCAGGACCAACGGCCCCGCGCCCTACTCCAAGGACAACGTGCCCTACCACCCCAAACACTGGGCCCGCGTATCGACCGAGGGCTACAAGGAGGGCGATTTCGCCATGACGCTGGGCTATCCCGGCTCTACCAGCCGTTACCTCTCGAGCTACGGCATAGAGCAAAACTATGCGGAGAACGCCATCAGGGCACAGTCGCGCGGCGTGCAGCAGGACGTCATGACACGCCACATGCGGGCCAGCGAGGCCGTACGCATCAAGTATGACAGCCGCTTTGCCGAGAGTTCCAACTACTGGAAAAACTCCATCGGCATGAACAAGTGTATCGACTCCATCGGGCTCATCAGGCAGAAGCGCGAGTATGAACGTCAGATCCAGGCCTATATCGACTCTACCGGCTACCTGCGCGACAGCCTCGACTTCGGCACCATGGAGCGCCTCTATGCCAGGGCGGCTGCCATACATCACGACCTCAACTATCTCTACGAGAGCTTCATGCGCTCCAACGAGCTGACCCGCCGCGGGCTTCATGCCGACGTACAGGGCCCCCACAACGATCCCAGCAAGCAGTATGTAGAGTTCGACGACGATCAGACCACCTGGGACGAGGCCACCGACAAGGAGCTGCTCGCCGTCTCACTGCGTAACTATCGCGAGCACATTATCGACCCCAGGCAGAGCCTGCCGTCGTTCTATCAGGTCATCGACAAGCGCTTCCGCGGCAACTACCGCCGCTTCGTAGCCTATGTGTGGGGCAGGAGCCAGATAATGAAGAACGGCAAGCGGCTCTATCTCAACCGGAAGCCGCTACGCAGGGATCTGGGCTTCCGTATAGGCCGCGAGCTGCGTGAGATCTTCACGCGTATCCGTAGCGGCCTGGCCGGGGTGGTCGATAGCATCGACACGCAGGAGCGCTACCTCTGTGCGGCCAAGATCCGCATGGAGCAGGACCGTCCCCACTACAGCGATGCCAATTTCACCATGCGCCTGAGCTACGGTCAGGTCGGCGGATTCGAGCTGGGCGGCAAGCCCTCGGGCTGGTACACCACGGCAGAGAGCCTCGCCCAGAAGATGAAGCTGGGCGACAAGGGCGTGACCGACTATGTGGCCGAGCCTGTGATGCACAGCCTCATGCAGGGTGCCGACTTCGGCCGCTATGCCGATGCCCGCACCGGCAAGATGCACCTCTGCCTGCTCACCAACAACGACATCACTGGCGGTAACAGCGGCTCACCCCTCTTCGACGGCCGCGGACGGCTCATAGGGCTCGCCTTCGACGGCAACTGGGACAGCCTGAGCTCCGACATCCTCTTCGACCATCGCCTCGCCCGAACCATCAGCGTCGATATACGTTTCGTGCTCTATATGATGGACCGCTGGGGCCATGCCGACCGCCTCCTCGACGAAATCAAAAAGTAAGCTATCGGGCCCGATCGCTGACACATTGCCAGATTTTATCACTATTGGGTAAAATTCTGACTTCTGAAAAATGACAACGAAAAGGCTCTAAAAAATCAAAGCAGATTCACTTTTGCCAACTCCGAGTTGACAAAATGAGGATTTACAGCTTCGTTTCTTTTCCTCGAAATGTAAAGAAACTCGCTATAACTACTGAATCGCATGATTTTTTAGAGCCTTTTCTGCGTTTTTTCACCCTCCCAGAAACAGCTCTGGGAAGTAAAAACATTCATCATGTATAGAGCAAGGAAGGGCGGGCTGACCCCGCCCCTACAGTCCATACCCACCCTGTCACTATGATTTCTTATCCTGAACTGGCGTATTTCTGCCGCGCTGAACACGCTATGACGGTCAAATTTGTGATTATTCGCAATGCGATTAATGCCTGTTCGCAATGCGATTAATATTTCATCGCGATGTGAATAAGCATGAATCGCAACGCCGATCAGCATAAAACGCGGGTAAATCCCTTATTTTTCGCATCATCGGGCCTGCGGCAGGGTCGTGCTGACAGAATCTTGACATCACCCGTCGGAAAACCATCGAAATACGGGCTCTGCCTGCACGCAGCCATGAGTTCGCGCCGAAGGAGGGCCGTATTTCGGAAGTTCGTTTTGACAAAGTGTCACTTTCGCCTTCCCACTAAAATAGCCCTCCGTTGCCTCCATTTTGAGCGCACACAAAAAATCATGAGAAAAGAGCAACGAAAATCGTAGGTACATTCAACCAAATAGACTATCTTTGCACTACAAGACCCATACATTAATCCCTTAAAATCAATTAGCTTATGAACAAGATTTTACGCTCTTTTTTTGTGGCCGCTATGGTCATGTGTGGCATGATTGCCCAGGCACAGACCAAGTGCAGCAACATCGCCGAATTTCTTAAACTGGCCGACAAGACCGAGGCAGAGCTGACACTGAAAGATGCCATCGCGGTGGCCGACCTTACGGAAGATAAAGGTACTTATCAGACGTACCACCTCTGGGTGCGCGACGCTTCGGGAGCCCTGTATATCTATAATATCAACGCCTTGAAAGATGTCAAGGCCGGTACAAAGCTCAACGGAAGCATCATGCTGAAGATGAGCATCTATAATGGCCTTCCGGAGGGAGCCTATCTAAAGGGTAAGACCTCTGCGGACGGCCTGACGATGGAACCGGGTGCCACCGTAGAGCCCCTGACCTGCAAGGTAAGCGAGATAGCAGATCACATGAGCGACCTGGTACAGCTTAACACGGTAGAAGTGGTGGCTGTGGAGAGCACTAATGGGACCAACTATTATGCTAAGACAGGCGACGGGCAGACACAGCTCTTTCCCAAGATGGACGTGAAGAAAAAGAATCTTGCTGCTGCATCTACCTCCGGCAAGAAATATACGGTGGTTGGCGTGGTGAGTTCTTATAAAGGCACAGCCCAGATCTATCCTATCAAGCTGACCGAAGAAGTTACTGCAGGGATATCAGCTGTAGCTGCGGGTCAGGACCCCGACGCCCCCATTTACAATCTCAACGGACAGCAGGTAGGCACAGACTATAAGGGCGTTGTGATACAGAAGGGCAAGAAGTTTGTGAGGAAGTAAACATCTTCTTCCTCCCCTTTTGCCGAGGTCCTCGCCCGGCGAGCCTCCATACAGACGGGCCGACCAGGCTGACCGTTATGTATCGGCGTATGCTCCATATACAAATCCGGAAGCTCATCATCATGACAGATGACGAGCTTCCGGATTTTCCTGGTATGGCCCCTACGTCAGTTGGGGAGGTTGGGCTCATTCTCCTGCGTGGCACCTACGGCAAGACCTCTCACGCGCTCGGCAAAGTCGGTGGTGCTCGGGGTGGCACGCGTGCGCATCTTCTGGCGTGCATTGTACACCGTCTGGGGCGACAGGCCGAGAATCTGACTGATGTGCACGCTGTTGTTGATGCCCAGCCGCACGAGCGCGTAGATGCGCAGGTCGGTGTTCAGGCGTTTAGGGTTGCGCAGACGGATCTGCTCCTCGGGACGCAGAAGGCTGTTAAACTGCTCGGTGAAATCGGGAAAGAGCCTCAGGAAGATCTCGTCGAACTTGTCCCACAGGTCGTGCAGGGCTTTCTGGTTGGCATCGCTATGGGCTCTGGTAGTCTCTATCGCCATGTCGTACTGCCCTGCCATGAGCTTGCGGTTGAGGTCTTTCTTGATGTCCTCTATCTGGTGCAGGTATTCCGCACACATGGCAAACATCTGCCCGATGTACTCCTCTTTCAGGTAGTTGGCTTCGCGCAGGTTGCGCTCATTCTGTTTGAGTTGCTCGTCCTGCCTGGTGAGCGCCCGGTTGGCTTCCACCAGATTCTTCTGCTCCTGGCTGAGCTGTGACGACACCTGCTTGACCAGGGCGTACTGCTTTTCGAGTTCCCCATAGATGACCTTTCGCCTGCGCGACATGATGCCCGCAGTAATGATGCCGGCAGTAGCGATGAGCAACAGCAACAGGGCTGCTACGGCCAGGGCGAGGTTCTGCTGGGCATAGTGGTGCTCACGTTGCTGTAGCGACTTGTGCAGATTCTCCTGCAGGTCGTACAATGGTATGCGCAGGCGGTCGGGAAATCGCTTGTTGCTTTGGCTTATCAGGTTCATAAACTTGTCGGCATAGTCCAGTTCGCCCACGCTGATGGCCTCGTTGGTCACATACCACAGCATGGTGAGCTGTGAGCTTCCTGCCCGCAGCGCAGCAACAACGCTGTTTGCAGACATGCGCAGCAAGGTAGGTCTGTCGCCCAGGTCGTTGGCCAGGATAGCCGTTTCGGCGCACATCAGCTCATAGTCTCTCTCGTTGGGCGACATCTTTTCTGCCTGTGCCTTCATCTGCATCAGCAGCTGTCGCTTCCTGTCTGTGCGGGTCTCATGCCAGAACCGGGCATGCAGGAGCATGGTGGACGACAGCCGTATGCCCGAAGAGAGAATGGAGTCGCTGTAGCTGACGCTCTCTCTGGAGGGCTGGGGACGGTTATAAAAGATGGAATAGTTCTGCCAATAGGTCAGTTCGCAGTCGTAATATTCCAGCCGGTCGTCGCTGCTGAGGGGCATGTCCTTCAGTGTGTTGAGCGTGGCGCGGCACTGGGCGAGGTATCCGGCGGCGTTGCAGATGCGGCACTTCATGAGCAGGCTGGCAGCTATCTTGTCGTGACCGCCCATCTTCAGGGCGAGGTCGTAGCAGTGCTGCTGGTATTTCAGGGCCTCACGGGTGTTGTTGTTGATGCAGAACTCGGCGATCTTCAGCCCGTACATGAAAGCCTCGTCGTCCGACTTGGCCTGTCTGAAGTTGTCATGATATTGATCCAGTATCTTAGCATTCATCGTTGCAAAGACGGAGATGCTGTCGATACTCGCCGACACTTGTTCGAAGCATCGCCTTTGCCATGCCTCGCTGGATGCCTTGTGCCCGCAGGAAGTCAGGAACAATGCGCAGAGTAGGAAAAATGATAAACGAATGTTCAAGGTATTTTTAACAGATAGATTGATACTGTGGCAAAGATACAAGAAAAAAGACGAATGTAAGGTATGACAGGTATGATTTTTTAGGGTCTGGAGTGGCAAAAATAGAGGTCATGAGAACGCGTCGTCATTACTCTCACCTTACTATTCGATCGGCATAACTCTCTGATAATGAGTTGATATTTAATCAGGAACCTTACTATAATCATACTAGGCCCACTTACTATGAGCGTCAATCTGCTGAAATGTGTGCTAACTTTGCAAACAGAAATCATACCCTAACTAAAAACTATATCAATGAATAAGCAATTACTCTTCGGAGCAGCTATGACCCTGATCGTGGCTCCCGCCTTTGCCCAGGAGGCAAAGACCGACACCGTGCAGAGCACGAAAGAGGTGAAAAACCGTAACGTGCTCCTCAATGCGTCGAGTGCTAACCAGCCCCGTCAGATCAACATCGGGCTGCCAGCCGAGATGTCGGCAACGATCTATGAGGACGGCACGCCTCTGTCGTGGACGTGGTGGCCCCTGCTTCCTTATTATTATTGGTCGCCCGGTCCTGGCTATGGCCGCATGGGTTCCACCACGCTGAGCGAGGCTACCGTCACCACCGGTACCGTGGCTAACATTCTGGAGTGCTGGAGTGCGCCCGGCACGGAGCAGTTTCGGGGCTCCGTGGGCTATAAGACCAATATCCGCGGTCGCCAGAACCTGAGCGTAGGCATCTCGGGGCCCATCGTCAAGGGCTGGAGTTACGCCGTGGCTGCCCATATCGATCACGATCCCGGCGACAACAAAGTGGCCGATGCTGCCCTGCAGCAGAAGCAGCATCAGTATTTCGCCGGAATCACCAAGCGGTTCAAGAATGGCAAGGGCGACATGAGTCTCTTCTACAAGTATGCCCAGAACCAGATGCTTAGCGATGGCTCGGGACCTTTCTACTATGAGGGTGACGGCAGTGTGGAGACCCTGGCAGGCTTTGATCTCGGACGCGACGGCTATCTGCCCGCCAACGGACTGATGGAATATACCGACGTGCGCACGGGCAAGAAGGTTGCCGTTTACCGCAACGGCACCAACAAGGCCATGAGCAACGACCTGAAGTTTGTGCTCAACTACAACTTCAATCCCCGTCTGAGCCTGAAGGTGATGAGCAAGTATCACTATGCCAACGTCAACACCGCACAGCCGCAGGCCATAGCCATGAACGAGGCAGTTGAGGCTACCGGGAATCCCTATACCTACGCTTACAGCGAAGGTGGGCATAAGGCCGGTGACCCCTACGTAGGAAAGGTGCAGATGAGATGGATGAGTGGCAACAACGCTAATGAGCGTGCATGGTACAACACGGCAGAGCTCAACGGACGCAGCAAAAACAATCATCATAGCTGGCGTACGGGTGTGAACTTCTGGTGGGTGATGCCCGAGGACTATAACAGCACTGCACTCTTCCTCCACACCGTGGAAAAGAATCCCGTGTGGCTCAACTTCATGGGGCAGCGCTCCATGAGCGACAACAGCGGCGCTTCATACGTGGACGGCCATGAGGTGATAGCCGCGGCCTATGCCTCGGACGATTGGCAGGTGACCGATCGGCTGTGGCTCTCAGGTGGTCTGCGACTGCAGTACTATAAGTCGGCCGGTCACAATGCTCCCTGGCTGGAATACGACATGAAGACCGTGGTTGACGCCGCCAACGAGCGTACCAACGGCTGGAGCATGCTTCAGGCCAAGAAGACGCCGTTCAGCATCGACTTCTTCCTCCCGTCGGTCTCTCTTACTGCCCGTTACACCCTGCTGCCCGGCTTTGGCGTGGAGGCAGAGGGCATCTTCAGTAGAGCAGGATCGGGCTGTCCGGGGTTCGAGGGGCAGTCGATGCCCAATACCGATCCCAGCGACACCTATTTCGGCAAGGGCGGCATCTTCTGGAACAACTCCTGGGTCAAGCTCGTCAGCCAGGTGTCTTACATCAAGAAGACCAACTATCAGCGCGGCATGCAGTTCAGTAACCCCAACGATGCCTCCGACGTGGTTTCTATGAATACCACTTATGACGTGGAAACGGTAGGCTGGACCACCGATGCCGTGATCACCCCGTTCAAGGGATTCATGTTCCACGGCCTGCTCACCCTGCAGAGTCCGAAGTATAAGAACTATAAGTTCACCGTACCCTTCAAGAATGCTCCTGCCGTGGAGTACAGCTTTGACGGCAACACTTCGGGCGGTGTAAGCAAGACCATCATCGAGCTTGACCCAAGTTACATGTTCGGTCCCTTCCGTGCATGGGCCAGCTTCCGCTATCAGAGCAAGCAGTATATCAACAAGACCAACTCGCTCTACTTCAACGGTCGCTGGGAGACTTTTGCGGGAATTGACTACAATCTGAATAAGAACGTGAGCTTCTCGGTGAACTTTGTCAACCTCTTCAACCAGAAAGGTGCCAGCGGCAGCATCTCGTCGGCTGACCTCGTGACCGAGACGGCTCCCTACAGACACTACCTCATGGCCGGAAGCTATATCCGCCCGTTCACCGTAGAGTTTGGCACGAATATCCACTTCTAACAAATCGCGACTTCGCAGGCCACTGATATAATAAATGATGACCTGCGGAGTTATTAATAAAAAGAAACCTATATGAACAAGATGAAAAGCATTGTGATGCTCGTTGCTGCCCTGTTACTGGGCACAACGCATGCGCTGGCCGATAATGAAACACCCCTGCTGAAGACCACCGTAGCCCAGGGGGAGCTGGAGGGGGTTCGGGAGAACGGCCATGCTTACTACAAGGGTATCCCGTTTGCCGAGCCACCTGTGGGCCGTCTGCGCTGGAAGGCTCCCGTGCCCGCTAAGGCCTGGAAGGGCGTATATCACGCCAACGAATATAAAGCGCGCCCGGTGCAGATGGCGGCTCCCGGCACCAAGATGAGCGAGGACTGTCTCTACCTGAATGTCATCACACCGGCCAGGAAGGCGTCCGACAGGCTTCCCGTGCTGGTGTGGATTCATGGCGGCGGCTTCTCTACCGGCTGCGCCAGCTCTGACGACGGCGTGAAGTTTGCCGACGACGGCATCGTGTTCGTCTCCATAGAGTATCGTGTGAATGTATTCGGCTTCATGGCCTCGGCCCGCCTCACGGCCGAGAGCCGGAGGGAGACGGGCGCGGCCACCAGTGGCAACTATGGCTTGCTGGATCAGATCCTCGCCCTGAAATGGGTGAAGAACAACATTGCTGCCTTTGGCGGCGATCCCGACAAGGTGACCATCATGGGCGAGAGCGCCGGAGGCATCAGTGTGGCCATGCTCTGCCAGAGCCCGCTGGCCAAGGGACTCTTCCGCGGTGCCATCAGCGAGAGCGGCGGCAACATGGTACCTATGGCCGACCAGCGCATTGACAACAACACCATGCGGTCACTCAGGGGTAACGAGCAGTATGGTGATGCCATGCTGCGGCGGCTCGGCTACGGCAAGATGAACCTGAAGAAGCTCCGTCAGCTTCCCGCCGAGAAGCTGCTGGGCGACTCTGCCGCCTTCTCCGCCGGCGGTGCCCTATGGCCTGGCTATGACGACTACGTTCTCACACCCGATGCCTATGTGCAGTACCAGAAGGGAAACTATAACGATGTGAACGTGCTCATCGGTACCAACTCGGACGAGGGTTCCATGTTCACGGGATTCCTGGGCGGCTATACCCCCACCCTGTATGATAAAGAGATGAGGGTGAGCTTCCCCGACGCCACGTGGCGTGCACGCTTTGAGAAGGCCTATCCCGGGCGCACCCTTCAGGAAGCCTTCGATGCGCATAGCGACATCTTCCGCGATGCCGCCTTCGCATGGCCTACTTATGCCTGGGGCAACCTGCAAAGCCAGCGTACGGCAGAGGGTGCCGGCAAGGGCAAGGTATATATGTACTTCTTCGATCAGCTGAATATGCAACAGAATCCCTTCCGCAAGGGGCAGACGACGGATCGCAAGGCCGTCTCCACCCACGCCTTCGAGCTCCCCTATACCTTTGCTACCAGCGTCTTCGGTCCTGCAAGCAAGGATCCTCGTGACGTATCGCTCACGAAGGTGATGCACCAGTATTGGGTGAACTTCATCAAGACCGGTGATCCCAACATGGGCGACTGCAGGAAGCAGTGCCTGCCGCTTTGGCAGGCTTACCAGAAGGGACAGGAGAAGGTGATGTACTTCCGCAACGGCGCCAGCCAGATCTTCATGCCCAATACCGACAAGCTCGAGCTCTGGGAAGAATATTTCAAGGAAGTGAGGAAGTGAGGAGTGAGGCCCACCCCCGTCCCCTCCCAAGGGAGGGGTGACCAGCCGCGGTAACTAATCACTCCTAACTTCTAACTCCTAATTCCCTAATTCCTCACTCCCAGCGGCCCACCCCCGCCCCTCCCAAGAGAGGGGAGAGCAGCAGCCGTAACTCCTCACTCCTCACTCCTAATTCCTAATTCCTAACTCCTAACTAAACACTCCTACCGCTTCTCTCCTCCCTTGGGAGGAGCCGGGGGTGGGCCCCAACTCCTAACTTCTCTTTCTCCTTATGAACAATTTTAAGAAAATGACTCTCTCTTGCGCGGCAGCCGCCCTGACCCTCACGGTAGGTGCACAGCCTAAGCTGGCCGCCGGCAACATCGACGAAGTGATCCATGCCATGACGCTCCACGAGAAAGCTCTCCTTGTGGTTGGTACAGGCTCGGAAGGACTATCGACAACAACCCTTGGGTCACAGTCGCGCCTGATTCCCGGTGCTGCCGGTACCACCCATGCCATTCCGCGCTTAGGAATACCTATGGTCGTGCTTGCCGACGGCCCTGCGGGACTGCGTATCAACCCCACGCGCCTCTACGACAGCCAGACTTACTACTGCACCCACTTCCCCATCGGCACCTGCCTCTCGAGCACCTGGAACACGGAGCTCGTGCAGAGCGTGGGAGCTGCCATAGGCAACGAGGTGCGCGAGTATGGTGTCGATGTGCTGCTTGCTCCGGGAGTGTGCCTGCAGCGCAACCCGCTCTGTGGGCGTAACTTCGAATACTATTCCGAGGATCCTGTGCTCTCGGGCCTCATAGCCTCTGCCTACATCAGCGGTGTGCAGAGCCAGGGCGTGGGAACCAGCATCAAGCATTATGCCTTCAATCAGCAGGAGACGGCCCGAATGGGCTCCGACGCACGTGTGAGCCAGCGTGCTGCACGCGAGATCTACCTGAAGAACTTTGAGATAGCCATTCGTAAATCGCAGCCCTGGACCGTGATGTCGAGCTATAACGGGGTCAACGGCATGCAGACCTCTGAGCGAGAGGACCTCATCAAGACCATTCTCCGCGAAGAGTGGGGCTATAAAGGCATGGTGATGACCGACTGGTTTGGCGGAACCGACCCCGTTTACCGTGCCGGACGAACCAACCGTGTGGCCAACATGAAGGCCCTCAACAACCTCATCGAGCCGGGAAGCTCGCAGGACACGCAGGACATTGAGGATGCCGTGAACAGCGGCAGGCTCCCCATGGCCGTGCTCGATGACAATGTGCGCGGCATTCTGCAGCTCATCGTGAAGACTCCACGCTTCAAAGGTTATCAGTTCTCCAATCACCCTGATCTGAAAACCCATGCCCAGGTGACGCGCACTTCCGCCTCAGAGGGCACCGTACTGCTGAAGAATGAGGCTGCCACGCTGCCATTCGCCAAGAGCATCAGGCGCGTGGCGGCATACGGGTTGGCAAGTTACGAACCCATATCGGGCGGTACGGGTTCGGGCGATGTGCATAGCTCTTACACCGTGTCGCTCATCGAGGGCCTGCGCAACAACCACTATGCCGTGGACGATGACCTCCTCATGAGCTACACCACCTACCTGAGCCAATGTAAGGACAGCATAGCCAAAATACCCCATGAATGGTGGCAGAACATGCCGTTGGCTCCCGAGAGGGTACCCGCCGAGGCAGAGCTGCAGAAGACCGTGGCTGCCAACGATGCTGCCGTCATCACCCTGCAGCGTCTCTCGGGCGAGGGCTCCGACCGCGATGCTAAAGACTTCAACCTCACCAGCAATGAGCACCGCCTCATCACCGCCGTCAGCAAAGCCTTCCACAAGGCCGGCAAAAAGGTGGTAGTGGTGCTCAACATCGGTGGTGTCATCGAGTCGGCCTCGTGGAAGGACATACCCGATGCTATCCTGCTGCCCTGGCAGTGCGGTCAGGAGTTTGGCAACAGCGTAGCCGATATTCTTGCAGGCGTGCAGACTCCCTCGGGCAAGCTGCCCATGACGTGGCCCGTCAACTTCATGGACGTGCCGTCATCCAGGAACTTTCCGCTCGATGCCCTGCAGATCGGCTTTGAGGAGAAGGACCTCACACGCTATCAGAAGACCCCAAACGTGGGCTATACCAACTACGAGGAGGATATCTATGTGGGCTATCGCTACTTCGATACCTTCCGGAAGGCGGTGTCTTATCCCTTCGGCTATGGGCTGAGCTACACCAC
>LAHS01002029.1_pt1 | contig 13778 bp, 11 predicted proteins | sample 329651 | NCBI WGS metagenome assembly LAHS01 (sample SAMN03275699, study PRJNA271635) | activated sludge metagenome | isolation source: sample C-1 Sludge from hydrolytic chamber (first chamber) of Anaerobic... | reverse complement strand
TCGTATACGATCAGAGGAATATCGGTTGATACAGACGGTCTCATTAGCAGTTCGGAAGCAGAAAGTACCGTAGCGGACAGGGCGGGATACATCGTTTTAGCTGTGAAGGATTTAGATACGCCTCCTAAAAATTCGACTTTCGTTTGCTTTAATAAAGCCAAAGCGGTAGAGTCATCCGAGCCGTCGCCCAAAACGCAAAACACGCTGTTTTCTTTTTCGTTTTTTATTAGATAATCCACCATAGCGCTATCGAGTTCGTCGAAGTTTTCGGCGTTTTCAAAGATAAAATCTAAAGAAACTGCGTTTATGTTGTTTTTATTAAAAAATTCGTAAGTATCGCTTTTTGCCGTTTTTACAAATACCGCGTCCGCATTTAAAGCGGCTGCTTGTCCTATTAAAGTTAAATCGCCCGCTTTATTACCCAGTCCGACTATTTTAAACATTTACTCTCTCCTATCCTGCCTTTTTTTCAAAAAAGGCATAGCTCTTAATTCTTCTTTCGTAAAGACACGAAGAACGATGAGTCCCACGCCGTAAACCAAAACGCCTATTGCTCCTCCCACAAAAAAACGAAGCCAAATGTTTGGCGTAATAAAATACACTATGAGTACTACGACAGTCATTATAACACCGGACAGAGTTATTAGACCAGCCTTTTTTATTACGGTATCGTTTTCGCCTGTTAGCCTAAGATACGACATAGCGTTAAGCGCTCCCGATATTAAAAACGAAACAACGGATGCGACACCCGCGCCGTAAATTCCGATTCTCGGTAAAAGCAATAAATTGAAAACTATTTTAAAAACCGCACCGATAAAAAGATTTCTTACAGGAACGAAAATTTTATCGAGTCCCTGCAAAACCGCGGAAAAAATTTGCAGATACGTTATTAAAATCACTGATATGGCGGTAAGCCTTAATAGATTTACCGCGACTTCGGTACTGTCCGCATTCAACGTGGGATAAAGTAAATGAACTAAACTTTCGGGCAAAATCATATACACGATCATAAACGGCAAACCTACCGCAAGTCCCAGCTTCAGCGCGGAATTAGTTTTCTTTTTTATTTGCAGTATATCCCTTTTGACTCTGCTTCCCGAAATCTCGGGCACGATAGCGATAGCCAAGGAAAGCGTTAAGACTATCGGGAAATTAACGAGTGAATTTACAGGTCCTGTAAACAAACCGTAAAGTCCGGTTGAATACGACACTGTCATTGTTTTTGATAATATATTTACAACCAAAATACTGTCTATAAATTGCGAAAGAGGAAAAATCATTCCCCCCAGAGTTATCGGAATCGACAATCTTAAAATAGCGCGGTAATCCTTTCTTGCCTCTTTTAGCGTATTTGGAAATATAAACGTTCCGCCTTCTTTTTTAAAACAAACGAGAAGATAAATAAACGCGACCACTTCGCTTAAGGTTATGCCCAAAAGCGCTCCTATTACGGCATATAAAATTGAAAATCTCTTTAGCAAAAAGGCAAATCCCAAGCCTAAAACGAGCTTCGATACTTGCTCCACAATTTGCGAACGTGCGGAGTAATGCATTGAAAAATTGCCTTGAAACCAGCCTCGGATTGCAGAAATTCCGGATACGAAAAAAACTGCGGGAGCGATTACGATAAATCCTATAGAAGTAATGGAGTTTCCTTGCAAAAGCGCAATTTGTTTGGAAAGCAGTAATAGTCCTGCGGTACTAAGCAGTCCCGAAACAAGCAGAACGACAACTGCGGAGCTAAAGGTTCTTTTTGCGCTATCAAGGTTGCCCGTCGTCAATTTTTCACTAACCAAACGTGAGATAGCAGTCGGCAGACCGCCCGACGACGCAGAAAGCAGAAGAGCGTAAACGGGAAATACCAACTGGTATAAGCCCATGCCTTCCGCCCCTAAAATATTTGTAAGGGGCACTCGGTAAAGCGCCCCTATAATTTTCACTATTAAAGAGGAAACGACTAATATGGCCGCTCCTTTTATATAGGATGTTCTTTTCATTTTACTTGTCCGGCTAAAAACGCGCTTGCGGTTTCGAGTTGACGTTTATCGGATTCGCTTACGAAATTATCCTTACGGATTAAAATGATTCCGCCTGCAATGTCCCCTCCCGATATTATGGGAGAAACGACTGCGTTTTTTATACCCTCAAAGGTTACTCCTAAAAAGGTGTTAAGTTCGCTTGAGCTTACTTCGCTTATGCGTCTATCCTCCAAAAGCTGCGATAATTTATCGGAGACCTTCGCCCCTTCAACAAGACGTCTTAAATCTCCTTTGCTTACTACGACTTCTTCTTTGTCAACTATAACTACGGTTGCTCCGGTGACAAACACCAAAGCTTCCGCGTACTCTGTTGCAACGTCTTGAAAAAGCTTGACGGTAGAAAACTTTTTTAATATGAGTTCTTCGTCGGACGTAAAAATTTCAAGCTCCTCTCCGCTTTTAATTTTCATAGTTCTCCTTATTTCTTTTGGAATAACTACCCTGCCCAATTCATCTATTCTTCTTACAATCCCTGTTGATTTCATATGTCACCTTCTTTTTGATTAGTATTTTTATACAATCAATATTTATACGAAAAAACCCCGATTGCTCGGGGTTCTTAATTTTATTTCGTTTATTTTTTTACAGACGGATTTTGTCGTTTAATTCCTTAATTTTAGCAACGTTAAGTTTAACGACTCTTCTGTCGTAGGTCACAACGCCGTTAATCTCTTCTTCAACGTCAGAAACTTGAGTATATATCGTTGCCGACAATCCGTTTTTGATTTTTTTAATAACGTTTTTTGTAAAAAGTTTGACATAAGCGTCTTCAAGTTTCGGCAAGGTTTTAAAAATTTTGTATCCGAAAAGCTTTTCGTCGTCGTAAACGTGTCCGTCAATTCTTAAGCTGTAACCTCCGAATTCGGTGATACATACAGGTCTTAAAAGTTTATCGGGACGAATCATAACCGGCTTAAAGTAAATATGCTTGCTCTTCATATCGCCGATTTTTTGATCGTGCCAACCGCTTGCGTGGTCGATAATTCGGGTTTGGTCAAGTTTTTTTATAAATTCGTACGCTTCTTTTGCATCGAATTGTCCCCAGCCTTCGTTAAAGGGGACCCAGCAACCGATAGAAGTGCAGTTGTAAAGCTGCTCTATCATCTCTTCAAGTTCGCAATAATAATTTTCTCTGCCCTCTACGTCCTCGCGCTTAAAGGCTTTGTAATTTTTATCGGAAATATGAATTCCAAGGTAAGGCAAAGTGCCGATAACCATAAAGTTATACGGCATTTCGCCGCCGTTGACCATATCCTGCCATACGATAATTCCAAGCCTGTCGCAATGATAGTACCAACGCATTGGCTCAACCTTAATATGCTTTCTAAGGGTATTAAAGCCCATATCTTTCATAAGGCGTATATCGTAAATTAAGGCTTCGTCAGAGGGAGCGGTATATAATCCGTCAGGCCAGTAGCCTTGATCAAGCAAGCCGTTCATAAAATAAGGTTCGTTATTTAGCATTAATCTCGGCATTCCCTCTTTATCCGTTCCAACAGAAAACTTACGCATTCCGAAATAACTTTTTACTTCGTCCTCGCCGTAACTAAATTTAACGTCGTAAAGGAAAGGATTTTCGGGCGACCATAATTTAACGTCTTTAAGCTTTATTTCCGAGCTTTCTTTTATTTCTCCCGTGTAAATATTTTTCTTTCCGTCAAAAATTTTGACTTCGCATTTCCCTTCCCCCGATAAATCGGTTTCGATTTTAATTGTCGAATTATCTATATCGGGAGTAAAACGAATATTTTCGATATATTGATTTTTTACGCTTTCAAGCCAAACGGTCTGCCAAATACCCGCTTGCGAGCCGTACCAAATTCCGCCGCCTTTCGAGGTTTGTTTTCCTCTGCTGTAGCTTCCTTTATCGGTAGGATCGGTAACGAAAACTTCAATCACTTCCTTTTCTCCGTTTAAAAACTCGGATATTTCAAAGCTGAACGCGTTGTATCCGCCTACGTGGTCTCCCACTTTTTTACCGTTAATAAAGACTTCCGAGATTAAATCCACCGCGCCGAAGTTTATAAATACTTTATCCTTTACAAAGGTTTTATTTAAAATGATTTCCTTTTTATAGCAAAGTTTTTCGTCGTCAGAAAGAGCGTGTTCAACGCCCGAAAGTATGCTTTCAGCGGGAAACGGAACCAAAATTTTGCCTTCTTTGATTGTTTTGTTTTGTTTTTCGATACGATAATCCCATTCTCCGTTTAAGTTGACATAGCTGTCTCTGACAAACTGAGGACGGGGATATTCTTTTAAAACGTTGGCTTTATCTAATTTTTCGCCCCAGGGAGTGAATAATTTTTGTTTCATATCGTCTCCTTAAAATCGAATTTTATTTCGATATTGTTTTCTGTTTCGTAAGTTTTAAGCACTTTTCCTTTCTCGGAAATTGTCACGGTAAGTTTAGCTTTTTTCGTAATCTCTATATCTATTGTTTTTCCGCATAAACTTAGATTAGTCATTTTCATAAAGTTCCATTCTTTCGGCATTGAAGGCTTTAGGGTAAAACTCGATAAACCCGTAGGTCTATAACCAAGTATACCCTCGAACATTATTCTCGAGTAAAGTACACTCTCTGCGGAAAGCTGGCGCCTGTTTCCTTCGGGAAAGGCTTCTTCCATATAAGGAGAATGATTACCAAGAAGTCTGGCATCTGTAAATTCCTTTAAAATATCTATGCTTTTTTCGGTTTTTCCTGCTCTAAAAGTACCTCTCAGCGCAAAAGCAAGCGCTCTATCCCAAGAAGTAGCCTTCTTTTCTTGAGTTTTAAGTCTTCCTCCGCTATAAAGCTCCGCGCCGTAAACTGCATCCGTTACACCCTCGGTTTTGTCAAAAATATCGACGGTTAAAGGAACGCATACCCAAGAACGCAACGCTTTGTTATGCTTAAAATATTTATAAGCGTCGTAGCCTTTAATGTTTGCCGAAAAATATTTGTTTATGTTTTCTTTTAATTTTTGCGCTTGTTTATAATAATCGTTTTCAATATCTAAATCGCCACCTAGATATGAAGCGGAAAGAAGGGTATCGTAAAATAAGCAGTTAGTGAATAAATTATACGTTCCGGTGTGGAAACGGCCTTCCAGTTCGTCGCAGGTTGAGCTTATCACTCCGTCTTTTCCCATTCTATAATTAGAATAATCTATCGCCCACTTAACCATTTGCCAAATTTTTACGCCGTATTTTTTATCGCCTAAGGTGAGTGCAAAACGGAGAGCGCCCGACGCAAGCATAAGAGCGTCGCCCCTATCGCCCGCAAGATTCCAAACGTAATCGCCACCCGAGGCAATAGAACAGGGAACACCTTTTTCCAAATTATTAAAATCAATTTGCTTTGTAAATAAATTAATAGCGTTTTTTGTAGCTTCGACAGCGGGAGCGTATCCGAGATAAGCAAAAAACGGAGCGCTGTACTCTATCTGGTCGTTTGTCCAAATTGCAGCGTAATACACTCCGCCGCCCGGGGAATGAACAAGTCCCATCGGAGTTTTAAAAAGACTTTCCGCTCCGCGAAGCGCGGTATGCGCAAACTCCGCATTTATATTATTATCGGGAGAAATAAAGCAAACCTTATCAAACATTTCGTTTATAAAGCTTTTTCTGAGTTCAATCTGATCTTTTGCGTTAAACGCTAAGTTTTCTTCCGTTTTTGAAGCGGAAAAAACAAAATAAAAAACTGCGCTCCCATTATCCTCGACATCTATTGATACGGGAGAAATTGCGCTCATTTTAAAATTGCCTAAAGCATCTGCGTTTCCAAAAAAGGTCACATAAACGCTGCCGTCTGCCGTGCGCTTTTTGTCTGCGTATACTTTATTTTCGGGCGGTGTGGAAATTTCAAAATTTAATTTCTTACCGCTTACGTTTTTCAGTTTGATTTCTTCGATAAGAGCAGGAACGCTTACCGCAGGATAAAAAGTGCGCGTAATTTTTGCGCCTCGTTTTGTATCGGAAAGGATTCTTAAATTTCCTTTTATTCCGATTTCTTCGGCGTACTCTGACGTTAACCTTTCGCCGTCGATTTTTATAACCGCGTCTTCCTCAAGATTGACAGAATATGTACTTGAAGTAATATTGGGTTTCATTCGAAGAAGGGGAAAAGCCAAATGTTTCTCGAGAAGCAAACGGTTATCTTCCTCTACAGCGTAAGAAACGATATGACTGCTAAAGTAACCGCTCATCTCGATATGGTCGGATGCTGGCAGCGCTTTTTCAGAAGCAAGATTCCATACCACTTCGCCGCCGTTTAAACTTCTATTGAATTTTTTTAATAAATCCTCTCCGGAAACCTTTGCCCAGTAAGGAAAGGTAGGAGGTAAAAAACGCAGCTCCGTTAAAAAATTTTTTACTATCAAATAATAATTTTTAAGGGGCTTCAGCATATATGATTTTTCCTTTTATAAATTTCTTCTACCAAAATCGTATATTTTGCGGCAAACTTTTTTTCTTGAAACTTAATTTTATAAACGTATTTGTCGTCAGCAAGATCCATTTCTTCGCTTGCCTTTACCGCAAGAGTCGGCATTTTTTCGGTCGGGAAAGATAATTCGTAAGGCTCTCCGTTAAAATCTCCCTTAAAACTCAAATTGTCATAGTCAAGCCTTAAAACGCCCTCTCCGACTTTTATAAACTGTCGCTTTTCGGTATCGTTAACAAATAAATCAACCTTTTTTTCAATCGAAAAATTAATGTTATCAATATCTTTTCGGGCTTCTTCTCGCTCGTAACTGTACCAAAGGTCAATTCGGGGATAGCCTACGCTTCCTTCTTCTGCGGTAAGCTCTCCGTATTCGTTAAATTTAACGGTATTATTACAAGCGCTGCAACGGATAAAATCATCGCCGGCTTCCATTTGATATTCTGCTCCGCATTTAGGACATTTATATAGAATAAAATTGAGATTTCTGGCAGGTTTTTTACTCTTGAAACGAATGTGGTTTTCAACTTGCCACTTCGGATCGTTAAAGGAAATAGCTTCTTTTACGGTTTTTAAAATTTCCTCATTGCTTAGGCTTTTTATTTGTTCTTCATCCAAAATATAATTATATTTAGCCAGTATATGACCGCGTCTGAAACCTTTTCCCCATTTGGGAATGGTACAACAACCGCCGTTTATATGCACAGCTACAACAGGAATCCCCAAAAATTTTATAAGTTTTGCAGTACTTGCGGAAATAAAGCTGTTCGTGCCGTCCATGCTGATTTTTCCCTCGGGCATAAGAGCCATATTAAGCCCTTTATCAGCGCCTTCTTTCATAAGTTTAATAGCTTGCAGATCAATTACGAATTGCTTTTTGGGAATTGCTCCCGAAAAATCAATTAGTCGTCTGACTATAGGTAAAGAAAACAAAAACCGCGCCGCAAGAAAATTTACCATTCTGGGAAATACACCGCCGGCGCAGATAATAAAATCCAAAATGCAAGTATGATTTGCAATCAGTAAAAAAGGACGGCCTTTAATTTTTTTTAAATCGGTTTTGTCGTATTTTACTCTAAAAAAAAGTTTTACTATTAATAAAATTAAAAAACCGAGGGGACGGTATACAATCCCCACAGGTTTTCTTATGTTTATTATATTTTTTAATTCTTTCGGCTTTGCTTTGTTTTCTTCCATAAATTCTCCGCTTTTTACATTAAATTTTCAGGATTTAAAGAGAAAAGCTCGGGAAGCACAAATCTGCCGTTCTTTCTAATCAAAACGTCGTCGAAATAAATTTCTCCTCCGCCGTATTCCTCGCTGTGCATTTGAACCAAATCCCAATGTACGGAAGATACGTTGCCATTTGGGGCATCGTCGTAGCACGCGCCCGGCGTAAAGTGTATGGAACCGCTGATTTTTTCGTCGAAGAGAATATCTCCCATAGGTTTAATAACGTAAGGGTTGACACCGAGAGCAAATTCGCCGACGTAGCGCGCGCCGGGGTCGGTATCGAAAATCTTATTGCACCCTTCTGTATTATTTGAAGCGGCATTAATAATTTTTCCGTCCTTAAAGGTCAACTGTACGTTTTTATATTCAAATCCATTTTCAGTTGACGGAGCGTTATAAGAAATAATTCCGTTTACGCTGTTTTTTACAGGTGCCGTATAAACCTCGCCGTCGGGAATATTTCTTTTTCCGGAGCATTTAACCGCGCCGATACCTTTAATCGAAAAGCGAAGATCGGTATCCTTTGCGATGATTCTTACCTTGTCCGTTTTGTTCATAAGTTCGACAAGAGGAGTCATAGCATCCGCCATTTTTGCGTAATCAAGGTTGCATACGTTAAAGTAAAAATCTTCAAAAGCGGCGGTGGGAATTTTGGCGTTAGCGCTCATTCCCTGCGTAGGCCAACGCATAACAACCCATTTTGTCTTTTTGACTCTGATTTCGTGATGAACGGGAAGGCTGTAATAATTGGATACTATTTGCAGTTTCTCTCCGGGAGTATCCGATAGTTCGTAGGAATTTTCGCCTCCCCTAACGCCTATATACGCGTCCATTTCGTTCATACGGTAAGAAGCGTATTTTGCCATAGTTTCCGCTTGCTTTTTTGTAATGTCTTTATATAGCGCGCGTAAAACACGGCTGTCGAAAAGCTCCACAAAAGGCATTCCGCCCGCTTTGTAAACTTCACTTACAAGCGCTTCAACAAAGTTATGGTCGATGCCGTAAGCTTCGATAAGCACTTTTTCACCGGATTTAATTTCGCAACTGAAGTTAACTATATTTTTTGCCAAAGTCAAAATTCTGTTGTCCATTTCTGCCTCTATATATGATTTTTAGATATGTAGTCCTTAAATATTGCCATTGCTTTTTCCAGTTTTTCCATCGAATAAGCATAGCTGATACGGACATAATCCTTTCCGCTTTCGCCGAAAGCATCGCCGGGGACTACCGCAAGTTTATATGTATTTAATAAATCCATCGCAAATTCTTCCCCTGTTTTTCCTGTCGTCGCTTTTACATTGGGGAAAACGTAGAATGCGCCTAAAGGCTCAAAGCAGGAAAGTCCCATTTCGTTAAAGGACTTAAGCAAGAACTTTCTTCTTCTGTCGTATTCCTGACGCATATTTTCAACGTCTTTAAAGTTATTTTTATATCCGTCTTCAAGGGCGGCGAGAGCGCAGTATTGAGCGGCGGTCGGCGCGCACATAATAACGTATTGATGAATTTTAAGCAGTTGCTTTACAATCGGTGCGGGAGCGCAAAGGTATCCGAGTCTCCAGCCGGTCATTGCAAAGCCCTTTGAAAAACCGTTTAAAAGTATCGTTCTTTCTCTAAGTCCGTCGATGCTTGCAAAAGAGCAATGCTTTTTGCCGTATGTAAGTTCGGAATAAATTTCGTCGGCAAGAATAATCAAGTCTTTCTCGATAAGTATGTCACGAATTTCCAAAATTTCCTCACGTGTCATAATTCCGCCTGTGGGATTGTTGGGGAAAGGCATAATAATTGCTTTCGTTTTAGGAGTAATAGCCGCGAGAAGTTTTTCTTTATCTACGATAAAATTGTTGTCCGCCGTGCAACGAATAGGAACGGGAACGCCGCCCGCCATAATGACTGTCGGGGTATACGAAACGTAGCTGGGCTCCGGAACGAGTATTTCGTCGCCCTCGGAAATCAGTCCGCGAAGCGCAAGGTCAATACCCTCGGATGCGCCTACGGTAAGTATAATTTCGGTTTTGGGATCGTAAGTTACGTTCTCTCTTTCCGAAAGATATTTCGCTATAGAAACGCGAAGTTCCAAAAGTCCCTGATTGGAAGTATACTGTGTTACTCCCTTTTCAATGGAACGAACGGCAGCTTCTCTTGCGACAAGGGGGGTTGCAAAGTCAGGTTCTCCGACGCCTAAAGAAATACAATCCTTCATTTCCGCCGCTATATCAAAAAATCTTCTGATACCTGAGGGCTTAATGGTTTGCACTTTAGAGTTAAGGTATTTGCTGTAATCCATAAAAAATCTCCTAAACCGCTTTTATTATTTTAACATAAAAATGTCTGTCTCTCGGAGGGTCGAATTCCGCAAAAAAAATACTTTGCCATCTTCCCAAAATCAATTTACCTTTTTCGATAATTACCGTTTCGCTTGCGCCGACCAAGGAGGATTTAAGATGTCCGTCCGAATTGCCCTCGTCGTGCTTAAAGTCCGAAAACCTAGGGAAAACCTTATCCAAGCCTAAAGTTATATCTTTGCCGACGTTGATATCAGAGTTTTCGTTAATGGTAATTCCTGCTGTGGTGTGCGGGCAATATACTAAAGCCAAACCGTCTATTGCGCCGCTTAAAGCGACCGCCTCTTCTACTTTTTTTGTTATATCGTAAAGTCCTTTTGAAGGTGTATTTAAAGTGAAATCGTACATAGTAACCTCGTTTAATATATTACCAATAAATGTAAGCTAAAGTCAACATTACTTTGGTAATTTGAACTTTATAAGCTAAATTTATAAAAATAAAGCGCAGATAAAAGCGACCATCCCTGCTAAAGCGCTGCTGATAAGATTTACCGCATCGTTGTTTATGAAGGAAACACCGCTTATTTTTTTGCATAACCTATTGCAATGAACGTGTTTTTCTGTAATTTCTCCGCAACAAACACACTTATATTTAACTTGAAGTTTTGAACCGAATGCGCTGTCGATTACCGTACCCAAAAAGCCCGATAAAACTATAATCAGAAAGCCCCAAACCATTTTATTATAAAAAGCTAAAAATACTCCTGCAATAAAAATACTGCTTAACCCCGCGGACACAGTGCCCAAAAGAGATACTCCCCCGCTTATTCCGCGCTTAACGGGCTTATGGGTAAAAATATCAAAAGGTGATTTTTTTGAAAGCACTCCTATATCCGATGCGGAGCTGTCCGCAAAAGCCGAAGCCATTGACGCTCCCGCCCCGATTAAGGAAGCGGTGTTTTTTGTAAAAGCGAAAACCAAAGCAAACACGAGAGTGGGAAAAAGATTGGAAAACACTTGCATGAAATCTCTTGTGCCTGTTTTTTCGTTAAGCTTTTCGGCTTCCTTCCTTTTTTCTTTTCCGATTTTTAGTAAAACCGCGTTAATTAAAAAAGGAATACAACATAGCGCTATACCGAAATATCCAAGCGCTCCGCTTAAAATAATTACCGATACCCAGGCGCTGAAATTACCTAAAGAAGTAAGTAAGCCCCTTCCTTCACTCAGCATTACAAATACCGTTGCTATAAGCGTGGCAAAATAAAAACTTGATAAAACCTGTGAAAAATATAAAAGTAAAGAAACGGAAACTGAAAAATAATACCAGGAAAAGTATTTTTTTCCTCCTGATTTTTGCCGTATCAGATATACACTTAAGTTAAAAAGTGCGCTAAAGCCGTAGGGCAAAAAAAACAACTTAATTCCTCCAAATTACGATAAATTAAATTACTATTCTATATCTTTATTTACTTTATCTTCGATTTTCTCTTCGTCTTTTGTGAGCTCGGCTTTTTTTGCCTTAGATATAGGATATTCCTTATTGGCTTTTTTTAAATCGATAAGAAGATTGTAATATTCGGCGGCATCGATTTTTGCTTCCGCAAGATCCATATCCGCAAAGTTTCCGCATTCCTTTTTAGTTGCGCCTATAATTTCTCCCTCGTATTCGGAAATGTAATCAAAACAACGCTCGAGAAGAGGAATAATATCGTCAACGGTAAGCGCACCCGCCATAATAAGATAAAAACCCGTTCTGCAACCCATAGGTCCGAAATATACGGTCTTTTTTCCCCACAAGGGATCGTTTCTTATAAATGTTGCCGCTAAGTGCTCGATACAATGAATCGAACCTGTGCTCATAACTTCGTCAACGTAGGGTCTTTTCATCCTTAAATCAAAGGTTGTTGTGAGCGAAAAAGGCAAATCGTCATATCTTGAAACGAAAATACCTGCCCTAAGTTTTGTATGGTCAACTTGAAAACTTACTATTTTTTCCATGGGAAGAATTATAGCATAATATTGATTTTTAGGCAAGATTATAGAGTACAAATACTGTTGGTTGCAATTCTTGTTTTCATTAAGTATAATAACGGTATGAAGAAGTTTGCGGCATTTATAATTTTTCTTGCGGTTTTGCTTTCTTTTGCGGGATGCAAAGGAAAGGGCGTAAATTATAATTTAGAATTATCCTTCGACGAAATAACGTACTTTTCTAATGATTCTGTTCGCGCCTTAAAAATCAGTTCGACTGATACTTTTTTATATTATAAAACCGATTCGGATAAAGAAGTTTATTTTTCTTCAAGCGATGACACAATCGTTGGCTTGGGAGAAAAAAAGACCAACGGAATTTATCTTAAAACCCTAAAAACCGGAACTGCGGTAATAAGCGCAAGCCTTAAGGGTACCCCGAAAAAAATCTCCGTTACTCTTACCGTCGCTCCTTCCTCAGGCGATATATTGACTCTCAGTCCCAAGAATATTACCGAAGCTTATATCGGTTACGAGCGTGTGCTTAGCTGTATGCTTGACAACGTGACTGTTTCTAACGAACTTGTAACCTTTTCTTCTTCTTTCCCTGATATTGTCGGCGTGGATACAAGCGGTAAAGTCAAGATATTAAAAGAAGGCAGCGCAATTATAACGGCAAGTTACTCCGGTCTTTCCGCTTTATGCACCGTTACCACCAATAAGGAAAGTCCCAGATTTTGGCTTTCTGCGGACAGAATAAATTTAAGCGTAGGGCAAACTTACGATATAATATCGGGTATCACTATAGATACAGATTACGTGACCGCTACTCCTTCCTTTTATTTTCAAAGTACCGATATAAAAATTGTAAGCATTTCCGCAAGCGGTATCGCATCCGCTCTTAAATCCGGCACGGTTACCGTTTATGTTACCAATAGTTTCAATAACGAAGTTCTTTTCCTTGCGATTATTGTAGACTAAATCAAATATTATTTAAGCTATCGTATCATATTAGTATTCCGCTTGAATAACCGTAATAAAGTAAAAAAAATCACCCTCAAATGAGGGTGATAATTTTATTAACGGTTTATATTAGATCAACATATTTTGAAGCGTTGTCATAATGTCGTTAAATTGAACAGCGTAGCTGTCTGCGGCGCCGACAATTTCAAGAGATCCTTTTCCGACACATTCGACGAAGGTTACGCCTCTGCTCTTATCAATATTATCCATACAACCATCGGGATCACGGAATTTGAAAAGAACGAACGGATCCTTTCTTTCATAAACTCCTCTTCCTGCCTTGGTCTTTCCACGTTTAACTCTTAAGTACGCTCCGATTTCCGGATAATTCTCGGTGGCTCCTACGTAGAATTGGAAAATACGGTCTGTTTGATTGGCGGTCCAGTCAACCATAGGCTTCCAACCTAATTTATTAGCTTGGGAAAGCGCGGTGGTAATCATATACAAGGACATTTTGACCTTTTTATACATACCGAATTCGTCCTTCGGGTGCGCATTAGGCATCATAATCATAAGGGAAAGAAGCAGGAATAAAAACTTCAATAATAGTGGAAGCTTTCCGATATTTTTGAGTATCGGAACGATAATTCCGCCGATTCCGCCCTTAAAAACGTCAACCATGCTGCTAACGCTTGCAAATTGAAGATTAATATCAGGTTTTTTAAGAAAATCCACGTCTTCGGTGTCGAATTTAAATTCTCCGTTTTCGTAGACTCCCTGACAAAATTCCAAATTGCCGTCGTCAAATTTCAATCTGCAGGCAAGGGGTTCTTCGTCGTCTTTTGCGCATATTTGGATAAGGGCTTTTAC